>LSQX01360870.1_pt1 | contig 11043 bp, 8 predicted proteins | sample 654561 | NCBI WGS metagenome assembly LSQX01 (sample SAMN04489861, study PRJNA283612) | anaerobic digester metagenome | isolation source: 4 biogas reactors fed with cattle manure at either 37C or 55C with and... | place: Denmark: Kongens Lyngby | collected 2014 | reverse complement strand
GCGCGAATGGCAGGCGTATACGCGCGGCGCCCCGTCCGGACTCACGCCGCCGCCGCTGTGGCGCGGCGCGCGTGGCATGATTAGCGGTTACTGCGACGCCCAGCCGCTGGTTCAGGAGGCCGAGCGCGATGGAAAGTCGCACCTGACGCTCGCGGTCGAGGCGCTACCGGCTATTGCCCGCCTGCACGCTGCCGGATTGACGCACATGGACATGAGCCTTTCGAACATCCTGCGCGACCGTACCTCGGGCGCACTGCTCTTCGTAGACTTTGAATACGGAGCAGCGCCGGGACTCTCCGTCGAACAGCAGTCACTCTACGACTATCTCAGGTTGCTGGAAAGCATCTGGAAGTTTCTGTCGGCTGATGAACGCGCGGCAGCCTACGACGTGTGGGGCGCGGCCTACAAAAGCCACGCGCCCGCCGCAGTGCGCGCAGCGGATCTAACACCGTTGCGGCCCGCGCTCGGGCGCGTGCTGGCGGCACCGGAATTGGTGCCGCTCTTTCAGCCGTAAGGCAACTGCACCTTAGGCGCGGCCCTTGGCCTTGAGAAACTCGATGCAGCCGCGAATGTTGTTGAGCGTATTCGGGTCCGCCTCGCTTTCCACAATGTACCACTCGGTCACATCCGCCTCGGCGGCCGCGAAGACCTCGTCCCACTTCACGCCCTGCTTGCCTTCCGGCACCTGGCCCAGAATACCGGGACCGGGGTAGATCTCCTTCGCGTGCAGCGTGCGTGAACGGTTCGGAAACTTCTTGAGCCAGTAAACCGGATCTTCACCGGCCGAGACCACATGGCCGACGTCCAGTTGCTGGCAGACATCCGGCGATGCATGACTGAAAAAGATGTCCCACTTGCAGCGGCCGTCAAACTTGTCTTTGAACTCGTGCTGGTGGTTGTGATAGCCGACAAACATGCCAGCCGCTTTGGCGGTCACTGCGGCCTCCGAGAAGATCTTCGCGAAATCGATCCAGCCTTGAGCGTCCTTGGCGTTCATGCCCGGCACGATCAAGTACTTGTTACCGATCTCCTGATTGAACTCGATGGTCTTGGCGATATTGTTCGGCTTGATCGAGTCGAGCCCCGTGTGGGTACCGCAGGCGACCAGACCGAGGTCAGACAGGATCTGCTTCAACTCTTTGGCGCTCTTGCCGTAGTAGCCCGCGAACTCGACGCCCGCGTAGCCCATCTCCTTGATCGCCCTAAGTGTGCCGATCAGATCCTTTTCACACAGCTTGCGTACAGAATAGAGCTGCACACCGGTCCGTATCTTAGCCTTTTTACCGGCCGATGCGGCGGCTTGAGACAACACCGGCGCGGTGAGCGCCAGACTAGCGGCACCGGCCTTGATGAAATCGCGGCGAGAAAACTGCATCATGATATCTTCCTCTTTTTGTAGTCCGTGACCGTTCCCCTCCGGAACGTGAAATCAGACACAGTATCGCAAAAAATCCGGTTCGCCGCAATAACGTGAAATCGATTGCTACCCGCCGTTTCCCGGCTGGACAATCGCGCGCGGCGTAAGGTATTACTACTGGCATGGCATTAGAGGCTCCTGCCAGACCCTTTGCTTGCAGGTGTGGCACGGGCATCTTGCCCGTGTTTCATGGGTGTGGCACGGGCATCTTGCCCGTGTTTCATGGGCGGGACGCCCATGCCACGAAGGGTTTTGCAAGACCTCATTATTTTTCGCCGTCATACGATACGAAACAGAAACAGAAAAGGAGCAACTGCCATGAGAACGATCCGCCCATTGCTTCACATGCTTGTCATCATAGCCGCTCTCCCCTGCGTGAGTTTGGCCCAGTCGACCGAACACACCATGAAGACCAGTGACCCGATGAACACCTCGTCGTTTAATACCGGCGGACAGTGGGATGACGGGCAAGCGCCCAAAGCCGGTCACACCTATGTGGCCAACCACCAGTTGCGCACGCCGCCCTCGGGCAGCAGCCATACCTTCGCGGGTGACCTGTTGACCGTCACCGGCAACATCCTCTGCAAAGGTCCCAACAATGGTTCGATCACGGTTCCCGCCATGATCCTGCGTGGAGCAATCAACAATGGTACGGGCCACACCACCGCAAAAGTCTACGGTGCCATCACCATCCCGGAGGACGCGACAGCGACCTTTGGTACTGGCCATGAGGAAGACCGCCGTATTCTCCAAATTTTCGCCCCGCTCACGGGCAGTGGCGCACTAAAACTTTTCATCCCGCGCCCCACAGGTGATATGAAAGAGATTTTGTTGCAGGCTGACAACACCGCCTTCACCGGCCCCATCACGATGATCGGAACCGGCAAGTTCTCGATCTATGACGAAAACAATCTAGGCGGCAACCCGCCGACGTGGAATCCCCAACAACTGACGCTGAACGGCTCGGTCCTGCGCGCCCAGAACACCCTGACGCTCGACGATCCCAACCGCGGCATCTGGCTCAACAACGAGAACAACCCAAAATCGCACATCTATCCCGGCGGCTGCTTTGAAATTGCCAGAGACGCCACCGTGACCATCGACTGCCTGATCGGCGGCGAGGGACCGTTCAAGAAGACCGACTTCGGCACGCTGATCTTGACGGCCACCAACACCTTCACTGGGTCCACCACCGTGAGCGCCGGCACGCTACTGATCAACAGCCCCACGAACGCGAGCCCTACGCTTTCCGTCTCTACCGGCGCGGCCCTCGGCGGCACCGGCACCGTCTACAGCGCTGTCTCTTTAGCATCCGGTGTCGGGCTGACGCTCGCCGGCAACGGGTACGGCACCCTCACGCTCGCGCATGCGGCAGGCGTGACGCTTGACTCGGTCACAATGAGCTTCGACCTGCGCGCCCCGGCCGATGGTGTTTCCGACTGTCTCGCGCTGGGCGGACCGCTTGCGCTTCTCGGCGCGGGTACCCTGACCCTCACCCTGCCCGAGAGCGGACTGCCCCCCGGCAGCTACCCGCTCATCACCTATCCCTCCTACAGCGGCGACGGCACCCTCGCCCTGACGGTCGCCTACCCCAACGCCACCTTGACGATCGGTGCAACCGCCGTAACGCTGGAAGTGACCGGTTCGGGCACCGTGCCGCGCATGACTTGGCAGGGCAACGCCGCCGCCAATACCTGGGACTTCACGTCCGGCAACTGGCTGCCTGCGGACGCACTTTTCAGTGACGGCACCGATGTGCTGTTCGACGACAGTGGTGTCGCCTCCGTACCGGTGTTGCTCGCGACGGATGTGGCACCGCACGACGTGACGCTGGCCGCGACCAACAACGCCTACACGCTGGACGCCGATGTCCACACACTCGCCGCGCACGATGTGGTCAAACTCGGCGCCGCCGCACTGACGCTCAAGGGGCGGCATCAGTACAACACGCTGACCGTCGGGCAGATCGTCGGCAGCACGTATGAAGGCGGCGGCGCACTGACACTGGAAGGCACGCTCGCCATCGGCACAGAGATCACCGTACGCCCCGGTGCGGGCACCTTCTCCCAATCGGCAACGGCGATCATCGAGGGCCCCGGCGACATTACGCTCGGCAGTTCGGCCGACCTGCGCGGCACCAACACGTTTGACGGTACCGCGACGTTCGGCTATGCAGAACAGACCAAGACCTTCACGCTTTACAGTGACCGCGCGCTCGGCTCGACGGTAGGTGGCACCGTGCTGCGCGGCGGGACGGCGGGCGGCTACAACCACTTGAAGATCGCCGACGGCGTCACCATAACCGACGAACTCCTGACCGTCACTGGCGGTAGCGGACGGCGCGCGGGCCTGTGGACGACCAGCGGCAGCACTGCCTGCTGGGACGGTGATATCCTGATCGCCTCGGACGGCCAGTTGCAGATCGGCAGTGCTGGCGGCAGCACCTTCACACTCGGCTCGCTCGGACGCACCGTCATCACCAACGCCGGCACGGTGACTACCTCTTTCCGCGATGGAGGGATCACCATTTTGAATAGCCGTTTCGCGATGCCCACGGCAAATTTCAATCGCGACGACAAAGGGACGTTGGTCATCCGCTCATCGGACAACACAGTGGCCGGTGTCGGTTTCCTTGAGGGCAACATCCGGCTTGAGACCGACGCGGCTTTCGCGACGCCGCCCCCGATGAACATCGGCAAAGGATACGAAAACACCGGCAACAAGGCCACGTTGGATCTCAACGGCCATACGCTCGCGCTCAAACGTATCATCGACCTGCACTGGGACGGCTTCAACGGCACACCGAACGAGGGTTACCAGCGGATCCTCTGCGCCGTACCCTCCACACTGATCGTGAACGGCGACATCGCCAGCAGCTACACGCGCGTCGGCAGCATCATGAGCGGACCGCTCACCTTCATCAAGGACGGCAGCGGCACGTTCGCCCTCGGTCAGACCAACGCCCTTTCCGGCGCCGTGATCGTCAGCAACGGCGTGCTCGCCGTCACCGCGACCGGCAGCTTCGGGCCCGATGCCGTTCAGGTCATCGTGGCGGGTGGCACGCTCTCGCTCTCCAACAACACCGCCCTCTGCAGCGACGCGGCCGTCACCTTCGCGGCGGACGGCACGGGCGTGATCGACCTCCCGAACAACGTGAACGTTACGGTCGACACCCTCTGGTTCGGGGACAAACAGCGGCCCGGCGGCACATACGGCGCACCGGGCAGTGGCGCACAGCGTACAGACGCCACCCGCTTCTCCGGCACGGGCCTGCTGATCGTGCGGCGCGGTAACGGCGGTACCGTGTTGCTCCTCAACTAAGCGAGAGTCACATAAGACCGGCGACCGCCGCACCAATCACCGGCGAGTCGTCCACACGGATCAGTTCGTAAGCGATACCGCGCGGCGTGAGCAAGGCGGCCAGTTCGCGCTGAACACGCTGCTGGAAGTCCGCCGTCAACGTGCGGTAATAGGTGGAACCGTCCACGTTCACGCACACCGGGCGCGCCGGATCGCGCCCCTCACCGGTCTTGAGGATTGCCGAGGCCAAGTTCACCGCAGTCAGCACCGCCGCGCGCGCATACACGGGCGTGCAGAGACGACGCACCGACTCGCGGTCCGCCTCGCTGAAGGCTGGCGCGAGAAACGGGTTGTCCGCCAAAGGACGGCCGCCGCAAAAGTCATCGAGATGTTTGTTAGACAGTGTCTCCCACCGCTCCAACTCATCTGCGGCGGCAGCCGAGAACAGACCGGCCTGCGCCGCTTCGCGTAGCACGATAAAGCCGAGCCACCCCAGATAGGCACCCGATATCATCTTTTCGAAGATGTAATACTCGGGGTCAATCGTCTGTGCGCCCAGAGCCTTGTCAAAGGCCGATTGCTGCACGCGGCCGAAGTTGCCCGACTCGATATTGATCACCATAGATCCCGCAGGGTCCAGGTCCGTGCGCTTGGTGATACGGTCATTCCGTTCCACGTAAGCCGTGTTGGTGCCGGTACCGAGAATAAAACCCACGTAAGCCGAGTAGGGTTTGGCAATACCTGCGCTCTTGCCCGCCAACAGGGTCGCCACCGTGTCATTCAGAATCACCACGCGGCGCTCATATCCGCGCTGCGCCAGATGCCGCAACAGACCGGCACCGATCATCTGCCCCACCACTTCGGGCACCTCAATCTGCTTACTCCAGTGGAGCAGGCGCGCGTCACAGGTCGGCGTGATCTCTGCCGGATAGGAAAAACAAAAACCGATCGACTCCGACTCGGTAATAACCGGCATCAGAAAATCCGCAAAGGCATCAAAGAAAGCTTCTGCACTGATCTCCCCCTGCGTACCCGGCATCGCGCCTTTTGAGAACGATCCGATCTGCGCCTGTCCTGCGTCGTCAATGGTAACCACCGCAGCGCGCAGATTGGTGCCTCCCGCATCCAGCACCACCACGGGGGTTCCCGTCTTCACCGGCCGGTCGATGGAGATGAACGACGGAATCATCATCAACGACGACGGCTTGCCGGCCAGACCGGCATCCATTTCTTCGGCAAATGCGGCCAGAAGCTTTGCGCGGTCAATCCCGTCAACGTCCAGCCCGTTCTCTTTCAAAAACAACTCTTCCCGATCTCGCATACCCTCTCCTCCGTCAGTGATTGATGGTGTCACATTCTCAACACCCGCCCCCATTTTGTCAACCCCTCGGTGCTCGCTCATCCCAGTCCAGGGATGTTCCAGCCCTCGCGGTAGGTCCGCCTGACCAGTTTGTTGGCCTCCGGGACATTGGTAACCTTCATGTTGGCGGCGTCCCACTGTAACTCCGTGCCAGGAAGCCGCACCGCACAATTACCCAACAGGATCGCCAGACTCATCGGACCCGACTGCATGAAGTGCGATTCGGTCTTCACCTCACCGAGGCAGGCGTCCACATAGTGATGGTAGTGGCTGGGATGATCCGGCAGCTTCGGTCTAGGATAGTTGTCCAAGCGCCCGTCCGAAATCAGGCGCGGCGCGGTGCCGTGCTCCATGAACATGGCCCCCTCCGAGCCGATCACCAGCGAGCCAAATTCAGGGGGCGCGTCCCGTCCGATCTCTTTCGCGTATGTGTAGCACTCGTCGGGCAGTTTCCCCCCGCCGTCGAACCATTCCACCGTGATCGGCTTGCCGCCCGTTTTTTTGTTGCCGGGGAATGTCCAGGTTACGTGTCTGCTCTGCGGCCAAGTATCCGCACGTAGCGCAGCATCGTTTTTCCAGCGCTCATCCACCTCGGCCTTCACGGTCAACGGCGCGGTCAGCCCCACCCCTTTCCAAGACGAATCGAGCAGATGGCTCTGGTTATCCCCCATCCGCCCCGTGCCGAAATCCTGCCAGACGCGCCACATACACGGGTGATAGATATGGGGGGCGTAATCGCGCGTCGGCGCGGTGCCCAGCCAGAGATCCCACATCAGATGGGGCGGCACCGGCGAGCCCTGAGCCGGACGCGGTGCAGTGTGGTCGGGCGCGCTGGTCTGAAAGAGGATGATACGCTTGACCTCGCCCAGAGCGCCTTCCCGCAGGTACTGCACGGCCATGCGGTCGCCGACCATGGAGGCGTACTGCGTACCGAGTTGGGTCACACATCCCGACTTCTCGGCCTCACGCATCATGGTGATGGCCTCTGCGACGTCATGGCAGAGCGGCTTCTGGCAGTAGACGTGCTTGCGCGCCCGAAGCGCCGACACGGTGATCGGCGCGTGCATGTGGTCCGGGGTCGAGACGCTGACGGAGTCGATCGCGTCGCCCTCCTTCGCCAGCAACTCGCGCCAGTCCGTGTAGGTCCGCGCACCCGGGACCTTCTCGGCGGCTACGGCCAAGTTGTTCTTGTCCACGTCGCACAGCGCGACGATCTGAAGGCGGGGATGCGAGATGAAGTTACTCAGATCGACCCCGCCCATCATGCCGCCCACGCCAATGCAGGCGTGGCAGAGCTTGGCACTGGGCGGAGGCGTCTGCGCCTTTGCCCGCCGTGTGAAATTCCCCGCCACCGACGCAGCTCCCGCTGCCATGAGGAATGATCTGCGATTCATGCAGTCCCCCACCTTCACACTGTAACAATGCCAAGCGGCTCGGCGACCTTCCAGGCACCGCGCGTGAAGTCAGGCACGTCCACCGGCTTGCCGCCGCGCTCGACCGACTGCTCGGTCAACTCGACCAACGAACTCCATAACGCCGTGTCATACACGTCGATATCAAGCGGCAGCCCGTTCTGCAGGCAGTGGCAAAGACGCAGGTCCATCAGGAAGTCCATGCCGCCGTGGCCGCCCGCCTTCTTGGCCGCCTCGCCTTTCTTATCCCAGAGCGGATGCACGTACTTGGCCTTCAGCTCTTCCAATTCGCTATCTTTCATCCAGTTATGCGTGTTTGGTGCGAGCGCCACGCGCAATGGATAGTCCGCCAGAATGCCGCGCGTGCCGGAGATCAGATTGATGCGGCTGTAGGGGCGCGGACTGGTGGTGTCGTGCTGCACCAGAATGGTGCGCCCGCGGTAGGTGCGGATCAACGTGCTATTCATATCGCCCAGCCGATAGCGCATCTTAGCCTGTGGACTGTCCTTGCCGTACTTCTCCGCAGCCGCCTGACTGATGCCGAACTGGTTGCTGCTGACCGAGGTGAGGTACTCAAAGCGATCGCCGCGGTTGATGTCCATGTACTGGCAGACCGGACCGAGACCGTGCGTCGGATATGGGTTGCCGGTGTGTTGCTTGGACCACTCAAGCCGCCACTGACCCTGGTAGCCGTTCTCGTTATTCTCACGCAACTTGCTCATGCGCAGGTCGTGGATGTAGGCGGCTTCGCCATGCACCAGATCGCCCAACACTCCCTTCCGGCAGAGATTCAGGGCCAGCATCTCGTTGTAGCCGTAGCAACAGTTTTCCAGCATCATGCAGTGGCGGCGTGTCTCTTCTGAGGTGTTGACCAGCAGCCAGCACTGCTCCAGCGTCATAGCGGCCGGCACCTCGACCGCCGCATGTTTGCCGCACTGCATCGCATAAACCGCCATCGGCGTATGCCACAGCCAAGGCGTGCAGATGTAGACCAAATCGATCTCGTTGGATTCGCACAAATCGCGCCACCTGTCCTGCGAGCCGAAGTAAGCCTCCGGCGCAGGCAGACCCTTATCGGTCAAGGACTTGATCTGCTTCGCCACCCTGTCTTCAAACAGATCGCTGATCGCCCGGACCTCGACCCCGGGAATGCGCGAAAGCCGACCGACCGCGCCCGGTCCGCGGTGTCCAACACCAATGACACCGACGCGGACTTTTTCCAACGGTTCAGCGCGGAAGCCAACCATGCTCTTGCGCCGCTGCGCCGTCAACCCTGAAAACGTGGTACAGCCTGTCTGCCCCAACATGGCTGCGGCACCACCCGCGCAGACCGCGCCCTTCAAAAACTCCCTGCGATTTCTCATCATGATCTATCCTCCTAGTTCTGGCCTAACACAACCGCATCAGGATATAATACCTAGCGTCCTTAAACCATCTTAAATTACTGAAATGACGTGAAATACTCTTGCCCCGTTTCCCTAGACCTGCGATAGTACGAACCGCCCTGTGATTCATGTTCACGCACGTGCGCGTGGCGCTGGGGCATTATCCTACAGGCCGAAACCATGATACCATCCCGAACCCCGTCCTCTCCCATCCGAGTTCTCGGTATCGACACCTCGTTACGTTCAACCGGCGTGGGCGTTCTGGATGCGGTGGGGTCGCGTCTGATGCCGGTCTATTTCGGCACCGTGAAAAATCCGGCGGGCCGACCTTTGTCAGCCTGCCTGTTGCACTTGCAGGAGAGCATCGAAAAGCTGATCCAAGAACATGAGCCACAGGCGGTCGCCATTGAAGGTGTCTTTTACGCGAAGAACGTGAAAACGATGCTGATCCTTTCCCATGCGCGCGGCGCGATCATTGCGCAGTGTGCCCGCATGGGCATTCCGGTTTACGAATACGAGCCGCGCCGCGTCAAGCTGGCGGTTGTCGGCACCGGCGGCGCACAAAAAGAGCAGGTCCAGAAGATGGTCAAAACGCTGCTCAACCTCCCCGAAGTGCCGCAGAACGACGCCGCCGACGCCCTCGCGCTGGCCATCACCCACCTGCACAACCGTTCGCCGCTCGCCGCCCTTTCAGCTTCGCCGATTTGATAGGTAAAAGGTTCTGCGTTAAACAAACCCGAACCATGAAACACATGAAACTTCATGAAAATTGAAGGCTTCCCTTTGCGTTCTCTGCGTTCTCTGCGGCTATTTATGCGGCCATGCCTATTCGCGACAATCCGCGTCATTCGCGGTTAAAACCCGCAGCCATGCCCCCCCGAAAAACCTCTGTGCCCTCTGTGCTCTCTGTGGTTCCAAAAACCCGAGCACAGCCACCCAAAAATCTGTAATCTGTGGATAGAAAAAATCCCGCGCACTGCCAAGACAAACTAATAGGTTCACTCAACATTCTGCACCTGCTCGCGTGCGGCTTCGAGTCCGGCTTTGAATGCGATCACAAGGCGCGAAATCTCCGCGTCATTGGCCTTTGATCCGGTTGTGTTGATCTCGCGGAACATCTCTTGGCAGATGAAGTCCAGCGTACGCCCGCACGGTCCGCCAGTGTCAAAGACCTTGGTGACCTGCCCGAAGTGGCTGGCGAGTCGCGTCAGCTCTTCACTCACGTCGCAGCGATCGGCGAAAACCGCCACCTCGCGCGCGATCAAGGCGGGGTCTACCAATTGACCGTCGCCGAGCAACTCGGCCAGTCGCCGCTCCAGCATCGCCTTGTAGGCGATCGGCACCGCCGGTGCCAACTCCGCAATCTCACGGCTCAACACTTCGAGCGCGGTAAAACGCTCACGCAGATCCCGCTCCAACGCGCCGCCTTCGCGCAGCCGCATCGCCTCCAGATTCTCCAGAGCGGCCTGCACCGCCCGCTCCACCAGCGGCCAGACCTCAAGCGGATCGTCCGGCAACACGCGCGGGCGCAGCAGGTCCGGCAGGCGCAGCAACGCGGAGGCTGTCAGGTCATCAGTGAGCCCCAGTGCCTGCGCCGCAGCGCGTACTGCGTCGATCTGCGCCGTGAGGTGCGCAAGGTCCAGCGTATCAGCAGCACCGGCCTGCTCGGCCGCCGACACCGTCACCGATCCCTTCACGTACCCCCGCGTCACACGCGTACGCACCAGCGCCTGAATCTTGGCGTCGAGGCTTGTCAGTTCACGCGGCAATGAAACCGAACAGTCGAACTGCTTGCGGTTGACCGCGCTCAACTCGACCACCACCTTCACAGCCCCCTCACTCGCCTCGCCGCGACCGAACCCCGTCATACTTTTTATCGCCACTTTTCTGCCCACTCCTCTTCTTTTCTCTGGAGGGTCTTGCAAAACCCCTTGCCTACAGGTGTGGCACGGGCATCTTGCCCGTGTTTCATGGGCGGGACGCCCATGCCACGAGGGGTTTTGCAAGAGCCTCGTGTGTAACAGCAAACCCCAACCTTTAATTTTCCGCGATGCTCGTTCAGCTTTCAGTCAAAAATTTGGCCATTGTCGAAATGGCCGAGGTGGTGTTCGGTCCCGGCCTCAACATCATCACCGGTGAGACCGGCGCGGGCAAGTCGGTGCTTATGGG
>LSQX01243050.1_pt1 | contig 11043 bp, 7 predicted proteins | sample 654561 | NCBI WGS metagenome assembly LSQX01 (sample SAMN04489861, study PRJNA283612) | anaerobic digester metagenome | isolation source: 4 biogas reactors fed with cattle manure at either 37C or 55C with and... | place: Denmark: Kongens Lyngby | collected 2014 | reverse complement strand
CTGTTTCTCTAAATTATCATTTATCTTATTATTCAGCTCGATTTTGTAGTCTAAGGCTGATAAAATCGAAGAAATTTTTTGTTGGGTTGGTAAATCTGGTAATTTGAGAGGAACAGATTTTATAATATCTAAAGGGAGTGTGCATCTTTGCCCACTTCCTCCTGCGTTATTTTCAAAATAAGTTTTAGCTTGCTTCGTATTAAACCAATAATGCAAAAACCGTCCATCTAATTCATCCTCGAAAGGCGTAATTAGTGATAAGTGATATCCCAAAACGACATCATCAAAACTTTCCGCAATAAAGGTAGATATACCGATATCGTCTCTCTTTTCACTGTCTTTTGTAATTGCTACTTGTCCTTTTTTTAAAACAAATTTCTCAAATTCATTGTCGTTACAACTTGCAACCATAAAACTTTCTGCCTTGTCTGTGTTGATAAACGAATTTCTGTAAACGTCTGTATAATTACATAAACGAACGCTTCTTTCATTTTCTTTGGTTTTTTTATCTACATTGCTCAATTTGACATCAGCAACCTCACCTAATTTTTTATGGCTCCAATTACTCATACTTCAACTTCTTTAAATTCTCCAAAATTTGCTTTTCCAAGTCGGCACTTTCGGTGAAAAGTTGTTGCAATTCAGTTTCGAAACCGTTCATTTTTTCAGCAAATTCTTCCGGTGTGATTTCTACATATTCAATCTTTACTTCAAAATATTGTCCAGCCGAGAAAGAATAATTTTTTGCCTTAATCTCCTCTGCACTTATCACCACCGATAAATCTTCTACGGCTTCTTTCGTATTGAAGGTCTCTACAATTTTGGCTTCTTCTGCTTTGGTCAGTACGGTGCGTTGATTTTTTCCTTCTTTTACGGTTTCGCCCAGTTTGGAAGCGTCCATCAAAATAATTTGTTCTTTCCCGGCTTCTTTGTCTATAAATAAGACCGATACATTGGTTCCGGTACTCGCAAAAATATTGCTCGGCATACTCACCACTCCGCGCAACCATCCACGCTCCACCAATCGTTCCCGGATTTTCTTTTCAATTCCGCTTTGAGCCGTGATAAATCCGGTGGGCACTACAATCGCTGCTTTTCCTTTGTCATCCAGACTGTGCATAATGTGTTGAATAAACAGGAGATAAATCGCCATCGACTCTTTTTTGGACTTAGGAATATTTGGAATTCCGGCAAAAAAGCGTTCTTTGAAACGGTCTGCTTCCAAATCATCTCTGAAATCCGAAAAATCCAGTTTAAATGGCGGATTGGAAACGATATAATCAAATTTTTGTTTGCCCAGATAAAAAGGTTCGGCAATGGTATTGGTTTTAATTACATTGGGTATGGAATGTGTAAGATTGTTCAATATCAAATTCAACCTCAACATCGTACTGGATTTCTGGGAGATATCCTCTGAATAAATGGTACATTTATCTTCGCCAATCTGGTGTGCCAAAGACATCAACAAGGAACCCGAACCCACACTTGGGTCATAGCAACGAGCTTGTTTTACATTCTGATCCGGCACTAAAATCTGTGCAATGATACGCGCTACGGCATTCGGTGTGTAATATTCGGCATATTTCCCTCCGGAATCAGAGTTGTAATCTTTAATTAAATATTCAAAAATATCTTTAAAGAAATCGTATTTCTCGTCGAAATAATCTTCGAAACTTTCCTCAAAACTAAATTCAAAAAGTTTATTGATCAGCGCACGGCAAAAGGCATCTCGTTGTGAAGGATCGGTGATGAACTGACTCAATTCATCAAACAATTTATCCTTGGCTCCTGAAAAAGATTTGATGGAAAAGACTTGCGCATTTTCCAAACTGATGTCGCGCAAGGTATCATCAAAAGTTTTGGCAAAATCATCTGTATTTTGAATATTATGCAGATAATCAAGCTGTTGATGAGGCTTGAGTCTGGGGACATTTTCGTCCAATAAATCCATCAGCAAATCCTCCTCTAAGTCCTGTCCCAGTTCTTCTCTTTTCTTTTTGACTTCGTACCGGAACTTATCATTCAGGAATTTATACAAAAATACCTGAGAGATAATTTTAAATTCGTTCCCATCATTTCCCAAACCGTAATTGGCACAAACACTTTTAAGGTTATCAATTAATTGTTTGGTTTTGGTGGTATAATTTATGTCTTGTGTCATGTTTATATTCTGTTATGATATCCTTGAAAATATTCGTTAGCAATCAGCGAACTAATATTTTGTCTGGCATCACTATCTAATTTTATTTTTTCCTGAATTACAAATTGTTCGGCAACGAGTTTCTTCAGAAACACATCAAACAAGGCCTCATTTTTGAGGAAATCTTCCTGACTTTCGAGCTTCTCGTCCACTTCTTTTTTGACTTGCATCAGGGCGTTGTGTAGTTGGATTTCCTTTGCCGAAAGATCGCCTTTTTCGGTTAATCTTTTATGAATCCGTGCATATTTTTCGTCCTGCTCGTACTTCACTTTCAGCAGATTGTTTTTACGGTTCAATTCCTTGGCTTCATCATGAATCTTTTTCAACAAGTGCATATTTTCCACCATGTCGGCCTGTGTAGTTTCTGATAAATTTTTCTTCTTAAAAATGCGTTCCAGTTCTTCTTTCAGTGTGATAAACTGTGGATCTTGCTGATCAAAATTAAACTGCAAAGCTTCACGTGTTTTTCGCATCTGATCTTTGTATTCGTCAGCCAACTTCAATTCTTCCTCGCCTACTTTTATAAATTTAAAAACAATTTCTTCTAAAGCGGCATTGAGGATATTTTGGGAATTAGAATCATCTTGTAAAGTTTCCACAAAATTGAGATTGTCCAAACAATTTTGTGCTTCAATTAGCAAACGGTTAAGGATACTAAAATCAATCAATTCTCCAAAACCTTCATATCCATTTATGGCAATAATATTTTTCAGCTCTTTTGCTGTACGAAGGGCTTTGATGAGTTGAATCAATTGTTTTTTGTCCTTTATTTCGGCTATCTGCTGAGAGAAAATTTCTTTATTCTGGGTATCGTAATGAAACAAAGTATCCTTGATTTCCTGAATATCTTCTTTGATCTCTTTTTCAGATTTAAATAAATGCGAATACATTTCCATCTCATCACCCAATTGCTCCTGGAGCTCCTGGAAATATAGGCGATTGGTTCTGTCAAAAGCTTTTGATATATCGGCAAAATCTACCACATATCCGTATTGATAATTTTTGTACGGACGATTGACCCGTGTCAAGGTTTGCAATAAGTTATGGTCCTGAATCACGCGAGCCAAGTATAATTTTTTCAAACGTTTTGCGTCAAATCCTGTCAATAGCATATTGTACACAAATAAAATATCAACCTTTCCTATTTTGAAAGCTTTGATTAATTCTTTACGAATTTCTTTGTCATTTTCATCGTGTAAAATGAGTGCGGCAGAGAGATTGGTTTTCTTACGCTTTCCATAAGGAGCACGCGGATCGGCTGCCATAGGTAATTTTTCGGCATCTGTTTCTTGCTCACCAAATCGTTCCTCGAACAATTGAAATAACATTTTGGCTTGTTTGGATGAATCACAGACGACCATTGCGCCTAAAGTTTCGTCTTGCCAATAGTCCCTGAATTCCTGCAGGTCTTTAGTAATATAGTTCAATAATCCTTCTGCTAAATTGTGGTGCGCGTACACATCAGCAGTTTTGATATCGCCCTTCAGGACTTTGATCTGTTGGATAATTTCCTGCATTTCCATTTTGAAGTTTCCTTCAATTTCTTCACGGATCAAACGCAAGGTGTAGCCATCTGCAATGGAACTGTTATAGTAATATTTATGAATGTAATTTCCAAACAATAACTTGGAATCGTATTCTTTGGCCACCTCTTTTAAAAGAGGAGTTCCGGTCAAAGCGATTTTTACTGCTTTTTTATCTGAGTTAATCAGATTCGCCAAATAATTTCCCTTAGGATTGTAACTTCTATGCGCTTCGTCCAAAAAGAAAATACGTTGAATGTTAATATCGTAATCTATAGAGCCCTGAGCTGTAGCATCTTCACTGAATTTCTGGATATTGACTACTGTTATTTCTGGTTGACCGCTATCACTAGAATTAGCACTCACCATTTTCATTTCATTGATAAATTCCAATCTGGAATTTACTTTATTCACTTTCAAGCCTCTGTTGGAGAACTCAGTAGAAGCCTGAATTAAAAGATCCAATCGATCGACTATAAAATAGAACTTTGGAATGATGTTCTTTTTTTGGAAATAATCTGTCAGATGCTTTACATTGTAGTAAGCCAAAGCAGTCTTTCCTGAACCTTGCGTATGCCAAATAATTCCTTTGTTTAATCCCTTATCCAAACGATCAGCAATTGCCATTGTAGCAAATATTTGCGGATAGCGCATGATGTGCTTTTGCTTATCTACTGTGCCATCTTCCCGTATTTCTTCCACGAACGCAATTGAGTATTTCAATAAAAATTGCAATCGTTCTTTACTAAACAGAGATGTCAAAATTCGATTGGTAGGCGTATGCTCAGATTTATTCATTGCAAATTCAGGATTATGCTTGATAACCAATAAATTATTGTCTTTTAATATTTCAGTTTCGTCTCTTTCTGAATAAGGTAAAAGTTTCTGTTTTACCGGGAAATCTGTATCCTCCCGAAAGTAATTAAAATGCAAATCAGAATAAGCCGAAGTCGCATAAAATGCTCCAAAAACAGGCTCCACGATGCCGTCCTCATATTCCATATTGTTGGAAAAGACCATCAATTGCGTGATATTGGCGAATTTCCTAAAATGTCGATTTTTGAATCGTGCATTAATTCTATTTCGTTCGGCAATCACACCCTCTTTATTATGCGGTTTTTTAACTTCAATAAAAGCCAATGGCATTCCATTTATAAGAACTGTAATGTCGGGGCGAAATTCTTCTTCTCCATTTTTACAGGTTAATTCAGTAGTTACGTGGAAACTATTGTTGTGAAAGTTCTTGAAATCAATTAATTTAATACCCGAAGTAGCCGTGAGTCTTTCGTAGAACTTTTTACCTAAATCTTCAAAGTCCAACTCCAAGCAAATTTCTTCCAATACACGCTTAGCATCCTCTCTTTCAATGTGATTGATACGACAAATCGAATCAATAAAAAGTTCCGGAAAAATATTCACTTCTTCCATTACTTTTTGATCCCTTTGTTTGATGTATGAATAACCCAACCTTGTAAAATGTAGAAGTGCGGGTATCTTGACTCTTGAATTTTCGTTAAATGCCATGCTTTAGTAAAATTGCCTAAATATAGCAAATCTTTAGATGATCAATCAGATATCCTCATTCTCATCTTTAACCCCTCCCAAATCTCCACCCATTCGTCATAATAAGCACGCAATCCGTCGGATGTATCGAAATAATGTTTGATAGGTTCATTGGGCAAAGAATGAATTTCCAATTTACCATTTTCTTCGTTGTGGTGAAGATGGATGAGATTATCCAGTTCAAAAACTAAGTAGCCGCCCGGCGAGGCAAACTCTCTGCGAATGGCTTTCACACGGGAAAAATCGACCGCTATGCCGCAATGTTCGATGATCATAATTTTATTATTTAGTTGATTGTTTTAAAATTAATTCAAAAACTTTTCATTTTCTTTCGTCATTTGCCCCATCCAAATCCTTCAAAAAACCATAAATCAAAACCATGGCATAGGTATCCAATTCACAATATTTCAGCAAATTATTTTTCAATTCCAAATCCAGAGCTTCGCAATTTTGAACAGCGCCCAAATAGGAATCACTCGCCGTCATCCCATCGCTGATGTTCAAATCTCCGTAAGAAAAGTTGGGAAACAAAGCCGGCAAAACCGATTTGATGGAAGCCGAATTTTTCATTGCCGGATGATAAAACCAACGGTTTCGGAAAACATCATACAAATCCACAATCCTTTCAATCAATCCCTGCAAAAATTCAGCATCTTCCGGAAATGCTTCTGCCAATTCCCTCAATCGACTGACCTCAAAACTTTTGTTATAAGTCACAATGCTTCCCACATTTCCGAAATCTTTTTTTAATTCTTCGATTAGGTTTTTACGGGGATTTCCTCCGGAAAATGCTTCGGGCGAAGCCAAAAATTCAAAATGTTCTCGATTTTGATTTTCATCCAAAACATGAAGGGAATATTGAAAGGGAACTTGCTGATAAGGTCGAGTACCGTCCAAAACAGGAATAGCCGGCATAATCGTTTCGAAATCAAAGAAATGCAAAGGATATTCCCATGCGTTCAGAAAGTTTCGAATAGCCGGAGCATCGCAATAAGTTTCATTGAACTTCAATCCTCTTAACTGAAGAACTTGGGAATCCGACAGAGGATAATCCTCCGGGATCTCTTCCATTCGCTGAATTCCTTGGTTAAATAAATCCCAAGCTTTGGCACCCATTCGGGTCAATTCAAAAACCGAATTTTCCGGAACATGAGCCCAACAATAATGCTGAAAATCACATCCAAAAGGATTGGAACAATGCAGCCCGATGGAAACTTCGGGTTCGGTTTCCATTAAACTTAATTGCCCTAATTCTTTTAGTTTATCACCGACAAAATCTTGATTTCCAATCACTTCATCGGTTATCTCAGTCAAAGTAAACAAATCCGAAGTGATTTCGCCCTTTCGAATGTATTGATTATTGATGTGCATCAGAAAAAAGCGATCGGGCGCAAACCCGGCTTCATTCATCACCCAATATTGCAAAGAAGCATCCATCAGGTGATAATCTTTAACGGATGTGCTGTTTTTAACCTCGATGGCCCAAAGTTCCCCTTGGTTTCGATGAAGTATATCCAACATACAAAATGCGTTTCCTGCTGAAAAACTCGCTTCATAAATGGTCTCAACTCCTTGCTCCAACCAAATTTTAGTATTCCCCAAGGATACCGACAAATTTTTATAATCAGCAGGCGTAGCATCTTTTCCATTGGGAAATTTCAACCAAGCAAGCTTTCCGATTTCATGACCCGTAGCAAATAATTTCTCTGTGGCAGCGTCAAGTGGCGGCTTCAATTCCGGACGATACCATTCAAGCCATAACTTTTTGGGGCATTGTACTCCCGAAATAAATTTAGATTTGGACAAAGTTCTCATAAGTTAAATTTTCGTAGTTGAAGCCAAAGTAAAGAATTTATACGGTCAAAATATGTCGTTCTAAATTGTTTAATGAAAATTATTCTTCAACTGCCTCTCCAACTTCGAGTGTCCATATAAAACAAAAAGACTGCCCGAAGACAGTCTTTTTTATAGAAAGAATATTTTTTTTAAAATTACTTCTTAAGGAATTTCTTGGTTGTTGTCCCTTTATCGGTATGAAGTTGTAAGAAATAAACTCCGCTATCCAACTCCGAATTTTTTAAATTAATAAGTGTATAAACGATTGGAAAATTGATTTTAACCTCTTCTTCTTTCATATCTGCAATTACTTTGTTAATCCAACAATATTAATGCATAACTTTTTACAATTGTAAATATTTGAAAATAAATATTTCACTCAAAATTACCTATTTAATAGATTTTGTTAAAATTCCTTTTTTGCGCATATTTGTAAGTTGTACAAAATTTTATTCCAAACGTTTGGTTTTTTCTTACGGAAATTAATGCATTTAAATGATAAAAAAAATCGAGTTAAAGCGAAAAGGAAGTATGACTTTCGCTGTCAAACTTTCAAAGAGTACTTTGTAGAAAGTTTTACTTTCAGTGCAAATACTTGCATAAAGTTTGTCTAAGCTAACGAAAAAAAATGACAAAGTCAAGGACTGGGATTTTATCTTTAGTTTAGCTCTATATTTTTTTTAGATTTTTAAAATTTACCGTATATCGTTTTTATAACTTCGCAAAGCATTGTTTTGCAAAATAAAAAAATCGATAAAAACTATAATTTTGGATATAAAACTACAAGTTTTTGTAAATTGTGAAACAAAAACTATCGTACAACTGGCAGTTTTGCAAAATTCGTCTGCCGCAGGCGCAACACAGACAAACTTCGTAAAGCTACCAAAGCGTTACCTGCAAGCGTAAGAACGACCGTGCCAACAAAACCAAACGAACGAAAAAAATGTGTACTTTTGTACCATTAAACATATGACAAGACAAATTTCCATATTGCTGATAGTGATGCTTGGTTTCTTTTTGACACCAACGCTGACTTATGCGTGTGGTAAACCAGCAGAAAAAACCGAAAAGTCTTGTTGCAAAAAAGAAACTTCCCAAACAGAAAAGAAAGACTGTTGTAAAAGTCATTCACAGAAAGACAAAAACGATGATGGTTGCGGTGGAAAATGTAAAAATCCTTCCTGTCATTGCCCAACTGCACCTCTTACTATTGCACTTCCTTTTGTTACCGAAATGAAATATCATAACATCTTTCTCGAAAAGGTAACAATTGCATACACAGAAACCTATATTTCTTCGGGTTTCCATTCCATTTGGCTACCACCAAAAATAAGCTAAACCCTTGCCTTGACAGCCATAGGACTGTCCAATTGAAAGCAAACAACTTGTTTTCACAATTTTATCATTTTCAAAACTCAAAATTTTTCAAAAATGAAATCATTAAAATATTTAATGACCGCATTGATAATGTTGTCATTCGGAGTGAGTAACGCTCAAATTAAAAACGCCAAAACCGAAACCGTAAAAATTTACGGAAACTGCGGTATGTGTGAAACCACCATAGAAAATGCAGGAAATGTAAAGAAAGTAGCCCAAGTGGATTGGAACAAAGACACCAAAATGGCTACCATTACCTACGATGTCAAAAAGACGAACCAGGACGAAATCTTGAAACGTATCGCTTTAGCCGGTTATGACAGCGATAAATTCCTTGCACCCGATGATGTGTATGCAAAACTGCCTGAATGTTGCCTGTACGAACGGGTGAACAAACCTGTTGCAAAAGCAGAATCGAAAACGGAAACACACGACCATTCCAGTCATACCGCACCTACAGAAATGCAGGAAGTAAACCAACTGAAATCTGTTTTTAACAACTATTTTTCGGTAAAAGATGCCTTGGTAAAATCTGACGGAAACACCACTTCCACTAAAGCAAAAGACTTGCTAACCGCTCTTGACGCTGTGCAAATGAATAAACTATCAAACGAGGAACATACGGTTTGGATGAAAGTAATGAAAGACCTTGCCTTTGATGCAGGACACATTGCTGAAACCAAAGATGTGGCACATCAGCGAGACCATTTTATGAGCCTTTCAAAAAATATGTACGAACTGATAAAAGTTTCAAATCAGGAAACGCCTGTTTATTATCAACATTGCCCAATGGCGAACAAAGGCAAGGGAGCAAATTGGTTGAGCAAAGAAAGTGCGATTAAAAACCCTTATTACGGTTCACTAATGCTAACTTGTGGTAGTACAGCTGAAACTATAAAATAACCAAAGAAGCAATGAAGTAGTTAAGTCCATCTTCATTGCTTTTCAAAAGTTAAAAGAATATGAAAAAATATACCTGTCCAATGCACTTACAAGTGATAAAGGACAAACCAGGGAAATGCCCGCTTTGCGGAATGGATTTAGTTCCAATGGGTGGAGCAAAAAATGAAGCTCACAGCCATCACGGACACCATCATCATCACGAACATAAAGAACATTCCGCACATAGCGACGAACATAGCCATCATCATTCCGATAGTGGTTACGATAAACACGAAGGACATCATACCCACGATTTCCTCAAACGTTTTTGGGTAAGTTTAATCATTACCGTTCCCATTTTGCTCTTATCGCAAATGATACAGGAATGGTTTGGTTTCACGGTTGCTTTTCCTGGAGATAAATATGTGCTATTGGCGCTGGGAACTTTTATTTACATCTATGGGGGAATGCCATTTCTGAAAGGAATAATTGGCGAAATAAAAGCTAAAGCCATTGGGATGATGACATTGGTGGCAATCGCTATTTCAGTCGCTTACATCTATTCAGTTGCCGTTGTTTTGGGACTTCCGGGTATGGACTTCTTTTGGGAATTGGCAACCCTTATCGTGATTATGCTTTTGGGGCATTGGCTGGAAATGCGTTCTACTATGGCAGCTTCAAAAGCATTGCAGTCATTGGTGGCACTTTTACCAAACGATGTTACGGTGGAGCGAAATGGTGAAACCATAAAAATAAAACTAGAAGACCTAAAAAACGGTGAAACCATTATCATCAAACCCGGTGAAAAAATTCCTGCCGATGGAACGATTGTAGATGGCGTTTCTTATGTAAACGAAAGTATGCTTACAGGCGAAAGTGTTCCGGTAAAAAAAGAAAAAGATGGAAAAGTAATTGCAGGTTCTATCAATGGCGAAGGTGCTTTACGAGTTAAGGCAACAGGAGTAGGCAAAGACAGTTACCTCAATAAGGTTATTAATTTGGTTCAGGATGCACAGGTAGCAAAATCGAATACGCAAAACCTTGCCGATAAAGTAGCTAAATGGCTCACCTTTCTTGCTATTGCAGTAGGCGTAATCACTTTTATTTATTGGTTCAGCAGTAGCGGAGATATTGCGTTTGCATTGGAAAGAATGGTTACGGTAATGGTTACGGCTTGTCCCCACGCTTTGGGTGTGGCTATTCCCTTGGTTGTTGCCATTTCTACAACGCTTTCGGCTACCAATGGTTTGCTCATTCGCAATCGTACCGCATTTGAAACTACCCGAAAACTATTCACGATTATTTTCGACAAAACAGGAACATTGACTAAAGGCTCTCACGCAGTAGAAAAAGTGATCCCACTTACTGATAAATATTCTGCTGATGAAATGATACAATATGCAGCAGCCGTTCAGCAATATTCCGAACACCACATTGCAAAAGGTATTTTGAAAACGCTGACAGAAAGAAACCTTGAACTATGGAAGTCGGAGAATTTCAGCTATATGGCAGGTATAGGTGTAAAAGCAGTAGTAAACGGAAAGGAAATAGTAGCGGCAGGACCTAATTATTTCAAACAAAATAATCTTACAGAGCCTGAAACGCCCAAAGAAATCAATCAAAGCATTGAAACAGTCAACTATGTTTTTATTGATAATGAAG
>LSQX01186897.1_pt1 | contig 11043 bp, 9 predicted proteins | sample 654561 | NCBI WGS metagenome assembly LSQX01 (sample SAMN04489861, study PRJNA283612) | anaerobic digester metagenome | isolation source: 4 biogas reactors fed with cattle manure at either 37C or 55C with and... | place: Denmark: Kongens Lyngby | collected 2014 | reverse complement strand
CTACTCCGTCAGCGGGGGCTTGCCCCGCGTTGTGAACAGCTTGGCAACGAATTGCCTCATCTACGCCTGTCAGCAAGGGGAACGATACGTGGATGAAGAATGTGTCTACCAGGCCGCCAATGAACTGCAAGTCTAAGCAACATCAATTTTGGCCATCTTGAAATTTCAAGATGGCCTTTTCTAAACAATTAGGCCGGTTTATTTTGAGAAACATTCTCCCGCGACCAAAACAATGCGAGAATGGCTGCCCTTAACTTAGCTTAAAATGTCCCAAACAGCGCGAGAAAAAAAGCTATTCCAATCTGAGAGCTAACACTTAGGGCAATACATTTATTCTTACCTTCAATATCGTCTGGCTCGGTTCGTCCCACATAAACACCTAAGGCTGCAATGGCACCTGTTAGTGCACCACATACTGAGCCCGTTCCACCCATGCCTCCACCAAAGCCTGTAACACAAGATACTGCTACATCGAGCCCTAAGGCTTGACCTACACCCCAAAGTACGCCCTCAGCACAGTTGAACCCAGCTTCGCGCATGACCCCCACTGCTTTAAGTAAAGTCTGTAATTCGTCATGATTCATGATCTAACCTCCACCATACATAAGGTTGTCATAAGATCTTGTAACAACCTTGAGCTGATTTTTCTTTGCTTACCATCATAGATTCTAGTTTAAATAGCTATTTCCTTTGCCCTAACACCGAGGAAATCAATACTGAACCAATTCTATGCCTTGACCAAAAAAATACTCCTAGCTTTAATCTGGCGTCATTATGTGAACGTCAACATAAAAGTGATCCACGCGATGATCAAAAGTGATCCACCGGCGCTAGTCTAATAGTGATCCACTCGCCATTTTAGTTTTGATCCACCTTTGTGTTTCGCGCTTTGCTTTCCTTGAGACGATACGAATCGCCATTCATGTTTAGAATGTGTGCTCGATGTGTCACTCGATCCACTAAGGCAGCTGTCAACATTGTATCCCCGAAGAAATCAACCCATTTGGAAAACTCAAGATTGGTACTTATGATGAGACTAGCGAGCTCTGAACGATCAGAAATGACCTGGAATAGGAGCTCGGATTGACGCTTAGAGAAGCTAAGATACGAAAGATCATCAAGGATGAGAAGATCGATTCTCGCCAGTTGTTTTTGGAGTTTGGTCAGCACATGACTCTCTTGGGCTTCCACTAGCTCGCTAGCTAGTACTGGAGCACTGTAGAATCTCACTCTAAACCCTTCGTTGCATGCAAGTAATCCTAAAGCTATTGAAAGGTGGGTTTTCCCCATCCCAGGATTACCCATGCAGATTATGTTCTCATGACGCTCGATGTAATTGTTGTTCGCAAGGTCCCAGACAGTTTCTGGTAACACGTGCCTAAGGTTATCAAAATCGAATGTGTCTAGCGTACGTAGTGTGGGAAACTTGGCCGCCTTAATCCGTCTTTTCTTTTGATTCTCCTTTCGTTGCTCCGCTTCGGTTTGAAGCAAGTGGACTAGAAACTCTTCATAGGGCCATTGGTTGGTACGGGCCTCCCGGATAAGCTGTTCGGCATTGGCAAATGTCGGCAGTCGAAGCTGTTTAGCATAGAGGCGTACTCGTTCAAGTGTGACGTTCAAGTGAGCTCACCTCCAAGGACCATCCCATCATAGACTGAAAGGTCGACCTGCTTAATCTCTATCGGATCGGCAAGATTGATGGGCGTATCTTTGGGCGGCTTGTCCTGCAATCTTGTGCGCACACTTTCGTAGCAGTAAGAACTGCAACTCGTAGCCTCTTCTATGCCCTTTAGAAGAGTAGGAATGCCGTATTGCGATGCGAGCTTCAGTAGCTTGACAACCTCATAGTCACTACCAAGCTTATGGGCAAAATCCCAGAAAGCCGTGGGTAAGTTGATTGCCTTTACAGGCTGAGCATTCCAAACAGCACGCGGTTTCTTTTCCAATAACGGAAGATAGTGTTCAAGCTCATAGCGGACATCGTCCCGACCATAGATACGTTGGTGCTTAGCAATTTCGTTGCCACGGTACCATAAAGATACTTCAAATGTACTGGCTTTTACAGTTATGTCCTTACCGACATACTCTACAGGAACCGAGTAGCGATTTGTTTCAAAACGGACTGTAGAAAACGGGTTGCACTTGGCTATGACCTGGCTAATTGGTTCCATGTGCCTTAGTGGCAACGGTGTAAGCTTGTCCTTCTCCATGTCGAAGTACTCCCCAATCGTTTTACTTCGCCCTTGAATTGTGTGTTCTTGGTATGCAAGGCATCGCTCGCGCAAGAGATGGTTCAACTCTTCAAACGAGTCTACTCTTGGCACTGGGACAAGAATATTGCGCCTAGCCCAGCCCACAAGACCCTCAACTAATCCCTTTTCATTCCCTTTGCCAGGGTTGCAGAAGGTAGATTTGAATGAATAGTGAGCTTTGAGATGAACAAAGTCTTTCTGCTCTTTGCCAACGTGTTTGCCCCAGCCATCGTTTACGATGGTGCGCATGTTATCGTAGATGTTCCGTTGTGCCACACCACCGAAGAACATAAAGGTCTCAATGTGTCCTTCTAATAAAGCTTCTAGCCGCTCGTTGGGAAAGGCAATGACAAATGGCATAGCGCTGTAGCACAGGCGGGTACAGAATAAGCGAATTTTAGTTCTTACTCCTTTTAGGTAAATGGCCGCTTGACCCCAATCGACTTGCATTGCTTCCCCTGGGTCAAAGTTGAGCGGAACAAAAGCTTCGGCAGGCTGATCCTTTAGTTCTTTAACGTATTGGCGGATGGTAGACTCCCCACCAGTAAAACCATGTTCTTCTACAAGTCGATCATAAATCCGCTTGGCGGTATGCACTTGTTTGGGCACTCCATCCTCTTCATCCTGCTGAAAACACGCTTGAATGAACGTTTCAACTTCAGGTGTAATAACTGTACGCTGGCGTTTTCTTGTAGATTCTTCAAAGGGGAAATTCTCCCCAGAACAATACTTCTTGACGGTGTTGCGAGAAATGCCCAGTCTTCTTGCAATTTCTCTCTGAGAAAGCCCTTTTACTGCATATAGTTCTCTGATAAGCTGGTACTGATCCACTTTGATCATCTCCTTACCTCCTGTAATTGAAGTGTGTGGTACCTCCAATATACAGGAGCATTTGGACAAAGTGGATCACTTTTTTAATAGCGTTTTGGCCTTTAGTGGATCACTTTTATAGTAGCGTATATAGAATACAACAACTTGCCTCAAGAAGGGAAGATGACCAATGGATAAGAAGCGTAAAGTAACATATCTAGTTATTTTTAGCGCGATCACTCTTATATTTCTTGTCCTTTGCTTGATAAGAGCCCAAGACCCAGGGGCTTACTTGCGTTTTGACCATGATCTTCCCGCCTATGGAGAATTACTTGAACCAAGAGGACACTCGGTGCAGATTGCCTACGAAATCCAGGCCACACCCCTTATCAAAGCAGGTGTGGCCCAAACCTATCGTAGCGACTTTGTTAGTACCGTGATTATTGCTGTGGATCGAGACCAAATCAAGGACAACATAACAGGTTGGGCTTCACTAGCCCACGGTGATTATCAAATCTACTTTCCCCCTATAGAAAGGATGGACACCATACATTTTGCTTATCCTCTTCTCGCCATAGCTGCAGGCGTAGACCGTAATCATGGTGGATTTAAAAACACCATCCACTTATTAAAGAAACTTCAGCACGATGGGCGACTAGTAGGGGATGATCTGAGCGAAAGTCCCGTAAGAATTATGTTTGACCACCAAGTAGCCCTCTTAGCTAAAGGTGGACGAAATATTGAGATCATCGTACCCAAGGAAGGTACTCTATCATTTCCTGGTGGAGTAATGGCTTTGAATTCTTTTGAACTTCCAAAAGTGAAAAGAGAAGAACTACTCGATGCGGGATTTCGGCTACCAACTGGAGAAGCAAATCTAGCAATTTATCCTGATCCTAGTGCATACCTTTCCGCCCATAATGCCACAATGAACAATAAAATAGCATTACAAGTTATTGTAGCCTCCACCTCGTTCTCCAGACAAGTTCTTGGTGAACGACGGTTTGCCCCCGTACACAGAATGGAAAACGTTCCATTATACACTGCTTTTATTATCGCGACAGTTCTCTGGAGTTCTCTCCTCTACATGAGAGTTACAGGTAAGGCTCTGCAAATAAGGCTCTTTGCCATCAGCGCTCTCTTGGTTTTCTGGATGGTAGTACGCATCACAAAGCTTTTTGTCCCTGTTGGAGTGTTTGAGCGTCTTTTTTGGTACCTCTACTATGTGCCCTTAACATTTGTTCCAGCCTTATTATTTTCTATTGGACTGATCTCAACCCGCATAGAACAAGACCGGTTTTCTAGGCAATTTAACACCATTAATTTCCTGATCGCAACTGTGCTAACCCTACTAGTGTTAACGAATGATTTGCATGAAATGGCCTTTCGTTTCTACAAAGGAACAGAAGGTCGCAACTATGATCTGTACTACACTCATGGCTGGGTGTATTATGCTGTTTTTGCCTGGTCTTTAATTTCCATCTTTGCCTTCGTCCTCATAACAACCCGTAAAACAGAAAAATCATCAACTAAGCAAACAACCCCCTTACTTTTACTACTTTGTGGTGCGGTTCTCTACTTTGGGGGATACGCAAGGGGAATCCCCATTCTTCGGGCTTCGGAGTTCAGCATTGTTTATGGAATCATTTCCTTGCTGTTTCTAGAGATCAGCCTGCGCAAAAGACTTATACCCAATAATATTCTGTTAGGAGAACTTTTGCACAATGCTCCCATCGACATGTACATCCTGTCAGATGATCTGCAAATTCAGCACCAAACAACCAGAGCACTGAAATTACCCAAAGAGGTTATAGAGCAAACACGACTAAGAACTGCCCAGATCGTTACACCCTTTGGATTTAGTCTACCAAGTGATGAAAGTGTATTTTATGGTGTGTACAAGATTAATGGCGGGTACACCATCTCTGCCAGAAATCTTAATGAGGTAATTCACCTTCGATCCACCCTAGCAGAACAAAACAGAAAGTTGGAAACCCAAAATGGAATTTTAACCCACACCCATTCAATCACCAACCAAGTCACTCGCTTAAAAACACAACGAGAACTATTTACTCGTATAAACCTAGTGTTAAAAGAGCAAGTAAGTAGGCTTAATAAAGAAGTAAACATGTTATCTGAAAACCCCACGAAGAGCAACAAAGCCACACTACAAAAACAATTAGGTAAAATAGCAACACTGGTTAATTACTGTAAAAGGCGAAGTCATCTTACCTTATGCGAAGCGAGTAACGAGTGTTGTGACGTCTCTTCTTTAGCTCTCTGGCTACAAGAGTCCCTGTGGGAAGCTAGTGCTACAGGAATTGAGGGACTAGTGACGGAAGCGGGAACCGGAAAAATCCCTTGTACCCGGGCTTCTCTAATCTATGATAGTTTTGAACATATCTTACAAAAATTGCTAGACTCCCCCAATGCGGTGGTGCTAACAAACCTATCCATGACAGATACTGATTTGACCCTACGTGTTGGAATTGAAACAACACCCCGTCTTGAATCTGATCACTTTCGTTTCGAACAAATTCTCTCGAATAAATTAGCTGCTTGGAACGCTTCGTACCAGATAGACGAAGAAGATGACAGACTAGTAATTCAGATTTCTGTTCCCAAAGGAGGTCAGGGTCATGCTTGAACTCTATAATCTTACACTGTCAACTGCTATTTTGTGTTCGATACTTCTACTCATAGCTATTGCCTTACAAACAGCCCGGCTGTTCTTTTTACAAGCCCACACCGAGCATAAAACTCCGGGCTCAATCTTCCTTTATGAGCTAGCTGTACTCGCCCATCTAGTAATGGCTATTTTTCTATTAACAATCACGTTGTCGCAACAAAACATTATTGCCGAACATTTGCACATTTTGCGCTGGATTAGTCTTTTTCCCGTGATTTTAGGACTGTGGATTACACGGAGACATAACAAATTTGGTCCTTTACTCAGCTCTCTATTACTTTTGCCAATATTACCTTTTTGTTCCATTCCCTACGCCCACTATTACTTTGTAGCAAGTGCCCTCTATTTTACTTTTCGTAGTGTAATCATGTGGGATCTAGAGCGTAATAGAGTGAAAAAAAGTATTACGAAATTGTCCATTAAAGAAGCAGTAGACTTGTTTCCAGGCGGGATCCTCTATGCCACTGAAAAGGGCTCCACACTGATTGTGAATCCAACTATGGAATGGTTGATCAATGCCTTAGACATCCCTACCATCCATAACGCATTAGACTTATGGGAAAACCTAATGCTAGTCAAAGATGACTCTAATATTAGCTTGCAAGCCCTAGATGAAAAACTGTTGATTCGAATTAGAAATGGCGGATCGTGGTTGTTTTCCATGCAAACAGCTATTGTTAACACAAGAAAGTATCTTCAATTACTTGCCTTAGATATCACCGAAGAAGATGTTTTAACTAAAGAAATAGAAGAGAGTAATTTAGCCCTTGAAGCTGCCGGGCAAGAGATTGGAACAGCAATTATAAGTATTAGGGAATTAGAGAAGGAAAGAGAAATACTACGAATGAAAAGTACAGTTCATGATATTCTTGGTCAACGCCTTTCCATTTTAAACCGATTGTTAGATGGTGAATTAAATGCGGAGGAGATCGCAAAGGAATTAAAGCCACTACTAACCGATCTCACGCAAGCAATCACTAAATCGGAAGATCCTCCGCCTAAAGAGTTATTGTCTGATCTAACTTATTCTTTTTCTTTAATCGGCACAACCATCGATCTACAAGGTAACTTGCCAGGGATACCTACGGTGGCAGGGGTTTTTGCCAAGATTATTCGCGAATGTGCCACCAATGCAGTTCGTCACGGAGGTGCGAAACATGTTTATGTGGAATTTCTGGAAAATGAGAATACTTATTTTCTCTCTATCCAAAATGATGGAACCCTTCCATCAGGACCCGTTGTGGATGGTGGTGGAATTGCCGGCATACGCAGGAAAATTGGGGACCTACAAGGAACACTGAAAATTATGGTTCAACCACTATTTAGTGTTTTGATTTCTGTTCCAAAAACGGAGGATGATTGCAATGATTAAAATACTTGTTGTGGAAGATCAAGTTGTGACACGAGAATCCCTTGTCCATTTAATTAATGGGGAAGAAGATATGCATGTGGTGGGAAGCATTGGCAACGCAGCAAATGCCCTAAAATTATGTGAGGATTTCGGACCGAATTTGGTCTTGATGGATGTCTGCACTGAGGAAAACGAAAGTGGTATTACTGCTGCTGCTGAGATTCGCCAACAGTATCCAGAAATGAAGATCATTATTATGACAGGGATGCCAGAAATCACCTATATGAATAGTTCCAGAAAAGCTGGGGTAGATAGTTTTCTCTATAAAAACGTAAGGGCTGAGACCCTCCTTGCTACCATACGAAGTACTATGGACGGTTATGGGACATTTCCCATGGAAACTCCTTCTAGGGTTCCTGGTTGCCCATCGTTTAGTGAAGTTGAAATTGCTATCCTACGTCTTGTCTGCGAGGCTAAAAATCGTAAAACAATTGCCAAAGAACTAGCCATGTCCGAAGGTTCAGTTAAGGCGACTATTACAAATATCCTTAACAAAACGGGTTACGATAGTATTATGAAGTTCGCCATCTTTGCTGTATCCAAGGGATACATCAACCCAAATATTTAGCCGTTAGGGCTTTGACGTGGGCCAGTGTAAACGGCAAGTACTTTTGGAGAAATTCCGGCAGATAATTTTGGACATATCTCTGCCACTTTTATCCAAGAATTGTATTGCGGTTCTTTAAACGATAACTTTCGCCTTTCATGTTAAATAGCTCGCTTTTGTGAACTAACCTATCCAGAATGGCGGTAGTTATTACCGGGTCGCCGATGAACTCTGGCCACTCATCGAAGCCCTTGTTGGACGTAATGATAATCGACGTGTTTTCGTAAAGCTGTGAAACTACTTGGAAGAACATGTTGGCCTCTTGTTTGGTTATGGGTAAGAACCCGATTTCATCGATAATTACAAGATCCGAACGTTGCAACCTTTTAAGCCTTTGACGGCTCCTGTTTACGATTTCTTCAGTCTTTAGGACCTTGATCAGATCCTCCATAGTTATGAATACGACTCGATAGCCTGCTTCTGCTGCTTGGATTCCTAGGGCTGTCGCCAGGTGAGTTTTGCCCACTCCTGGTGGACCTAGAAACAGAATGTTGTAAGCCTTTTCTATCCATTGAAATTCCAGTAACTGCTGAAGCTGACGCTTTGAGACTGAAGTTTGGAAGTTAAAATCAAAGTCCGCTAAAGTTGCTTCATAAGGGAATTGTGCGTGCCGTAATCGAGATACAAGCGCTTTGTTGTTTCTGAACTTGACTTCCCCAGCGAGTGCTCGCTTCATGAATTCCAAACAAGTCAGTTCTTCTTTTATAGCCGTTTCAAGCAAGTGGTCTAGGTTGTCTATGGTGTGGTTCATTTTAAGCTGTCCCAGAAGCTCCTTTGTCGTTTCTAAGCTCATTTAGTATCACCTCCGCCTTGGATGCTGACATATTCGGAGATGTCCCGAGTATTGGCCTGGATACGCAAGTACTCAGGAAGTACACCAGTGTAACTAAACTCTGAAGTGGCAGCCACTTCAGGGGCGCTTGCAAAATGTTCTGCAGCTTCTCTTAGCGATACCGCACTGTACAGCCTGTTTCTCCGGCAAAAGTCGAATGCCTGAAGGAGCGTCTTTTGCGAATAGTCCTTCTGTAATTTACGGATCAGATGGTATTGATCACGGACATATCTGCCCTTCTCCCTTCTGATGACATCCAGGAAATGGGGAAGGTCAGGGACATAGTCAAGGGCTTGAAGAATCTGTTCGTAGAGCTCATCTATGGTGTCATCGTGATTTCTACGATGATTGTTGTTTTGGATAAGCTCTCCTTTTCCCAAGCTCAATGGGTGTTCAGTGATGATCTGGTCGCCTTTGAGATCCATGAGGATTAACTTGTTTTCTAGTATCTTTAGCTGAATCTCTTTCCCTGGAGCATACGTGCCAATGGGCACACTATACCGGTTACTCTTGTAGATGATGGTGTTGTCTTTTCTAACAAATCTTGTTACACTATCACTGGGTAATGAACACAAGGAAGGTACCGGTTTTAAGTATTGCTTCTCTAGGGCGAATACTTCTGCTGGTGCCTTTTTTGTTGTACCATGAATCTTTTTGTTAGCGGTTCTATCCAACCAATCCCAGCATGATTGGTTCCATTTCGAAATGTTGATAAAGATGCGGTTTGCGGCAAACCCGTACTTCAAGTATTTGACCACAGCTTCGATGCGGCCTTTGCTCTCGGGATCTGATGGGCGACATACCCAAAGCTTAAATCCCATCCTCTTACGAAATTGCTCAAACTGCTTAGTATAGATGATTTCGCCGTAGCTTTCGCTTACAACCATAAGTGAATCTTGATCAATCACAAATTCTTGTGGTACGCCTCCGTAAAAGGTAAAGCAATTCACTAGCATGCCTATGAAGTTATTGGTTGTCAGCGGATTCTCTGACCACTCTCCATATTTGTAGCGAGAGTTCGATAACACACTGCCGAACACATAAAGCTTTTTCCGGCTGCCAGACTCGGTCATTATCTTTGTCTCACCAAAGTCCAATTGCATTTGATGTCCCATCGGGGGATCCGGCAACGCTTGGTACTGGCGAGAATCACCAGTTTGCTTCGGTATCCCATGCTTGTCCCTCAAGTGGGCAACGTAAGAGCGAACAGTGCGCTCTTTAATGGAATCATCCCTGTGGTGTTCCTTTAGCCAATCTTCGACCTGTGCTGCGGTCATGTCGGGATTCTCACGTAGCCACTTGACAATGTCGTCCTCATATTTGCTTAGCTTTCTTGTCCGGTTGCTTGCTTGATTGATGGCATCAGCAAATTCGTCTGTTTCCATAGTCCAGTATTTGTCGACGGTCTTCCAATTAAGACCTAAGCGTCGCTTTACCTGAGATCTGTTGAATCCTGATTCTTTTTGTTGTTGAATTTCAATGAACATTTTCCACCTCACCAATTTTCCTTCACCTCTGTTAACACTCTATCAGTTAACGAGAGGAGCTTGGTCTAGAAATTGTCCATTTTTATCTGCCGAAAACTCTCCCTTTTATTATGCCACTTACAAGGAGTTCTTCACAAGACCACTGAGGGATGATTACCCCGTTATTATGATGGACGGCCTGGAACTCGGTAAAATGACTATCCTCGCAGCTATGGGTATTGATCGCGAAGGAAAGAAACGGATACTCGGTATCGCCGAAGGTGGTTCGGAAAACAGTATTGTAGTAAAGGATCTACTCAGCGATTTAGTAGAAAGAGGTTTAGATCCCTCGCGTCCTAGGCTATATGTACTTGACGGCGGAAAAGCCCTTCACAAGGGAGTAACCGAAGTCTTTGGGAAGGCTTCACTGATTCAGCGTTGTCAGGTGCATAAGAAGCGAAATGTGTTATCCTATCTGCCAAAATCAGAGCAGGCGAATACCTCAAAGGCCTTAACCATGGCCTATAGGGAATTTGACTACAAGACTGCGAAAGACAAGCTACTATTGATCGCCAGCAACCTTGAATATCGCTATCCAAAAGCAGCAGCAAGCCTTATGGAAGGGCTAGAGGAGACACTAACGGTGAATCGCCTTAACGTGCCTGGTCTTCTGCGGGAAACGCTCTGCAGCACAAATCCAATGGAATCCGCCAACTCTGCTTGCCGGGGCATTATTCGGCGAGTCTGTAACTTCAAAGACGGTGGAGTTGCTTTACGCCATGCAGCAGCAGGCTTTATAGGAGCTGAACAGGGCTTTAAGAGGATACGAGGTTACAAGCACATGGTGTTACGTCCCAATCTGATTGAGTAGATTATGGGGGGTTTGTGTCACAAAAAATGTCCAGGTATATGATTCCCCGGAGGAAGTAGCCTGCGATTTTTTCTACCTTTGTTTTGGCCTGGAATTTGTTAGAAT
>LSQX01162894.1_pt1 | contig 11043 bp, 11 predicted proteins | sample 654561 | NCBI WGS metagenome assembly LSQX01 (sample SAMN04489861, study PRJNA283612) | anaerobic digester metagenome | isolation source: 4 biogas reactors fed with cattle manure at either 37C or 55C with and... | place: Denmark: Kongens Lyngby | collected 2014 | reverse complement strand
AACTTCATTTTACAATCGGCCAACACTTTATTGACCAATCGAAAGAAGAAATGATCTCGCATATTCTGGAGCTGATCTCGTATCCGAGTTTTACAGGAGATGTGGAGCAGAACACCAAGAGCGTAAAGTATGTGCTGAACTTGGCAGAGGAAATGGGCTTTCGTACGATGGCCACTTCCGATATGTCGGTAGGCATCGTGGAGATGGGAGAAGGCGATGAGTGCGTAGGCATTTTGGTCCATGTTGATGTCGTGGGTGTGGGAGACCTGGAGAAATGGACCGATCCACCGTTTCACGGTGTACATCGCGACGGATTTATTTGGGGAAGAGGCTCGCTCGATGATAAAGGCGCCGTCATCATCAGTTTGTATGCCATGAAGGCTCTTTTCGATCTGCAAGTACCTCTTCATAAAAAAGTGTGGTTGATTATCGGAACGAGCGAAGAAGATGAGTGGACGGACATCGCGACCTTTAAAAAGGAATTCCCGGTCCCCGATTACGGTTTTTCACCTGATGGAAACTTCCCCATCATCAATGAAGAAAAAGGATACGTCGATGTGACGCTTCTGTTTGATGAGCCGGAGATAAAAAAGATACTCGATGTACGTGCAGGTGACAGCCCAAATACGGTTCCCTCCAAGGCAGAAATCACACTGGAAGACGGCACGCAGTTCACAGCTATAGGGGAGTCGGTGCATAGCTCAAAACCTCAGAAGGGAAAAAATGCGATCATTTTGCTGAGTAAAAAACTCCAAGAGGCTGGATATGTCTTCCAATTTGTCGACTTTATCCTCACCCATCTGAGCGATGAAGGGGCGATAAAAGACACTTCCTTTACAAAAGAAGAAGGGGCCATCAGTACGTTCTCTCCGACCATCATCGGGCTAGAGGAGGGAAGGGTCAAGCTCAATATCAACATCCGGCATAAATATGGGACCCGTGTGGAGGATATATCGAGCGTCTTTTCTTCCATGAAAGAAAAATATGGTTACACCTTTGAGGTGGGAGATGCGCTAGAGCCGATTCGAGTCAGCACAGAGCTTCCCTTTTTGAAGCTGATGGATGAGGTGTCAAAGGAATACGGTGTCGACGGCGGATTTGAGATGACCGCCGGCACCAGCTACGCAAAATCCATGGAACAGTTTGTTTCCTGGGGACCGGTTCTGCCGCAGGACCCGCAGACAGCGCATATGGAAGATGAGCGCCTTCGCGTCAGCACCATGGTCCTGGCGACGAAAATGTATGCGAGATTTTTGCAGCGTCTTCTGACAGAAGATACGAAAAAACAGTAGCATATCGTTATAATCTTAAAGATGTACCTGATAAGACAGTGGAAGCGGACGATGAAGGTCCGCTTCTTTGTTATAGATGCGAAAGAGAATCATGAAGAAAGATTGAAAGCATGCGAAGATATCTGTCATGGAGCAAATGAGAGAGACCGCTCGCTTTGTATTGAGGAAAACAACGCAATGTGTGCAGTGAAAAACGAAAATATGAACAAAGGGGTATAATATCGTGACACGAGTGTAGAATATTACATAATGTTTGCACATGCGCGGGAAGCAGAGTACAATAAAAAAACATGGAATAACAGCACAGGAGTAAAGATGAACTACGAAAAGGTACTGTCCAGAGAAGATCGGGCAGTGATCGCACTGAGAGCTCTATATGAGCAATACGGATACAGCGGGTTTCGTATTGAGAAATTTGAACCCTACGATCTGTATCGTGAAAACAAGAATTTTCTTACAGCGGAGACAGCCATTACATTCCCCGACAGTCGGGGGCGTCTCATGGCGCTCAAACCCGACGTCACGATGAGTATCGTGAAGAGCTTTGACCCCAAAGATATCTCTGCAAAATGGCACTACACTGAGAGTGTCTTTCGAAGAGGCGGTGTCACCGAAGAGTTTCGGGAAATCCGCCAGATCGGGATTGAGTATCTTGGCGGGGAGAGGACGTATCCGCAGCTAGAGGTGATTCTTCTGGCGATGAAGAGCCTGGATATCTTCGAAGCCGAAGGGGTTTTAGCTATCGGCCATATGGGACTCCTTCGAAAGGTGTTAGGCGATACGCAGGAACACCGCGACGAACTGCTCAGCCTCCTTCGAAGAAAGAACGCCCATGACTTGAAGAAGTATGAAAAGGGCGAGGTATTTGCCTCGCTGATTGAGCTGCCGGCGGATCCTGATAGGGCGTTAGATCATCTGAGGGAGATGCTCCAGGCTTATGATGTGGAAAAAGAATTGCACGAACTGTCAGCGGTGGTAGAGCTGATGCATGCCCACGGCTATATCAAACAGCTTCGACTGGACTTTTCAGTTATTCACAACCTTGATTACTACAACGGACTGGTGTTTCAGGGTTTTTTAAGCGGTGTGCCGAAAGTGGTGTTAAACGGCGGCCGATACGATCAACTGCTTGAAAAAATGGACAGATCCGCTCGAGCCATTGGGTTTGCGATCTATCTTGATGAGGTCGCGCCTGTTTTAGCGCAGCCTATTGAAAAGATCGATGTAGCCATTATGTGCAGAACGGAGAACATGCCCCTTCTCTTTGAGACGGTGGAGCGGTTGATTCAAGAAGGAAAAAGTGTGCGTGTCTGTGACGATCTCAAAGTGGCGTCAAGAGCAAACACTATCTATGCCCTTTATGACGATGGAAAACTCGAGGAGGTGAGCCGTGCTTAAGATGGCCATTCCCACAGGGAGAATGGGGGAAGCAGTGATAGAAGCGCTTGAGCGCACGGGATTGGATTGCCGTCAGCTCAAAAACGGTTCGAGGAAGCTCATTCAGGATCTGGGCTCTCTTCAGATCATCCGAGTAAAGCCGAGCGACGTAGCTGTATATGTAGAGCACGGCGTAGCGGACGTGGGAATCATCGGAAAAGACATTCTCCTAGAGACCGAGCCCGATGTGTTTGAACTGTTCGATCTGGGATTTGGAGCATGCCGAATGTCGGTGGCGGCTCCCAAAGGGTTTGAGGATCCGGGAAAAGAGATCCTCCGCGTGGCGACGAAGTATCCTCACACCGCAACAAAGCACTTTGCGGCAAAGAACCGACCGACGGAGATCATTGCCTTGAATGGAAGCATCGAGATCGCGCCGCTTGTCGGGCTTTCTCACGTGATTGTCGATATTGTCGAGACAGGGACGACCCTTCGAGAAAATGGCCTCGAGATCGTAGAAGTGATTGCTCCGAGCAGCGCCCGATGTATTGCCAACAAAGCAAGTTATCAGTTCAAACGCGACGAGATCGACGCGCTTCTTGCCGCTTGGAGTGAGAAATGATTCGAGTACAAAAAGTCTGTGAGTTTTTGCAGACGGATCGCATCGTGCCGATGAGAAATACGAAAGTGGAAGAAGAGGTAGCGCAGATCCTAGAGAAAGTGGCATCAAGAGGGGATGAAGCACTCCTTGACCTTACACAGATATTCGACGGCGTACGACCGGAATTGAAGGTCCGTGAGGAGGAGATCGATCGAGCTTATCATTCCTGCGACCCGCTTTTTCTCAAGAGTCTTGAAATGGCAGCCGAGAACATCCGTCAGTTTCATAGAAAGCAGCTCTATGCGGGCTTTGAGATAAAGAAGGAAGGCATTCTCCTCGGTCAACGAGTCCTCCCTTTAAGACGGGTCGGGATATATGTTCCCGGAGGCACCGCGAGCTACCCTTCGACCGTTTTAATGAATGCGATTCCGGCTGTACTCGCAGGAGTCGAAGAATTGGTGATGGTCAGCCCGCCAGATGAAAAGGGGAGAATCCCAAAGGAGATCCTAGCAGCAGCCAAAGTGACAGGGATCAAAGAGATCTATCGATGCGGCGGGGCACAGGCGGTCGGAGCCCTTGCCTTTGGCACAGACACCATCAGAGCGGTCGATAAAATTGTCGGACCCGGCAACATCTACGTGGCGACCGCCAAAAAGCAAGTATTTGGGATCGTCGATATTGATATGATCGCGGGTCCCAGTGAGATTTTGGTGCTCGCAGATGAGAGCGCCAACCCGGCTTTTGTCGCGGCGGACCTCCTTAGCCAGGCAGAGCACGACGTGTTGGCCCGCTCCATCCTCATCTGTTTTTCAGAGGAGTTTTCAAAGAGCGTGGTGCAAGAAATACAGAAGCAGTTGCCACTTCTGGAGCGAGAGCCGATCGCAAGAAAAGCGCTTCAAGATCACGGGGCGATCCTGTTGGCCAAAACCCTAGAGGAAGCCATCCTTCTTTGTAATGAGCTGGCTCCCGAACATCTGGAACTCGCTCTGGAGAATCCAGAAGACGTGCTGCCGATGATAAAAAATGCAGGAAGTGTCTTTCTCGGGCATTACACGCCCGAAGCCTTAGGCGACTACTGGGCGGGTCCCAATCACACCCTCCCGACGATGGGGACGGCGCGCTTTGCCTCTCCTCTATCGGTGGAGGACTTCGTGAAGAGATCAAGCTACATGAAGTACTCAAAAGAAGCGCTTGCAGACGCAGCAGAACATATTGAGCGACTGGCGGGTCATGAGGGGCTAGGTGCCCACGCCCGCTCGATCGACATACGGAGGGAGAAATGAGCCGTTTTCTCGATAAAAAACTGTCTTCACTCGAAAGCTATCTCCCCGGGGAACAGCCCGAGGGAAGGCGAGTGGTTAAACTTAACACCAATGAAAACCCTTTTGCGCCCTCTCCGGCCGTCGTCGATGCGATCACGAAAGAAGAGGTGCAGAAGCTGTCCCTGTACCCGGACCCGGTAGCGCGAGAACTCAGTGAGAGCATCGCTGCCTACTACGGAATCAGGCGAGAGCAGATTCTCACAGGAAATGGAAGCGACGAACTCCTCGCCTTTTGTTTTCACGGGTTTTGTCCTAACGGCGCCGCGTTTTCTGATCTCACCTACGGCTTCTATCCCGTTTACTGTCAGATGTTTGGCGTGAAAGAGCGCATTGTCAAGCTGCGGGAGGATTTTCGCCTGGCGATTGAAGACTATATGGACCTAAAAGAGACGATATTTATCGCCAATCCCAACGCTCCGACGGGACTGAACGTGGAAGTCGAGGCGATCGAGAAGCTTCTGAAACGAGATCCTGATCGCCTGGTGATTATTGACGAAGCATATGTGGACTTTGGCGGCACATCCTGTATCCCGCTGATCGATCGATACGACAACCTTCTCGTGATACAGACATTCTCGAAATCCAGGCAGCTTGCCGGCATGCGTCTGGCGTTTGCTGCAGGAAGTGAAGAGCTGATTACCGCACTTGCTAAGATGAAGTTCAGTTTTAACCCGTACAGTGTCAACCGCCTCGCGCTCTTAGCAGGCAAAGCGGCGATCGAGGACGAGGCGTACTTTCTCAAGACAACTCGTGCGGTGATAGAGACGCGCGAGTGGATGAAGCGGGAACTCGAAGGGTACGGCTGCGAAGTTCTCCCATCCAAAGCCAATTTTCTATTCGTTCGTCCCCCTGTCCCGGCGCAAGACGTGTTCATGCGATGTAAAGAAGAAGATGTATTTGTCAGATATTTTCCGGGAGAAAGAACGGGGGAGTGGCTTCGCATCAGCGTGGGTACACGAGAAGACGCTCAGAGACTATTAGAAGTGTTGGACAAAATATTTGAGGAGGGAAGCCATGCGTGAAGCAAGGAAAGAGAGAAAAACCGCAGAGACAGAGATTCGTTTGGAACTACGAGTAGATGGAAGCGGACAGAGGGAGATCCGAACATCGTGCGGCTTTATGAATCATATGCTCGAGCTGATGAGCTATCATGCGCGCTTTGATCTGAAGGTGGAAGGCCGCGGAGATATCGAGGTGGATGATCATCATCTGGTGGAAGATCTCGGCATCCTCCTAGGTGACGCACTGAAGGAAGCCCTAGGAGAGAAAAAAGGCATCAAACGATATGGCCAGAGCCTTCTTCCGATGGACGAGTCCCTTGTGTTATGTGGGGTGGATGTCAGCGGGCGCGCATATCTTGGTTTTGACGTGAACATGCCGCAGGCAACAGTCGGCTCTTTCGATACAGAACTCGTTGAAGAATTCTTCCAGGCATTTGTCAGAAGCTCCGGGATGACGCTTCATCTGAAGCTTCTCAGCGGAAGAAACACCCATCATGTCATAGAAGCGATCTTTAAAGCCTTCGGCAGAGCGCTCCGAGATGCGACAGGTCAAGATGCCTCCTTTGCAGAAGAAGTCCCTTCGACAAAAGGTGTGCTTGAATGAAAACAAACCCTCTGAAATTGTTTCCGGCGATCGATCTTTTAAATGGAAAATTGGTCCGGCTCGTCCGGGGGGATTTTGATCAGGTCACAGATTACGGGCTTGACCCCGTGGAAACAGCGGTTGATTTTCGCCGACAAGGCGCAGAATTTTTGCATGTGGTGGATCTTGACGGAGCCCGAGACGGAGAAGCGGCCAATCACCGCTTGATAGAACAGATGGTCAAAAGAAGTGGACTGAGAGTCCAGGTGGGCGGAGGGATCCGAAACATGGAGCGCATCGCCGCGTATTTAGATGCCGGAGCGATGCGTGTCATCTTAGGTTCTGCTGCCGTCAATGACCCAAGTTTTCTAAGAGAGGCGCTCGATGCGTTTGGTGAACAGGTGGCCGTCGGAGTCGACATGATGCAAGGCGAGGTGATGACCCACGGCTGGGAAGTGGGAAGCGGCGTCGAGGGCTTGCGCTTTTGCAAAGAGCTCATGGAAATGGGAGTGAAGACCCTGATCGTGACCGATATCGAAAAAGACGGTGAACTAAAGGGCACCAATCTCTCGCTCTATGAAAATCTGAGCAAGTTACCCGTGGATGTGGTAGCTTCCGGTGGCATCACACAGCTTGAAGAGCTCGAGGCGCTTCAGCAGATGGGACTCTATGGAGCCATCGTCGGAAAAGCCTTTTATGCCGGTCGATTTACACTCAAAGACGCTCTACAGGTACTGGAGAACAGACGTGAAGACTAAGAGAATTATCCCCTGTTTGGATGTCCGCGACGGACGCGTGGTCAAAGGGGTACAGTTTGAAGGGATAAGAGACGTTGATGATCCGGTGGCTCTTGCCCGCTACTATAATGAATCATCTGCTGATGAACTGGTTTTTTATGACATTACGGCGAGCATGGAAGGGCGCACGCTCTTTACAGATCTCTTAAAGAGAATCAAAGAACAAGTCGATATCCCGCTGACCGTGGGAGGCGGCGTCGCCACCATCGAGGATGTGGAGCGCATGATCGACAGCGGTGCTGACAAAGTCAGCATCAATTCGGGGGCTCTGAAAAATCCTCAGCTTCTCAAAGAAGCTTCCGACAAATTCGGGAGCGAGCGCATCGTGTTTGCCATGGACGTAAAACGCGTAGGGGATCGTTATCACGTATTTCGCTTCGGAGGAAAAGAAGATACGGGCAGAGACGCGATGGAGTGGGCAAAAGAAGGCGAGAGGCTGGGAGCTGGGGAGATTGTGCTAAATACGATCGACACGGACGGGGTCCGCCAGGGATTCGATCTGCAGATGCTAAGAGACGTGGCCTCTGTCGTCAACATCCCGATTGTCGCATCAGGCGGCGCAGGAAACGCGGATCACTTCTATGACGCACTGATGATCGAGGGAGTGGAGGCGGGACTGGCCGCCAGCATCTTCCATCTAAAGGAAGTCCATATTCAAGAACTGAAAAAGGAGTTGAAGAACCGAGGCATATCGGTAAATCTCTAATATGAACACAGAACTCAGCAACTTAAAATACGATGAAAAAGGCCTGATTCCTGCCATCATTCAAGACGCCTTTACAAGAGAAGTCCTGATGCTCGGCTATATGAACCGGGAAAGTCTGGAGATCACGTTAAGAGAAAAGAGAACGTGCTTCTTCTCTCGCAGTCGCCAGGAGCTTTGGCGAAAAGGAGAGACCAGCGGTCATGTCCAGCATGTGGTCCGTGTCATCTATGACTGCGACAAAGATGCGCTGTTGATCGATGTGGAAAAAGAAGGGCCGGCATGCCATCTCGGGACGGATTCGTGTTTTGTGACGCCGATCTATGAAAGGGAGAGGAGCAGATCTTTTTCTACGCAGACGCTCTACCATCTTTTAGAAGAGAGAAACAGGCAAAGGCCCGAAGGCAGTTACACCACCTACTTATTCGAAGAAGGACTGGAGAAGATCCTGAAAAAGGTGGGAGAGGAGACCTCAGAAGTTCTTATCGCCGCAATGAAAAGAAACCGAGAAGAAACGGTCTATGAGTTGGCCGATCTCCTTTATCATAGTCTGGTCCTGATGGTGGAGGCGGGAATCTCTCTTGATGAAATAAGGCGAGAACTCGCATCGAGACATGTCATCGATCATAAGAAGAAGCAGGAGACAGCCGAATGATTCGCTCAACGCTTCATAATCACACGCGACATTGCGATGGAAAAAATACGGCAAAAGAGATGGCGCAGGCGGCGCTGGAAGCGGGTCTGACAGACTTTGGCTTCAGCGGTCATGCGCCTGCTTTTTTTGATCGAGAGAGCACGATGGCGTCAGAAGAAGCGTATATGCAGGAGATAAGACAGGTGCAACAGATGTTCCAAGGGACACTGCGCATCTATCTCGGGATTGAACAGGACTATCTCGATCCTGTGAAAGACAGAAGTGCCTATGACTATGTCATCGGCTCCATCCACAACATAAAGGTCGAAGAAAGCTACTTTACATTTGACTGGACACAGGAAAAATTAGAAGAGCTTTTAGCGGCCCTTGGAGATCGGGAACTTCTCCCCCAGATCTACTATGAATATATGATCGATATGATCACCTCCCAAAAGCCCGACATCATCGGGCACTTTGACCTCGTGAGAAAACTCAATGCAGGGGAGAAGTATTTTAAAGAGGGCAAAGCGTATCAAAAGCTTGCTCTTGATACGCTTGAGGTGGCGATGGAGAGTAGCTCAGTCCTTGAACTTAATGCTGCAGGCTACAGGTACAGATCCACACCGTATCCTGACCGATTTCTCCTCGATCGCTTGCTAGAAAAAGGACAGCTCGTAACCATTCAGGCGGATGCGCACGACACATCCGGAATACTTGCCAATGTCTCAAAGGCAGTGGAGGTTCTCAAAGAAGTCGGGTTTCGCTCCTCTCTTCAGTGGATTAAAGGGAAGTGGGAAGAAGTCGGACTGTAATGATCGAGGTGCAGAGCATACGACCAATCAGGTTTTGGTTTTTTTGCGTGAGGTGCCCGATTAACAAAATATGTTAATTGATAGGCCGCGACGAGATATCCATCTGCGAACCTTTGAAGTGACACTGCTGAAGTTTCCAGATAAGATCGAAAATCGCGACAAAACTGTTAAAAGTGTGTGGTAACTGAGGGAAAAAGATACGATTCATTAATCAAACGTCACAATAAAAGTTGATAAGTTGCTCTATCTATGTCATAATGTCTATATCTCAACGACCTATTTGAAAGAGAAAATCAACGACCATTTGGGAGGTAAAATTCATGAAGAAACTAAGTATTCTACTTGTCGTCTTCACCCTGATCATTGCGCTGGTCGCAGGCTGTGCGCAGGCACCTTCAAAGCCGGCAGAGACACCTGCTGACGGCGACAAGGTCATCCGCATCGGCATCTTTGAGCCGGTCACAGGGGAAAATGGCGGCGGTGGATTCCAGGAAGTTCTCGGCATTCGCTATGGGCATGAGAAATTCCCCACCATCGACATTAATGGCGAAACATACACGATCGAACTCGTCGAGGTAGATAACAAATCGGATAAAACGGAAGCTGTTACCGTCGCGGCCAATCTCGTCTCCCGACAAGTGTCGGTGGTGATTGGCTCGTACGGCTCGGGTGTCTCTATTGCAGCCGGTCCGACGTTTGAAGAAGCACAGATTCCGGCGATTGCTCCTTCTGCCACAAATCCGCAAGTGACCGAAGGCAATGAGTTCTACTTCCGCGTCTGCTTCCTCGACCCGTTCCAGGGCAAGGTCATGGCGACCTATGCCATCGAAAACGGCGCGAAAAAGGCAGCGGTCATTACCCAACTCGGCGATGACTATAGTTCCGGACTTGGAAACTTCTTCCTCCAGGCATTTGTCGATCTGGGCGGAGAAATCGTCTCTGAGCAGCAGTTCCAGACCAATCAGACCGACTTTAAAGCGATTCTAACCAACATCAAGGCAGAAGAGCCGGATGTTATTTTTGCTCCTTCTTCCATCGCCACGGCGCCTCTTCTGATCAAACAGGCCAGAGAACTTGGCATCACCGCACAGATTATGGCGGGCGATACATGGGAAAACCAAGCCATCATCGAGAATGCCGGCGAGGATGCAGAGGGCGTAGCTCTTTCCACATTCTTTGACGAGAACGACACCAGCACCCCGCTAGCGGGTGAATTCGTCACCGGATTTAAAGAGTTCATCAAGGGCAACAGCGAATACCTCAACAAAAACGGCGGAGAAGGTGTAGCCGCTGTCTCTGCGCTGGGATATGATGCCTATATCACAGCCTATGAAGCGATTAAAGCAGCACAATCAGTTGATTCCGTAGCCATCCGAGACGCCCTCAAGACCTTGGAAGTCGAGGGAGTCACCGGAGCCATCAGCTTTGATGAAAACGGCGATGCAAAGAAAAACATGGCCTATATCAAAGTGATCGAAGGCGGACAATTCAAGTTTGACAAAACCGTCATTACGGAGTAGTGTGAAGGAAGGATAGGCGGCGCATTTTCTCGCCGCCTTTTTTCTGCCTTCTCCGATAGAAACTGAGGTGCATATGTCCTTTGTAACATTTGTTCAGCATTGTCTGACGGGAGTTTCTCTGGGTGGAGCGTACGCGCTAATTGCCATCGGCTATTCCATGGTCTATGGAATTCTTCTATTGATTAACTTCGCGCACGCAGACATTTTCATGATGGCCGGCTATTTTATGATCTTTTCTATCAGCAGCTTTCCGTGGCAGATCTCGATTCCTATCGTGATTCTGGGGACGGTGCTTCTTGGTGTGTTGATTGAAAAAATGGCGTACATGCCTCTTCGCTCTGCGCCGAGGATGTCGATAATGATTTCTGCCATCGGCGTCTCTTACCTTTTGCAGAATCTGG
>LSQX01104023.1_pt1 | contig 11043 bp, 7 predicted proteins | sample 654561 | NCBI WGS metagenome assembly LSQX01 (sample SAMN04489861, study PRJNA283612) | anaerobic digester metagenome | isolation source: 4 biogas reactors fed with cattle manure at either 37C or 55C with and... | place: Denmark: Kongens Lyngby | collected 2014 | reverse complement strand
GATTTGGAGTTTCCAGCCCATTATTCACAGAATGCCTGCGATATTATTGCTAGTCATTATTTTAGAAAAGCAGGCGTAAATAATCATGTTGGCCATGAGCGCAGTATGCGTGAGGTAGTACATCGAATGGTGTCTTTCTGGGTGGCTGCTTTAATGGACGAAGGCCTTATTGATACAGAGGAGCAAAAACAAATTTTATACGATGAGCTGGCATATTTGCTATTGGCCCAGGCATGGGCTCCTAACTCTCCTCAATGGTTTAACACTGGTTTAAAGATGGCTTATGGCATTAAAGGAGAGCCTAATGGACTATATTACTATGATCCAGAGCATAAAGAAGTAGTAGAGAGTAAAGATCTCTATACAAGAACCCAAGCATCAGCCTGCTTTATTATATCAATTCAAGATAAGCTTATTGGTGAACAGTCAATATCAGAGCATTATGTCACTGAGACCAAGCTTTTTAAAGGTGGTTCTGGTACAGGTACTAATTTCTCTACTCTGCGTGCCGAAGGTGAAAGGTTATCAGGTGGGGGAGTTTCATCAGGTCTACTTAGCTTTTTAAAAGGTTTTGACAGGAATGCGGGAGCTATTAAATCTGGCGGCACTACACGTCGGGCTGCTAAGATGGTTATTGTAGATGATGATCATCCAGATATTATGGATTTTATAAACTGGAAGAGGTTAGAGGAAGAAAAGGTTAGAGCCCTTGGCAAAATGGGCTATGATACTGATTTCAACGGAGAAGCTTATAATACGGTCTCTGGCCAAAATGGTAATAATTCAGTACGCCTGCAGGACGAGACTATGAAGAAAATATTAAATCTTGATAAAGACCCTAATGCAACTATTGCCTTAAAGGGTCGGGTGGATCCTAGTGTTAATAAAGAGCTTAAGGTTAAAGAGCTTTGGGACGCTATTAATGAAGCGGCGTATTACTGTGCTGATCCTGGATTGCAATTTCATGGAAGGTTTAACGAATGGCATACTTGTCCAGCAGGTGAAGATGGACAACTGTGGACCAAGCATAACCAGATAAATGCTACTAATCCATGCAGTGAATATGCCTTTTTGGACGATACATCCTGCAACCTGGCATCCATAAACCTTTATTATTTTCTTGATGTAGAAACTGGTAGGTTTATGTTAGATGAATTTTTGCATACTGTAGCATTGGTTCAAATGGTTTTGGAAGCCTCTATACATTGGGGACAATATCCTACAAAACACATAGCCAGAAAAACTTACTTTTTTAGAACCACAGGCCTTGGTCCTGCAAATCTTGCTTCCCTCATTATGGCTTGTGGGTATCCTTACGACTCTCCTGAAGCTAGGACCATGGCAGCATCTATAATGGGCATTATGACCGGATATTCCTATTATGTTTCATCTTTGATGGCACAAAAATTAGGCCCTTTTGAGAAGTATGATATAAATAAGGAGCATATGCTGCGGGTTATTCGAAATCATGCCAGGGTAGCTGGTGCTAGACAGGATAGCTATGAAGGTCTTAGCTATCAACCTATGGAAGTGGAACATAAAACCCTAAAAAAAATAGGCTGGAATGATGTTAGTAATACTTTAGTTAAGGTATGGAATATGGCATATGAGAGCGGCTATAAAAATGGTTATCGAAATGCCCAGGTAACTGTAGTTGCACCTACTGGTACCATATCCTTTGCTATGGATTGTGGCGCTACTTCTATTGAACCCTTCTATGCCCATGTAATATACAAAAAGCTCGCTGGCGGGGCCTCTATGGTTATGGTAAATCCGGTAATTGAGACTGCCCTTAGAAGGCTTGGCTATTCAGAAAAACAGATAGATGAGATTATTGGCTATATCCTGCGCAAGGATGAGGATGATAATATTATCGATGGCAAGATAGAAGGCGCACCCCACCTGAAGCCAGAACATTATGCAATATTTGACACTGCCAGCAGGTGCGGTACAGGGAAAAGAGCCATCTCTCCCGAAGGTCATGTGCTTATGGTGTCTGCTATTACTCCCCTTATTTCGGGAGCGGTATCCAAGACTGTAAATCTGCCTAATTCAGCAACTGTAAAGGATATTGAGAGAATTCATTTATTGGCCTACAACACAGGATCCAAGGCTATTGCCATATATAGAGATGGCTCAAAGGCCAGTCAGCCATTGACATCATCTAAAGATAGTGAAACAGAAAAAAGACTGGAGGATATGACCTATCAAGAGCTACTTGAGATAGCAAAGGCAAGCAGGGAGAGAAAAGCTGTACGCAGGAAAGTTACAGGAAGGAGGCCTGGATTTACCCATAGTGCTAAGATAGGTGATATTGAGCTTTATGTAACAGTGAACTTTTATCCTGATGGCAGAATTGGTGAGCTCTTTATCTCTACCGATAAAGAAGGTACAGTGGTTAAGGGCCTACTTGCTTCCTTGTCCAAGGCTATATCTAATATGCTTCAATACAATATTCCGCCTCAGGAAATATCTAGAATGCTAAGGGGACAACAATATGAACCATCAGGCTTTGTTAGCCGTCATCCCTACATTAAACATGCGTCGTCTATTTCTGATTTAGTAAGCAAGATAATAGACATTGAACTGGGCAACTTTTCTAGGTGTGAGGCAAAGCCTGAGGTAGACGAAGCGGTGTTATCTGCTAATGATTTGGTTACAGCCTCCAGCAGCTCAAGCCCACCTAACAATGAGCCTTATTATCAATATTCCTATGATGAAACTGAAAAAGGTGAGCGCATCTATGGTGAAGTCTGTGCTATCTGCGGCAGTATCAGGCTAAGAAGGAATGGAACCTGCAAGGTTTGTGAGGAATGTGGTGCTACCACAGGGTGTTCGTAAGTTATCATAAGGTGCTACTGAAGGATCATTCACTTATCAATAGTACATTATACTCATATAGTGATTCTTGTTAAGATATTACAATAGGATAATTTATAGTTCACATGTTATTCTTAACGAAATATAGATAAATGCGAGGGCTAAGCAAATGAAACAATACCTAGACCTTTTAAAACATATATTGGATAAGGGTATTCAGAAAGAAGATAGGACTGGTACAGGTACAATTAGCATATTTGGTTATCAGATGAGGTTTAATTTAGAGGAGGGTTTTCCCCTCCTCACCACCAAAAAACTTCATTTGAAGTCTATAATCTATGAACTGCTCTGGTTTATAAGAGGGGATACCAATATTAGGTATCTTAAGGAACATGGTGTTAGTATATGGGATGAATGGGCTGATGAAAATGGAGATCTAGGTCCCATATACGGATACCAATGGAGATCCTGGCCTAGATATGACGGAGGACATATAGATCAGCTAAGCCGAGTAATAAATGAGATAAAGAATAATCCCTACTCCAGAAGACATATAGTTAGCGCATGGAATGCAGCTGACATTGACAAGATGGCACTGCCACCTTGTCATTGCCTGTTTCAGTTTTATGTGGCAAATGACAGGCTTTCATGTCAGCTATATCAAAGAAGCGGTGACGTTTTTCTTGGAGTTCCCTTCAATATAGCATCCTATTCTTTGTTGGTAATGATGGTGGCTAAGGTATGCGGACTAAAACCTGGTGAATTTATTCACACCTTAGGAGATGCACATATTTACTTGAACCATATTGATCAGGTAAAACTGCAGCTTGCACGACAGCCTAGAAAGCTGCCTCAAATGATTATTAATAGAGAAGTTGATTCTATATTTGATTTTAGATACCAAGATTTTAAGCTTATTGGCTACAATCCACATCCCCATATAAAAGGAGAAGTATCGGTATGATATCCATTATTGTTGCTATGGATCGAAACAGGGTTATAGGGAAAAACAACCGTATGCCTTGGAAGCTTCCTGCTGACCTGGCTTATTTTAGAAAGGTTACCTTAGGTCATACTGTTGTAATGGGCCGAAAAACATTTGAATCCATAGGCAAGCCCCTTGAGGGAAGAAAAAATATTATTTTAACAAGGAACGAGGAATATGCCAAAGAAGGCTGCCTAGTGGTTCATTCCCTAGAGGAAGCTTTAAAAATGATACAGGATGAGAAAGAGTGCTTTATTATAGGAGGTGCGAAGATTTATTCTGCATTCCTTCCTTATGCACAAAAACTTTATATAACCTATATAGACCATGAATTTGAAGGTGATACCTATTTTCCTGAAATAAATTATGACCAATGGAGAATGGTATCTAGAATTCCAGGTCCCCAAAACGAAAAAATCCCCTTTGACTATTATTTTGAAGTATATGAGCGAAACAATAAATAATTCGAACAAATGCTTGACACTATGAATATAATATGCTATTATACCGGAAATGCGAAATATTATTTTGTGAAGAGAGGGGGTCACATGCCAATTTCACTGGATCATATTGATAAAAAAATATTATTACTTCTTGAACAAGATTCTTCTATCTCAAATCTTGAACTTTCAAAAGCTGTGGGGTTATCACCCTCTGCTTGTTTAGCCCGTACAAAAAATTTGGTTGAAAAGGGTGTAATCCGCCGATTTACCACTTTATTAGATGAAAAAAAACTAGGATTTGGAATTACAGCCTTTATCACAATAAACTTAGCACCTTATAATCGAAAAAACATTGACAATTTTATTGAAGAGGTGAAAAAGCTTCCCTATATATTAGAATGCTATACCCTGATGGGAAGTAAGGATTATTTGTTAAAGGCTGTAGCACCCAGTATAGAGATCTATAAGGAAAATGTAATTAATGCCCTAGTTTCTATTCCGGGTATTAGCAGTATGGAAACTAGTATAGTAGTCAGCACGGAAAAAAGGGAACTTATGGTTCCTATTTCTAATAATACATAACTAGTCCATAAGCTAGGTGGATGGCAAAATTAAAATAAATTATAGAAAAAGATATTGGCATGATTCTATAATAATAGGAGTGAAAAGGGGATATAAAGCTATGTGGAAAGTAGTCAAAAAGAGCTTTATTGCTATATTGCTTATTTGTAGCCTGGTAATTCTTGCTTCATGTGGTGGGGAAACCACCAGCAGTGGAGGAAAAAAGACATTTAAAATTGGAGTGCTTCAGCTGGTAACTCACGACGCCCTAGATGCTGCCTATAAAGGTTTTGTCGATGGTTTAAAAGAAGCAGGTCTTGTTGAAGGTGAGGATTTTGTCATTGATTTTCAGAATGCCCAGGGGGAAACATCAAATTGCCAGACCATTGCAGCAAAGTTTGTCAACGATAAGGTAGACTTGGTTTTGGCCATTGCCACCCCGGCGGCACAGGCTATGGCAAACGAAACCTCTGAAATTCCAATTTTAGTTACAGCCGTTACAGATCCTGCTGATGCAAAGCTGGTAGAATCCAACGAAAAATCTGGCACCAATGTAGCGGGAACTTCAGATTTGACTCCAGTAAAGGAACAGATGGAGCTATTAAAAGAAATTTTACCTGATGTGGATACTGTGGCACTACTTTATAATTCCAGTGAAGCTAACTCTGTATTTCAGATAAACCTAGCCAAAGAGGCTGCTGAAGAGTTAGGTATTAATACTATAGATGCTAGCGTATCCCAATCTTCTGAAATTCAGTCAGTAGTAGAATCAGTGGTAGGAAAAGCCCAAGCCATTTACTGTCCCACAGATAACATGATTGCCTCTGGAATGGCAACAGTATCTATGGTTGCCCTGGAAGCCAAAATTCCTGTTATTGTGGGAGAGGAAGGAATGCTGAGAAATGGTGGTTTGGCTACCTATGGTATTAACTACTATGACCTAGGCAAGCTTACCAGCACTCAAGCGGTAGAGATTATGAAAAACAACAAGAATCCAGCGGATATGCCTATCCTATATTTAGAGGAGTTTGAACTATTAATTAATAAGGAAGTAGCTGATTCTTTGGGTATAACCATACCGGTGGATTTACTTGAAAAAGCTAAGTTTGTTAATGAAGAATAGGATTAACATAAAAATGTTTGATAAAAGGATTTGGGCTTTTTGCCTAAATCCTTTCTAATGGGGGTATAAACAGACATGGAAGGTTTATTGTTGTCTATAAACAGTGCAGTAGCTCAAGGTGTTTTGTGGGGAATCATGACTTTGGGAGTATATATAACTTACAAAATCTTGGATTATGCTGATTTAACAGTAGACGGAAGTTTTGCTTTGGGAGGCGCAGTTAGCGCTATTTTAATTATGATGGGATGGGATCCCTTGCTTAGCCTTTTAATAGCCTTTTTATCAGGACTAGTTGCAGGGGTGGTAACAGGGGTTTTGCATACTAAGCTAAAAATCCCGGCAATTTTATCAGGTATTTTATCTATGATTGCCCTGTATTCTATAAATCTTAGCATAATGGGCGGAAAGGCCAATATTGCCCTGCTGGGTATGGAAACAGTTTTCACTAAGGCACAGGCATTATTGCCTGCAGGCTTTGATAAGGCTATGGTAAGCCTAAGTATTGGTGTTGTCTTTTCATTGGCCATAATGGGAATTTTATATTGGTTTTTTGGTACGGAAATTGGAGCCCTGATCCGTGCTACAGGAAATAATGAAAATATGGCCCGGGCAATGGGTGGCAATACAGATAGAATGAAAATTCTAGGACTACTATTAAGTAATGGGTTAGTAGCCCTTTCAGGAGCTTTGGTAGCTCAAAGCCAGGGATATGCTGATGTAGGCATGGGTACGGGAACCATAGTAATGGGCTTAGCCGCTGTAATTATCGGAGAAGTGCTTTTTGGAACCCGTATTAACTACTTTTTTAGAATGACTTCTGTAGTCACAGGATCAGTTATTTATAGGATTATTATTGCTATAATACTTCGAATGGGCTTAAAATCCTCTAACTTAAAGCTATTTACGGCCATTATAGTTGCTATGGCCTTATCCATTCCAGAGATTAAAGCTAAATTTATAAAACCTAAAATTAATCTAGAGAAGGCAGAGTGAAGCTATGTTAAAAATAAGGAATTTGACTAAGGTTTTTAACATTGGTACTATAAATGAACAGATGGTCTTATCAAATTTAAATCTTCATATTCGTGAAGGGGATTTTGTAACCCTAATTGGTGGAAACGGCGCTGGTAAATCTACCTTATTAAATATTATTGCAGGAGTATACATGCCTGAAGAAGGGGAAATTCTGCTTGCAGGAGAAGATATAACAAAAATGCCGGAATATAAGCGTGCTGCTTTTTTGGGAAGAGTGTTTCAGGATCCTCTAATGGGTACAGCGGCAGACATGGAAATAATTGAAAATCTGGCCATTGCCAACCGCCGGGGAAAAAGACGGGGCTTAAGTTGGGGTGTAACCAGAGAAGAAAAAACAAAATTCCAAGAAGCTCTGAAAATACTAGGATTAGGTCTAGAAAATCGACTCAATGATAAAGTGGGACTTTTATCAGGAGGCCAGAGGCAAGCTTTGGCTCTGCTCATGGCTACAATACAAAGGCCCAAGCTATTATTACTGGATGAACACACAGCAGCTCTTGATCCTAAGACTGCTGTAAAAGTATTAGAATTAACCCAGGAGTTGGTAGAGAAGAATAGACTAACAACCCTTATGGTCACTCACAACATGAAGGATGCTATTAAATATGGCAATCGCTTAATTATGATGAACAAAGGGGAAATTGTGTACGATGTTTCCGGTGAGGAAAAGAAAAATTTAAAGGTAACAGATTTGTTAGAGAAATTTGGTAGCTTTAGCGATCGAATGCTTTTGGCCTGATTGAGAAAACCGCTTCAATTTGTAGGAAGCGGTTTTTTGTGTATTTATATATTAACAAGGGTATATTATTACATTTCTATGATATAATACGGAGCTGGAAACAGCAAAGAAGATAGCGAGCAGATTAGGAGTAAAATAGAGAATAGGGAGTTTGTTATATATGATGAAGAAATAAGTTTGACTTGTAGTCTTGGTCTATATATGATATGTGGTGAAACAGATGATATGTACTTTGATCAAGTGATTGAATTGGTAGACAGGCAGCTATATAAGGCTAAAAAATCAGGAAGGAATATGTCTGGATTGGACAAGGCCTTGACAGTAGACAAAGCTAAGTTAAAATACTATCGTTGCCTTAAACGGAATCTGCGATTTTAAATTCTATAATGCTTATTATGAGGTGCTGGATACTATTATAGATTGGGACTCTATCCCTGTACCATCAAACTGGCAAATGCATGATTATGAAGAGCCATATTATACTAATGTAAACTATCTTCATCCAGTAGATCCTCTTATATATAAATGGTGTTGAAGTTGGATACAGTCAAGTAAGCCACTTACCAGTAGAATTTAGAATAAACCCCTATTTAAAAGATGGTAAATGGAAAGGGTTAACAAGAGCTCAACATAGCTTTGGACTAGAACCAAGCAGAACTACAATTGTTAGGATTTACTATATGGTAAGTGGTCTTGGCCCTAACAACTGTGGTCCAGAGCTTATAGAAAGATACAGATTAAAGGAGAAGGACTTCCATTCCTCCTTTAAAGGAACCTCTGCAAAATAAGCTCCTATAATGGATTCCTACGAGCCCAGTTAGTAGAATTCTTTTGGCATTAAGGGTAAAAGGTGTAATAAATATAACTTTAAAAAAAGTAAGTCTACTTTTCTTTTAAACAGGGAGGCGTTAGAAATGAAGCCCATTAATATTATTTCTGCACACAACAGTAGTGTATTAAAAATTAAGAATAGAGAATTAAGAGAAGGGTTTGACTTATCAGGGCATGAGTCTAAAACATTGTCAAAGCTTATTGACCTGCTGAAAGACCAAGGCGCTCATTCAGGCTGTTTTGATGGATATTATGTAGGTTATTCCATAAAACAGATAGGAAAAGAATTTGATTTATTAAGATTTAGTGAGGATTTAGTAATTAATATTGAGCTTAAAGCACCCCTAAATGAGGGGGTGAAAGAAAAGAAAATCAGCCGTCAAATGAATCAGAATTATTATTATCTCAAGTTTTTAGGGAAAGAGATACTAATTTATACATATATTGAAGATGATGGTCTGTATATATTGAATTGTCAAAATGGTCAAGTTGAAAAAGTAGACGCTTCCCAACTAGTAGAGGCTTTGATGAATCAAAAGGTGGATTATAAGATTGATCCAGACCATTTGTTTATACCAAGACACTATTTAGTTTCTGTTTTCAACGATACTGAACGATTTTTAAGTGGGGAGTATTTTTTAACTAATCATCAGCAGAATATAAAAAAAGAAATACTATCTTATATCAATAAAAGAGACTATAAGATGTATTGTATTCAAGCAAGTGCAGGAACAGGAAAAACCTTACTGGGATATGATATTGCCAGATATATGATAGAGCATAACTACTCACCGTTAGTAATACATTGTGGCAAGCTAAACCATGGACACCTAAAATTAATTGAGTTGGGTTGGGAAATATACTCTGCTAAAGATATTGACAAGGGTTTTATTTGCAGGTGGAATAACAGCAATATAGATATAGTTATAGTTGATGAGGCACAGAGAATATCAAGGATTCAATTGGATCTTATTATTGATAAATCTATTAATTTGAAACTGCCCATAATATTCATGTATGATTTTAATCAATACCTAATAGCAGGAGGTTCAAAAGATATTTATGACTATATTCAAAAATCTAAGAAAGATATCCCTGTGATCAAGAGAAGATTGACTAATAAAATTAGAACAAACAAGGAGATGGCTTCATTTATTGAGAATTTAATCCATATAGGAAGCAGTAAATCCTATTTGAATTATGAAAATATAACTATTGAGTACTTCAGTGAACTAGAGGATATAGTTGAATATATTGGAAATTTAGAAAAACATCATGACTGGAAAGCGATAGCCTATACACCCTCAAGCAACAATCTAGAGTCATCTGTTAAGATGGGCAACATTTGTGAAACAAGGGTCCATGATGTTATTGGACAAGAGTTTTCCAAAGTCGTATTGATTATGGATTCAAGCTTTAAATATAATAAAGATGGAAGACTTGAAGTGAAAGAAGCATACTCTGATGCAATTGGAATGTTATATCAGATTGTAACTAGAGTAGTTGAAGAATTAAAAATAATAGTTCATGACAACCCAGATTTATTTATTAAATTGCTGGGAATTAAACACTTCAAAATAAAGGAGTTGGAAGGGCCTTATTCCAATAAGGTATAAAAATTGCAAGGGACTAGAATTTAAATCAGTGATTGTTCTAGGACATGATACCTATTATCCTAGATTTGGATTTAAACCTGCAAGTACTTGGGGTATAAGGCCTCCCTTTGATGCATTCGACAGCGTATTTATGGTTATGGAACTTGAGATAAGTATATATGCTGCAACAGGATGCCTGAAGCTGTTAGGATAGTTTTCTCTTTAGAAACTTCAATGCAAGATTGCCCTGATGTATTACATAAGTTATTGAAACACATGAATCGCACTAAATCACCATAGCGTTGATAATGAAGTAGATTGCCTGCCATTGTTAAGGCATAGATCCAGGTTGGTCTACTTTTACAAAAATCGATTCCCATGTTGATTATAATAATGTTTTGTATAAGGAGCCAATGTTAAATCACGGTTTTGTAAGGCTTCCGTGTCGGTGTAATATATTTGATTAGGATATAACAATATTATAGATTATAGTTCTCTTAGAGAAATTAGTTTAGTAGATAGTTATGTGGGAGAGTATGTAAGAAGAGGCAGATTTAAATGTGTAAGATAGATTTCTTAAGCCTGATTAATTAAGATAAATTTATACTACATTGAATGAAAACAGAAAGTTAGGTATAATGTTACCAGCCAATTATTGTTGTGACCAAATTCATAAAAAACAAGGCTTCTTTCATATATAAATCATACTGAATATGTTATACTATGAATATATGTATCTATTTTAGTGGTATACTAGAAAATAATAACATAAAGGAAAGTGCTAATCTTTTTATATAACTATCTAAATGTATTTCATCACGTTTCTTTTTAAACCAATGAATTATCATTGAATAAAGGAGGACAAAAATGAATAAAAAGGATTGGCAAAATCCACAGTTCCTGCAAAAAGG
>LSQX01340290.1_pt1 | contig 11046 bp, 11 predicted proteins | sample 654561 | NCBI WGS metagenome assembly LSQX01 (sample SAMN04489861, study PRJNA283612) | anaerobic digester metagenome | isolation source: 4 biogas reactors fed with cattle manure at either 37C or 55C with and... | place: Denmark: Kongens Lyngby | collected 2014 | reverse complement strand
GAGCTGCCTCAGCTGGAAGCGGGAGACAAGCTCACACTTGTACGTGTATTGCCGCAGCAGCATTTTACCCAGCCACCACCGGCCTATACAGAGGCCTCTTTGGTAAAAACCTTGGAGGAGAGAGGTATTGGACGGCCCAGTACTTATGCTCCCACCATTGAGACCATCACTAGGCGCGGTTATGTGCAGCGAGAGCGAAGACGATTGAAGCCGACAGAACTGGGCTTTATTGTTACGGACCTGCTGGAGCAGTACTTTCCCGAGGTGGTAGATGCTCAGTTTACTGCTGAAATGGAAGACCAACTGGACTTAATTGAAGAGGGCGAAGCAGTCTGGACCGATGTTGTCCGGGAATTCTTCGAACCGTTTTCAGCCCAGGTGGAGAAAGCCAAAGAAAAGATGGGTCCAGTCGAGCTTAAAGAAGAAGTAAGTGACGAGGTCTGTGAACAATGCGGGGAGCATATGGTAGTTAAAACCGGGCGCTTCGGTAAGTTTTTGGCTTGTCCCAGGTTTCCCGAATGTAAAAACACGAAAGCAATCCGAGAGGGAACAGGGGTGAATTGTCCTGTCTGCGGCGGTGAACTGATAGTAAGGACTTCGCGTCGAGGCCGGCGTTTTTATGGTTGTGACCAGTATCCCAACTGTCATTTTGTCACTTGGGATCCTCCCACTGCCAAACGTTGCCCCCAGTGCAATTCGCTTTTGGTACGCAAAGAACCTCGGACGAAGAAGCCTTATTTAGCCTGTAGTAACAAAGATTGCCATTACCGAGAAGCGTTGTCAGCCGCTGAGGATGAAAGTCCGGCTAAAGAGGAAGATAAGTAGTGCTATGAACAAAGAGGTATTAGTTGTCGGCGCTGGCTTAGCCGGCAGTGAAGCAGCTTGGCAAATTGCCAGTCAAGGACTCAAAGTGCGCCTGGTGGAAATGAGACCGCTCAAGCAAACACCGGCTCACCGTACTGGTCTTTTTGCTGAATTGGTGTGCAGCAACTCACTGCGATCCGATGCACTGGAGAATGCGGTGGGACTGTTAAAAGAAGAGATGCGGCGGCTGGATTCCTTGATTATGCAGGTAGCCGACCAGGAGCGCGTGCCGGCGGGAGGAGCCTTGGCTGTAGACCGGGAAGCCTTCGCTCGTACTGTGACGGCCAAGCTTAGCTCCCATCCCCAGATTACGATTGAGCGGAAAGAGGTATCGACGGTGCCGTTGACTGGAGGGGTTTGTGTTTTGGCGACGGGACCTCTCACATCCCCTCAACTGGCAGAGAGTATAGCTGAACTCACTGGTACGGACCAACTATATTTTTACGACGCCGTAGCTCCGATTGTTGTTTTAGATTCAATTAGAAGAGAACACACTTTTTGGGGTTCCCGTTACGGCAAAGGAGAGGAATTCTCGTATCTTAACTGTCCTCTTACAAAAGAAGAATACCTTAGGCTGTGGAACGAAATAGTTAAGGCAGAACAGTATCCCCTGAAGGACTTTGAGGAATTGCGTTTGTTCGAGGGTTGTATGCCGATCGAAGAGTTGGCCCGACGTGGTTTTGAGACTATGCGCTATGGCCCTCTTAAACCTGTGGGGTTAGTCGATCCGAAAACAGGACAGCAGCCTTATGCTGTGGTTCAGTTGCGTCAAGACAACCGAGAAGGCACTTTATACAACATGGTGGGCTTCCAAACGCGCCTGAAATGGAATGAGCAAGCCCGAGTGTTTGGCCTCATTCCGGCATTAACAGCGGCCGAGTTTGTTCGTTACGGAGTAATGCATCGCAACACTTTTATTAATTCACCGCGAGTGCTGAATTCCACCTGGCAACTGAAGGAACATCCACATATCTTAATCGCCGGTCAGCTCAGTGGGGTTGAGGGGTATGTAGAGTCAGCGGCGTCAGGTCTAATGGCCGGTATCAATGCAGCTCGCCTGGCTCAAGGTATTGATCCTTTGATCATGCCACCACAGACAGCCTGCGGTGCCCTGGCTAACTATATCACCGTGGCTAACCCAGAGCATTTTCAACCGATGAATATTAATTTTGGCCTGTTTCCGCTGCTGGAGAATCGCATTAGGAATCGGCGGGAACGCAATATGAAATTGGCCCAACGAGCCTTGGATGCGCTCAAAAACAATTGGCAAGATTTAGAATTATAGGGTTGCCAAAAGATTCTTTTTGTGTTAACATGATCCATGTATTAATATTCACGAGGTGGCTTACCGTGACCTGGCAAGAGAAGGTTGATTCATTTCTCGGTTACCTAACTGATAGTCGCGGCTATTCCAGCCATACGGTAAACAGCTACAAGGGCGACCTAGCTCATTACACCGCTTTTTGCCAGGAACAAGCTGTAGATCCAGCGTTTCCACCCCGGGGATTTCTCCGGGGCTATTTAGGTTACCTGGCGGAACGTGGTTATGCTAGGCGTACAGTAGCCCGTCGTGTAGCTGCACTGCGATCGTTCTTTCGCTATCAGACCCAACTAGTTGGCGGCGATAACCCAGCCGAACAGTTACACAGCCCCAAATTACAGCGCACCCTACCTAAATTCTTGTCTGAAGCGCAAGTGGAGGCATTGCTGCAGGCGCCGGATTCAAAAACACCCCAGGGTTGCCGGGACGCTTGCATCTTGGAGTTCTTGTATTCCACCGGCTGTCGGGTCAGCGAATTGGTTGGTCTGAATGTAGAAGACGTTAATTTAACCGCCGGTTGTGCCCGGGTGGTTGGCAAAGGCCGGCGGGAACGGGTGGTCTTACTGGGCCATCCGGCGATGGCAGCTGTGAAGCGGTATCTGCAATCGGGGCGGCCTCGGTTGACTCAGGGTAACACCGCTGAGCGGGCTTTGTTCTTAAACCGGTTTGGTACCCGGCTGACTGATCGCAGTGTGCGTCGGCTAATCAACAAACACACTGAAGCGGCAGCGTTACATTTGCACATAAGTCCCCACACGTTACGCCACACCTTTGCCACTCACCTGCTGGAACACGGTGCCGATTTGCGCAGTGTGCAAGAACTACTGGGTCATGCCAATCTATCTACGACCCAGGTCTATACCCACGTGACCAGGCGGCGTTTGTATCAAGAGTACAAAGCAGCTCACCCGCGCGCCTAGAGCGAGGGAGGAGGGAGCTTATGTTTCAGGGCACTACAGTTGTGGCTGTGCGCCGCGCCGGTAAGGTGGCCATGGCTGGTGACGGCCAGGTCACCTTGGGTGACAAGACAATTGTCAAGCACGGCGCGAAGAAGGTACGACGACTGCACAATGGTTCTGTTCTGGCCGGATTTGCCGGCTCAGTAGCTGACGCCTTTACTTTATTTGAGAAATTCGAAGCTAAGTTAGAACAGTACCAAGGTAACCTTCAGCGAGCGGCCGTTGAATTGGCTAAGGAATGGCGTACGGATCGAATGTTGCAGAAGTTGGAAGCCTTGCTGCTGGTGGCAGATAGCCAGTTGATATTGATGGTTTCCGGTAGCGGCGAAGTGATTGAACCGGATGATAATGTGGCCGCCATCGGTTCCGGCGGACCTTATGCTTTGGCCGCAGCCAAGGCGCTAAGCCGACATACCGCTTTAGCGGCCAGGGAGATAGCCGCTGAAGCCTTGGCTATCGCGGGCGAGATCTGCGTTTACACCAACGACCGGATTACCGTAGAGGAGTTGTAGTGTTATGCTACAAGAACTGCGTCCCCGCCAAATAGTGGCTGAGCTGGACAAATACATCATTGCCCAAGAAGAAGCCAAGCGGGCAGTAGCGGTAGCGCTGCGTAACCGTTACCGTCGGTCACGTCTGGATCCTGAAGTTCGCGAAGAGATTATGCCCAAGAATATCCTTATGATTGGTCCCACAGGTGTGGGTAAGACAGAAATCGCCCGCCGTTTGGCCAAATTAGTAAATGCACCAATGGTAAAGGTAGAAGCTACCAAGTTCACCGAAGTGGGCTACGTAGGTCGAGACGTAGATGCCATGATTCGTGAACTGGTAGAGACAGCGATCCGAATGGCTAAAACCGAGCGGATGGCTGCCGTAGAGGACAAGGCTCAAGAATTGGCCGAGGTAAGACTGTTGGATTTGTTGGCCCCGTTACCAAAAAAACGCGGCGCTGCTCCTAACCCCTTTGGATTGTTGTTTGGTCTGAGGGAGAATGGTGGGCAGGAAATGGAAGATACTGACAGCGACGCATTTACGGAATTGAAGCTGCGTCGTGAACAGCTGCGGCAGCGGCTTAGCAGCCGAGAAATGGAAGATGAACTGGTGGAAATCGAAGTAGAAGATAACAGTGCTCCGATGTTGGAAGTGTTCTCCGGAGCCGGTGTGGAAGAGATGGGAATAAACCTTCAAGAAGTGCTAGGTAGCATGCTGCCCAAGCGAATAAAAAAAAGGCGGGTCACAGTGGCTGCTGGGCGTCGCTTGCTAGCTCAAGAAGAAGCCCAAAAACTCATAGACATGGATGAGGTGGTGACTGAAGGCATCGAAAGGGCAGAGCAGCTAGGCATAGTGTTTATTGATGAAATCGATAAAATTGCCGGACGCGAGAGCAGTTCTGGTCCTGACGTTTCCCGGGAGGGAGTGCAACGGGATATCTTGCCCATTGTGGAAGGTTCCACTGTAATGACTAAATACGGCCCGGTAACAACAGATCACATGCTGTTTATTGCCGCTGGGGCTTTCCATGTTGCCAAACCATCCGATCTGATCCCAGAGTTACAGGGCCGGTTTCCTATTCGCGTAGAGCTAAAGTCTCTAACCGAGGAGGACTTTAGGAGGATTCTCACGCAGCCGCAAAATGCTATAATCAAACAATATACAGCCCTTTTGGAAACCGAAAGTATAAAAGTCGAATTTACAGACGATGCTATAGACGAAGTTGCTAAAACAGCGACTTACGTGAATCAAGAGATGGAAAACATCGGTGCCCGACGACTGCATACGATCCTGGAAAAGGTGCTGGAGGATATTTCGTTTACGGCCGGTGAAAACGGACCCCAAAAGGTGATGATAGATGCTGACTATGTTAAACATCAATTAGAGGACATTGTGAGAAATCGTGACCTTAGCCAGTACATCTTGTAGTGAATATTGGGGAGGAGTTAAGAATGACATTGTTGGAAAAGACCCGTAGTCTCAATCGGCTGCTACAAAGGTCAGCCGGACATCCGGTGGATTTTGACGAAATTTGCCGAGTGCTCAGTGAGCTCAGCCGAGCTAATGTCTATGTGGTAAGTAGACGGGGCAATATCTTGGGCCATGCCCTAAAAGAAGGTTACAGTTGTGCTGTAATGGAAGCGGATGTACTTAAGGATCGCCGCTTCCCCGGTGCCTTCAATGATCGTCTGCTTCGGGTTTTGGATACGACTATTTTTGAGCCGGACGAGGGAAAATGCGTCTTTGACAGTGAAATGGGTTGTTTGTTTCCTCGACAGGAGCTTTGCTTTGTTCCCATTAACGGAGCCGGTGAACGGCTGGGTTCCCTGATAGTGGCCAAGTTCGACCAGTCATTTATTGAAGAGGATTTGATCTTGGCCGAGTATGGGGCTACTGTGGTCGGCATGGAGATCCTAAGAGCCAAGAGTGAAGAAATCGAAGAGGAAGCCCGCAAGAAGGCGGCGGTACAGATCGCCTTAGGTACGCTCTCATATTCAGAGCTGGAAGCGGTAGTCCACATTTTTGAAGAACTGGACGGTACCGAGGGATTGCTGGTGGCCAGCAAAGTTGCCGATCGGGTGGGTATTACGCGCTCAGTGATTGTAAATGCACTACGTAAGTTCGAAAGTGCCGGAGTTATCGAGTCTAGATCACTGGGTATGAAAGGAACCTACATCAAGGTTCTTAACGACCGCCTATTGGACGAGCTCAAGAAGATCAAGTGACGAAATCGGGTTGGTTCAAGCGTGGGTATCAGCTGCACAGAGAGCCCGTCAGCGAACCGGTCAAGGATGTATCTCCTTGACCGGTTCTAGTGTTTAGGCCAGTGTTAACAAGCGAAAGGAATTGAGTTCTGCCCAGGGTGAAAACGTATTACTGTTCAGCCAAAATAATCCTTTACCAGGTTCCCAGGTAACACTTGGAAGAAATGACCACCAATTCAGATAAGGGAACAGGGACTTATGGCGTTCGCCACCCGGACTTAGTACCTAGGCACTGGTAAAATAATACTGGAAAGGAGGAATTTGAGTAAATATGTTGAAACAGGAACAAGAAAGGCGAAAATCGATTCTTGTTGGCATAAATTGTTTCGGAATGGGTTTGAACCGGTGGTGCATATGGAGGGGGGCAGTGCGCAGTATGATGTCGGAACGGATACTATCGGAACTCGGTATGGGTCTTGATTGGGCCGTGAAAAGGCATCAGGCTATTGCTAATAATATTGCAAATATCGACACACCCGGGTATAAACGTCAAGATGTGGCTTTTCCTGAGGTCTTAGCCCAGGCGGTAAAAAGTGAAGGCTCAAAACTAACGCTCAGACGGACGAACCCAAGGCACTTACCGCCACCGCCTACTGGAAGCCTTTCTGTGACGGTGGAAAGAGGGACTTCACTGCGAAACGATGGGAACAATGTGGATGCCGAAGTGGAAACTGCCGAGCTAGCTAAGAATGCAATGTATTATGATTCCTTGATCGATCGGGCGGAGGGGTATCTACGCAGCCTGCGTCTGGTGATTAGCGAAGGGAGACGGTAATAATGTTCAGCAGTTTTAATATTTCTGCTTCAGGTCTTACTGCTCAGAGGCTGAGGTTGGATATTATCTCCAATAACTTGGCTAACGTTGAGACTACTCAGACTGCATCCGGGGGTCCTTACCGACGCCAGTTGGCGATCTTCGGGGCCAGAGACGAAGAAACCTTTGGTTTTTATCTGGGTCGTGCGTTAAGCGGTCAAGCAGTTGGTGGTGGCGTACGCGTATTGAGGATCGAAGAAGATTCCTCTCCACCCAGACGCGCTTATCAACCTGGGCATCCCGATGCCGATGAAGAAGGATACGTACTTTATCCCAATGTGAATGTAGTTACGGAAATGGTAGACATGATCTCAGCCAGCCGCTCTTATGAAGCCAATGCTGCTGCTTTCAATGCCACCAAAAGCATGGTTGTAAAAGCCCTCGAACTTGGAAGGAGGTAGGTGTCGTTGGAAAAAGTAGGAGCCTTAGCACTTCGGACCCGAAGTCTCGACTTAAGAAGGACAAGCGAGGATAGATCAGGGAGTTTTCGTGAGGTTTTAGCCACTGCGTTGGAAGAAGTCAATGGATTGCAGTTGGATGCCCAGGAAAAAACGCGCCTACTCATCACCGGTGAAGAGATTGAATTGCATCAAGTGATGCTGGCGGCACAAAAAGCAGAACTAGCCTTGGAATTGACGCTGACTGTCCGCAACAAGGTGGTTGAGGCTTATCAGGAAATCATGCGTATGCAGGTTTAAGGCAGTGAGGTGGCAGGCATGGAGTTGTGGATTCGGGAGCTGGGCACTAAACTAAAAGGCTTGTGGAAAGGTGCCGACCGCGGGTTAAGGCTACGCTTAGTCATCGGCGTACTGCTCGGGGTCTCCCTAGTAGCGGCGGTGGTGTTGTTTACACGACCTAGTTACGAAACACTGTTTGCAGACTTAACGCCTGCCGACGCCGGACAGATCACGCAGCGGTTGCAGGAAATGAAGGTTGCCTACCGACTCGGGGACGACGGGAGAAGAATTTTGGTGCCGCGAGGCCAGGTGTACGAGCTGCGTAACCAACTGGCCATGGATGGGTTACCCAAGGGAGGTACCGTGGGTTTTGAGATTTTCGACCAATCTAAGCTGGGCGTAACGGACTTTGAGCGCCGCATGCAATACATACGTGCTTTAAGAGGAGAGCTTTCACGCACCATCAGCCAGATGCAGGGCGTTCGTTCGGCGGCAGTAGAGTTAGTGCTGCCCGAGGAACGCCTATTTGCGAAAGAAGCGAGCCCTCCCACTGCTTCCGTGGTTCTGGATACAGTGGGTGAATTAAGTGCTAGTCAAGTGCGAGCTATCATGCACCTGGTATCACACAGTGTGGAAGGATTGGTTCTAGAGAACATTACCGTGGTGGACATCAGTGGCCAGGTTCTGTCTGATCTAATCGATCCACAGGTGTCGCCGGCAGGACTGTCTGTATCTCAGTTGCAGTTGCAGCGTTCGGTTGAAAGGGAGATTGAACGCAACGTTCAGACTATGCTGGAACAAGTGCTAGGTTCCGGGATGGTGGTAACCAGAGTAAAAGCCGAGTTAAACTTTGATCAGCGTGAGGTTACGAGCGAATTCTTTCAACCGGTGGTGGATGACGAGGGGATACTGCGCAGCATCCAAGAGCTGAAAAAGACTTTCGAAGGGCAAACGGCCACCGAGGGAGCCGCCGGAACGGCCAGCAACTTACCGCCTCGCTACCCAACCGATGCCGGTGCTGAGGGTAGATACGAGGAAATGGAAACCACTAGAAACTATGAAGTCAGTCAAACCCGCGAACATTTGGTGGTAGCCCCCGGCAGTGTACGTCATCTATCGGTAGCGGTGCTAGTGAACTCTAATCGCGACGGGGGCTTTTCCCAGCCGGAACTGGATGCTATTCAAACAGCGGTAGCGCATGCGGTCGGTCTTCGTCCGGAGGATCGATCGGATCAAATTAGCGTAGTATCGTTGCCATTTACACCGGTTGCTGCTGAACCGGCTTTCCAGCCACCTTCGCTTCTGAAGCACCCGTTGGTTTATCTGGTCCCGGCTGTGGTGGCGGCGATATTGATTCTCTTTGTTTGGCGGCGTCGCCGTAAGACGGTTTCCTTAGATGAGTTAGCCCGGGCTGAAATAGTGGCCCGGGAAGCTGCAGCCACGGAAGAGGATCCAGAAGTGGCTGAACGTGAGCGTATCCGTAAAGAAGTGGAGCGGTTAGCCCGACAGCGGCCGGAGGAGCTAGCCCAACTGTTGACAACTTGGATTAGCGAATGAGAAAGCGGTGATAAATGTGCGCTCGGGCCTCAGCGGCAAAGAAAAGGCGGCGATTATTCTGATTTCTCTCGGGCCTGAGCTTTCCGGACAGGTGCTCAAGCATTTACGAGAAGATCAGATAGAGGAATTAACTTTAGAAATTGCCGGCTTACGCCGGGTGGAACCGGATGTTGCTGATGCGGTCCTGCGGGAGTTTCATCAGTTGTGCCTGGCTAAAGAGTATATAGCCCAAGGGGGCATTGAATATGCCCACGACATGCTGGAACGGGCACTGGGAACTCAGCGAGCGCTTGATATTATTAATCGGTTAACTGCATCTCTTCAGGTACGGCCCTTTGACTTTGCTCGTAAGACCGATGCCAATCAGCTCTTAAGCTTTATTCAAAACGAACATCCGCAGACCATTGCTTTGGTAACAGCATATTTACAGCCGGATCAAGGAGCCCATATTCTTTCCTCCTTGGAACCGGAGAAGCAGATCGAAGTGGCTAAACGAGTAGCTTTGATGGATAGTACGTCTCCGGACGTGATTCACCAGGTAGAAAAGGTACTGGAGCGAAAGCTGGCCGCTACCAGTAGCCAAGAATACGCTCAAGCCGGCGGGATCGAATCTATTGTTAATATGCTCAATGCTGTGGACCGGGGTACAGAAAAGACAATTTTGGAAGCGTTGTCTCAGCAGGAACCGGAGCTGGCGGAAGAGATCAAGCGCCGCTTGTTCACCTTCGAAGATATTGTTATTTTGGACGACCGAGCTGTTATGCGGGTACTGCGTGAAGTGGATTTGAACCGAGATCTACCTTTGGCACTTAAGGTGGCCAGCGAAGATGTGAAGCGCAAGATCTTCAAGAATATGTCCAAACGAGCCGTGGATACACTGCAGGAAGAAATTGGCTACCTGGGACCGGTGAGACTACGCGATGTGGAAGAGGCCCAGCAGAAAATCGTCAATATTATTCGCAAGCTGGAAGAAAGCGGGGAAATCATAGTTGCTCGAGGCGGGGAGGCTGAGGTTATTGTCTAGCATATTGAAAAAACCGCCTATAAGTCAAAAACCACTAATAGTGACTGCCCTGCCGATGGTTCAGGCAGAGCCGAATTCTAATATAGCTCGGTTGGAGACCAAAGATCGGCGGTGTGAGCGGTGCCTTAAAGATATGGTTAAGGTAATGGAGACTAATTTGCTGGCTGCGGCTAAACATAGAGCTGTCATACTGGAGCGCGAAAGTAAGAAACGCGCTGAAGACATTATGACTAAAGCGCGTCAGCAAGCGGCTCAGCTAAGACAGGAAGCAACCGACAAAGGCCACCGGGAAGGCTACCAGGCTGGTTTTGAAGCCGGGCAGGAGACAGCCAGAGAACTGGTGGACGAGGCTCGGGAACTGCTGGCAAAAGCGAGGGAAGAGAAAGCAAGACTTCTAACCGAGGCGGAGCCGGAGGCGCTGGAGTTGGCCTTCCAACTGGCGGGAAAAATATTGCGCCGCGAGGTGACCAAGTCACCGGAGGCGTTAGCAGAGCTGCTTAAGGCTGCAGCCGATAAACTGCCTCAGGGCGAACCGGTGGTGGTGGAAGTTGCCCCAGGTGAGAAACAGCTTTGGCATGAGGCTGAAGAGACACTCCGAGCGGCCATGTCTGATCGGCCGTTTGAGATTGCTGAAAATGCTACTGTACCCCCAGCGGAGTTTATGCTTTCTTCTGCAGTAGGCACTGTTGATGCTCGCCTCCAGCCACAATTAGAGGTGTGCCGAACTCACCTTCTAGGGGAGGATGTTTAATGTCGTCCTTGACGCCGAACCTTAGGCCTTACTGGGAGCAACTGCAAACCATAGATCCGCTTCGGGCTTGGGGACCGGTGTCGCGCTTAGTGGGGTTTACTTTAGAGTCGGAAGGACCGCCAGCAGAAGTGGGTGAGGTATGCCTGCTGTCTACGGTTACCGGCGGCACCACTTTAGCGGAAGTAGTTGGATTTCGCGACCGTCATTTGTTACTAATGCCCATCGGTGATTTAACCGGTATTGGCCCCGGAACGAAAGTGGTTGCCACTGGTGCACAATTGACGGTGCGAGTGGGACCTGAGCTTAGGGGGAGAGTACTGGAC
>LSQX01252371.1_pt1 | contig 11046 bp, 6 predicted proteins | sample 654561 | NCBI WGS metagenome assembly LSQX01 (sample SAMN04489861, study PRJNA283612) | anaerobic digester metagenome | isolation source: 4 biogas reactors fed with cattle manure at either 37C or 55C with and... | place: Denmark: Kongens Lyngby | collected 2014 | reverse complement strand
ACAAAAATAAAACATTAAGATTTCATTTAGAAGTTAAGGGACTTTTAGAAATAAATATATTTACATTAAGTCAATATTAAATCCTTAATGAAACCTTAATTTGACTTAACTTCTTAATGGTAAAAAGTATTTTAATATACACTGGAAATTAATCTAAAATCATTTTTCACAGGAAAACCAGTAATACCATTTGACTTAGTTTGTTTTTGTTCTCAAATTTGGTGAATAGCTGATGCTTTATAGATTGTATTCTAATTGTTGAGTCGTTTGCTTAGCTTCGTAGAAGTTTACTTTGCAAAATCCGACAAAAGTCGGACAAGCTTCCCAATTTTAAATGGGGTGAAGATACCGTAAGTTGGTAATTAAACACAGTAGGTGTTTCCTCTCGCTGAATTTCGGGGAAACTCTTACAGAGTTTTGCCATATCTTTGACTTCTCACCTCCGGATAAATCCGGAGGTTATTTAAGGAATTGTCCTACAGACAATTTTATAATCGGTCAATAGTGATAATCTATAGTCATTACAGTTTTTTCTTCAAATGTAATATCCGTAAATTAAATTTTTCGCTAACCGACTCTCTTTAGAAAATGAGTGCTAATCAACTCTAAACCAGTCAATTTCCATTCTTCCACCATCGTTATTACTGATTGGGCGAGAGCAGAACATGCCAACTTTTGCTCCGATCCATTTCCCCTCTTTCGCTTTGAATGATTTTCCTATGTTAATGAATTTCTTTCCATCCAAACTGTACGAAAAATTACAAACAGCATCAGCACCAGCATGCACACGGAAATAAACTTCAGATTGATTGGTAGAAATAGTCTCGACTTTCACCTCTGATTTTCCTTTCTCAGCACCAATGCATTCGTCTTGAGAAATAGCGAACCCATCTTTCGTTTTTTCGATCGACAATAAAGCGTAATCCATTCCCATAACAACGAGTCCGGCTCTTTCACCTTCAAAACGCTCATCCGGAATGAACTTAAACTTAACTGTAGAAGTAAATTTATCGGATGGAAATTTCTGCAACAATAAGTTTGGCACATCCCAAAGATTCTTGTAGTTTTCCGGAATCGGAACTGAGAATAGCGTGAGAATACCCCTTTTTGCATCTGAGAAACTCCACCATTCGCCCGGATTCGCATGCCATTGCCACTGCAATCCAAGTACATCGGAAGAGAACTCATCGCTTTCAGCAGGAGTTTGTCTCGTGAAATTTCCCGAAACTTTCGGCTTTTTATATTCCGACACCGGTTCGCCAATGCCATCATTATCCTTATCAATGCCGATTACAGGGAATCCGTTGCTTTTCCACACCATCGGCTGTAGATGCACTATGCGACCGTAAGCTCCTTTATCCTGAAAATGAAAAAACCAATTTTCACCTGCCGGTGTATCCACCCACGCACCTTGGTGAGGACCGTTTACGGATGTTCCGCCTTGAGCCAAAACTACTTTCCGATCATACGGACCATACGGACTTTTGGATTTCATCACCACTTGCCAACCGGTTGCAACACCTCCGGCGGGAGCAAAAATGTAATATTCTCCGTTTCGTTTATGAAATTTTGCGCCTTCTATTGTCGGGTCAATAGCATGTCCATCATAGACTGTACGACTCGGAGTTATAACTTTCGTACCTTCAGCATTCATCTCCGCAACTGCCAATATACTCTTAATCCCCGCGCGACTTCCCGCGTATGCATGCACTAAATATACGCGACCATTATCATCCCAAAGTGGACATGGATCTATAAGACCTTTTCCGGGTTTTACCAAAACGGGCTTGTCCCATTTCCCGGCCGGATCTTTTGTCTTGACCATAAAAATCCCATAGTCCGGATCACCCCAATAGATATAAAACTCATTGTTGTGATAACGGATTGCCGGAGCCCAAATTCCATTCCCGTGCTGAGGTTTTGAAAACTCATCAAACGGCTCTAAGCTTTCAACCGCGTGACCAATCAACGTCCAGTTGACTAAGTCTTTCGAGTGCAAAATAGGTAGCCCGGGAATTGCATTGAAGCTTGAAGCTGTCATGTAGTAATCATCTCCGGCTCTACACACATCCGGATCAGAGTAATCGGCGTGTAAAATCGGATTCTTGTAATTGCCATTACCTAAATCAGCCACCCACGATTTTGAAAGTGTGGTTTGAGAGAAAATAGTTGTTGAAAAAATAAAAAACAATGAAAGAATGAAAGTTTTTCGTAACATAATAGAATATATTTGGGTTTTATTGGTTAGTTTCATAAATCAAAAAAGCATCTTCTCCTATGCAGTCAATGAATCAGATAAACTTATTAACCGTTATTTTTTAATAATACGTCCCGAAATCACACCGGAATCAGTTTCAATTTTAACAAGATATACACCTTTTGACAGACTGCTCAAGTCAATACTTGTCACATTATTATCAACCTGTTTCAGGATTTGTCCATTGATTGATAAAATTTCAACTTTATCAATTCTTGAATCAGCCGAGAGATGCAATATATCGGTCACCGGGTTTGGATAAAGCTGAATTTGAACAGACTCTTTTTCTTTCAGTCCTGTAGATACATATTCGGTTTTCATGTAGAATAAGAAGCTTGAACCACTTCCTTTAAGTATGGTGTGAGTTCCTGCCGGAAATTCATTTATCACAATAATCCCATTTTGTGTTGATGCCGGTCTGTAAGTAACACCATCAATTTTAATATCTCCGGTATAATTTTTATTAAATACCAATGTCAATGTTGATATTTCGGTTGTCGTAAATGAGATATTTGTTGATGACTCCATTTTCAAACATTGCGTAAGCGATAAATCATCATAAGTTACTGTACCGTAGCCGGTTGAAAGATTGCCGGAAATTGAATAAAACGAGCTGGATTTCCCATCAGTCGTGAAATTATGAATAAACGTACTTCCTGAGCCGGCAATGGCAATTGTACCTGAAGCAGTGATAGGAGTCCCTGCTGTGCCGGATGTTGTAATGGAGTACGACACACCGGCTGTCGGGGTTCCGGTTATTGTAACCGTTTTTTCATCTGCATTTTTCTCAAAAATAATTCCGGAAGCCGGCAATCCGACAATTGTCACATCCGTAGCATCGCCTCCCCAAGTGAATATTATTGGTTCGATAGGACTTCCCTCCGCGACAGTTTGGCTGTTATTTCCGGTAGAAGTGAGCGTCTGTGAACTTGGCGATGAGGAAGCATCACCCTGAACAGCCACTAAGCTTGTTTTGTAATTGGTCAAAGCAGATTTCAAAGCCGGATTCACATCATATGAAGTATCATCCACGGCGTTGTTAAAAGTCCATTTGAAGTCTCCGCCCTGAACACGTCCGGCATGAAGGATAACTTTTTCTTTAGCCGTTTCCGGATCATCTATTACAAGGTCTTTCACATAAAATGTCGGATCGGTATCAAAATTATTGTAAGTATTTCCACCTTTTTTTGATTTTACGGAATTACCGACTAACTCACTACGTGATGAAGCTACATAAGCATCGAATTCAACCGGATAATTTGTAACATCATACGGCACAAAACGAGCTTGTCCGCTCATTGAATTATTGTATGCTTTTATTATTCCTCCATCTTCACTTGAAAATATTCCCGTTCCGTTAATTATATCAGATCCTTGCATCGAAATCAACATTGGGTATTTACAATTTCTGAAAAAATTACCTTCTACAAATACAGAAGAGCCCATAGTAGATCCGACTCCATATTTGGAAATTCCATCGTAATAATTATTGTAAACATGTGCAGAATAATAACGAACGCGCGGATGACGAGAATCGGAATGGTCGTACCAATTGTGATGATAGGTTATAAAATAATCTATTGTAGTATTTTCACCCAAGCCGAGTAAATTGCTTTTTCCGGTGTCCCAAAAGTGATTATACGAAATTGTAACGAATTTTGAGCCTTTTACATCCAAAGCTCCATCACCTTTTGCTTGATCACCGGCACTTCCGGCATGACCGTAAAACAAATCACAATTGTGAACCCAAATGTATGAATTGTTTTGTTGCAATCCGATATTGTCACCTTCGCCACTATCGCAATTCATAAATCCGATGTTTCGAACTTCAATGTTTGTGGCATTTTTAATCCTTAATCCCCAACCATCAGCTACCGCATCATCTCCAACTCCTTCGAAAGTAATATAACTTGCGGTGTTGTTTTTATTTTCAATCACAATATCACCGTTGAGCATATAATCTAAATCGGTAATCTGACCAACCAAACGAACAATTAACGGACGGGCATCATTTCCTTTTTTAAAACCATCCAGTATTTCCTGAAGACCGACACAAGGATTTGAATTTGCTCCGGCAACGTTCATCGAGATTATATTCTTATTATTTTCGGTAATGTAAATTACTTCAGCTCCATCTTTCGGAGTTCCGTCAGCCTTGTAAGCTCCGGGCATCCGACCGCCATGAAATGCGAATCCCGTCCGATCATGCGGTAAAACAGTAAGAGACGGAGTTTCAGCGCTTTCACTTTCAACACCGGAAATGACCGGAACAATTTTCACGGTATAATCTCCGGCTTTCAGTCCCGGAATATCTGCACGAAAATAGGTTCCATAACTTCGAATCAACTGATCGTCAATTTTCTTATCGACAAACCCATTTCCGGAATAATATACGTTGTAACTTTGAGCTTCAGAAATCGGTTCCCATTTCACGGTAAGACTTTCGAGCCAGCCAAATGATTCTGAGATTACAAGCGCTTGAGCGTTTATCTGAAAAAGTGAAAACAAAAATAAGGTTACAATAATTGATGTGGTTTTTTTCATTACTTTTTAATCTGTGAAAATGGTATCAGATAATATTTTTGATTATAGAAAAAGAAAATGTTTCTTTATACTGATTTTAGGGGAAACTCCTACAGAGTTTTGTCATATCTTTGACCTCTCACCTCCTGGATAAATCCGGGGGTTATTTAAGGAATTGTCCTACAGACAATTTTATAATCAGTCAATAGTGATTATATTTAATTGAGTGTCGCTACAAATGACACATCATACATTTAACATGACGTTAAGAGCGACACACTCTTTCGGATATTAGCGTTTCCAAAATTCATTTTTGTAGCTATTGATTTGATCATCACTTAGATTTCCGGAAACAATCAGTTTATGTTTGAAAACAACTTTTTCACCCGGCTTTAGTTCGATTCTTGGCGTTTCTGTGGTTTTATCCATCGCTTTTCCGCCAAGATTGTTCAGCGCGAAAAGCCCGTATTCGCGTGCGTGAGGCCAAGCGGGAAAATAGGGATTTTTCTTGTGGTCAAGCATTACGATTGTAATCAGTTCATTATCTTTTTCAGCTGCCACAGCTACCCATGGAGTGCGTTTTCCCCACACTTCACTTTCTCCTTTTTTCCCTTCAGCATTTCTGTATAAACCATTCACGCCGTCATTATTTATAAAAGGATTTTCAGCTAATTTGCCATCCTCTCCTATTCGCTTTACCGGCTTATCAAAAGGCGCTTCGAAAGCTTTATCTATACGCAACCCGAACATTCCTTCTTTGCTTTCATTAAGTGTAACTCTCTGAACTGCTTTCAGTTCCGTAATCCTTTCTACAGCTCGAGTTCCATCTTCCTCGCCACTAAAAATATAGGTTGTTTTTTCAGTCAACAATTCGTTTTTTTCATTATCAAGCCATTTTGAAAGGGTTACAAGCCTTCCTCTTTTGTTACTTATTTTAATCAGTTTTACGTAGCGAATTGTGCCGTATTTATGTTTCAATTCCGGTTTTACGGCGAAGGAATTATTCCAAAAATCAAGACCGTTTACATCACCGTGATTAAACCAAAGTCCGTAGTGATGCGGGTGGTCTATTCTTTCAAAAGGTCTCGGATTCAATGGATAACCACGTGTTATTTCAATTCCTGAGAGAGTTTTAATGGGATAGAGACAAGGACGCTCAAGATCGTCTGAATAGAGAAATGAGGTGAAATAGGTACCGTTTATCTTTACTTCTATCTGGGATTTATCGTTGTGTTTGATAAATTCAATTTTGGCGGAAGCTGATGCAATCGTCAGCGAGAACAGAGTAAACAAACTGATAATAAAGAAAAATCGGATTCTCATAATGATTTTTTAGGCTACGAAATCAATTTTTCAAAATAATACAAAAAAAACCAATGATAATTCCTGATTCGGGTTATCATTGGTTCTCTGTTTTAGATTTTTATTTCTCCCATCTGATGTAGTTTTTCACAGACTGGGTTGATCCATCGTCAAATGTTATTTTTCGAATAACCAACCCTTTTGAGTTACTTGGTATCTCGTGTCCAAGGACATTGTAAGTTTTTTCGCTGATGATTCTCTTGCCTGCGTTTGTTTGCTTAACCGAAGAAGTAGCTAAATTGGTAGCAGAGAAAGAATAAAAGTTAATTCCACTGTCTTGTGAATAAAAATAAAGAGAAGTAGGGCCACCTTTATAATTATGAGTATAATTTGCGATAGATGATCCTATAACATCAGGAATTTCAGCGGTGTGAGTTTCGTCCGAGTTAACTACTACCAAAACTCGAGTTGCAGAGCTACTTGAAGCCATCATGGCGATATTAATTTCACTATCTCCGGCAACATCAATTTTCAAGTAACGGGTAGTAGGAATTAATGAACCTTCAGCAGGTGCTCCACCACCGCCGGTTTTAAGACGATGTGTGTAATCAATTCCGTCTAAACTTTTTTTATTTGCATCCAATGAAAATAGAGCTTCTCCATTAGTCCCAATAGTCAAGCCATCAATTACTTGAGTTGTATTAAAATCAATTGACGACGCTTCTTCACCAAATGGGGGTAAACTAAAATTCCAGACCTTTGCCTGGCCAAACGAGGTTAACGAAAAAGTTGCTAATGCAACAAAAAGTAAAATCTTCTTCATAATAAATAAAATTAATTTGTTTGTTAGTAAAATAATAATGTATTAATCAAGAATAATCAATTATTGGGTAAAAGTAGTAATAAAATATTTGTAAAACTAATATTTTAAGGTTTTTTTGTGTTCGTACACAAATCAATTAGTGAGGGAGTTAACAGATTTTCTTTACGTCTAATTATCAGACATAATTTTTAGCAAACAAGCAAACGAGCTTATAGTCGTTGAATGTTGTAATAAAAGTCATTGAATACTCTTTTTAATGTTATTCTTCTTCCTTCTTTTTTGGATAATATTTTTATCCATTTCACGCGCTGAGTTGTATCACTGCCTTTACCTGAATTGTTATATTCTGCATATCGAGCTGTTTTTTCATTTTCCGGATTTCGCCAGTTATTCCAGCCGGCAGGATTAATCTCACCGGGAAGCTCGCAGTTCATAAAGACTGTCATAGCGTATGCTCGCCACGGTCTTCCTAAGTACATTGAATTCACTTCTTTCGCTACCGATATTTTGCATTGATTAAAAATAAAACCGTATTTGATATTTTCAGGGGTACTCGCTGCAGTTATGTATGAATTCTTTTTACAATAAATATCACATTTTTCGAACCAGGCCGTAGCGCCACCAAAGATAAAGTCGGTTGTACCTTCGATGTAGCAATTTTCAAAATACAGCCGATTCCCTTCTCCGGCTAAATATTGCGTATCTTGATTGCCGAGAAAACGACAATGCTTGAAAATCAATCGGTCTCCTTCTGTGTGGAGAGCGACAGCTTGTCCCAATTGTTCTGCATTGTTTTCAACTGTCAGATTTTCAAGTTTTATATCGTTTCCGCGAATTTGAAGCGTGTAAGTTCTGAAAGTTCCCATTTTGTTGATATTCGCGTGATCATTGTGGGTGATAATTGTATTCTCGCGGCTTTCACCTAAGATTATCACGTTACACACCCATTCAGGAATGACAATTTTCTCACGATAAACTCCATTTTTCACAAATATTTGAGTAGCTCCATCCGGATCGAATGCTCGAACGGAAAATATTGCTTCTTGGAGTGAGGTGAAGTTTCCGGTACCGTTTATATCGACGGTAATGTGCTTTACCGGAGTTTCGGCAAAAGAAATGCTGAATAAAACAAGCAGCAGTGCTGTTGAAAAAAATAATCTCATAAAATATTAACATAAAGAATCCGAATCTGCCTAATAAAAATATTCATCACGTTGATATTAAGCCAGATAGATATGATTACAATCAGGATAAGAACAAGGAATTTGAAAAAAATCGTTTTTATCCAAAATTCCGGCAACAATATACGCTCCGGATTTTTAGTAATAGCGAACGAGATTCTATTTTAACTCTACTACACCTACTTTCTTCAAGTCATAAATTTTAGAATTCGGACCTGCGAAGACCTCAAACTTACCGGGATGAATCTCCACCTCGCCGGTCGCTTCATTCCACCATTCCAACTGACTTCCGGAAAGTTCGAAATCAACTTTTTTAGATTTTCCCGCTGGAATAAAAACACGTTTAAAATCACGTAATGAAAGAATCGGGCCATCAAAATCCCCCACTCTTCTTAAGTAAACCTGTACGACTTCTTCACCGTCCATCTTACCGGAATTTGACACATTTACAGATAATCTAAGGGGTTGATTAAGTTTGATGGTTTTCTTATTTAATTTTGCTTTACCGTATTTAAATGTAGTGTAACTCAAACCATAGCCAAACGGGAAAAGAGGTGCACTATGCAAATAGCGGTACGTTCTTCCTTTCATGTCATAATTTTCAAAATCAGGAAGCTGGTCATTGTTTTTATAAAAAGTAACAGGAAGTCTTCCCGCGGGATTATAATTTCCAAAAATCACATCTGCCACTGCTTTTCCGCCCGATTGTCCTGGATACCAGGCTTGCAAAATAGCCTCACAGTTTTCAACCTCAGGCTCCATAGCGATCGGCGAACCGGAACAATTAATAAAAATAACCTTCTTGCCTGCCTTCTTCAATCCGGCGATTAACTCCCGCTGAACTGCCGGTAATTCGATATCTGTACGATCACCGCCTCTAAATCCGGGTAGATTTACTCCCATTTCCTCTCCTTCCAAAGAGGGTGAAATTCCCCCTACAAATAAGACAACATCGGCACTTTTAACTTTTTCAATGGATTTTTGGATATTTATTTCTTCTTTCATTCCGAAATCAAAATTTAATTGCGCATCACCTCTTGTGTAAGCAAAATCGATTCGGATATTGTAGGGTTTATTCCCTTCCATCTTCATTGAATGAGTAGTTTTTCTGCCGCCATGATTGGCACGAACACTTTTCACTTCCACATCATTGATAAAAAGTTGCACAAAACCATTTGCATAGAATTCAAATTCAACTTCTCCCGTTTTTTCAGGAGTGAAAACCGTATTGTATGTAGCAGAAAAATCGGTTAAATTCACTCCCGGAGCGAATACGGTCGCGCCGGATGCATTGAAAATAAAGGGTGTAGTAATTTGGGCTGTGGCAACGTGCGCCCCTTCTCTTGTCAGGTTATTCCAGTATTTCGCACTGAACCCTCTCCCATTTTCGGAAACACACTGACTGAATCCGCTCTCCATTAATGTCTGTTCAACCCAACTGCAACCCTGCTCGAAAATCAAATTATCATTCGCTCCTAAGTACGAACGAATTCCATCTAAAATCGTTATGGTTTTTCTCGGAGTTCCGTTGTAATTACCCCACTGCATTACAGAGTCATTTGCGTTAGGACCCATCACAGCTATATTCAAACCGCCTTTTTTCAGAGGTAAAATATTATTTTTGTTTAATAACAGGGTCATCGATTGACGTGCGATTTCAAGCGATAATTTGTCGTGAGCATCCGAAGCGACAACTGAATACGGAATTTCGGCCCATGGATTATTTGCATTATCGTCCATTTCTCCCAGTTCAAAACGAGCTTTCAGCAATCTTCTAACAGAAACATCAAGCTCTTTTTCGGTGATATAACCTGCTTTTACGCTTTCCACCAACGCGCGGTAGCTTGATCCACAATCAAGATCAGTACCTGACAAGACTGCAGCGGCAGAGGCGGTTGCGGCATTTGAATGTGTTTCATGCGCATTTGGACGAAAGAAATCGGAAATAGCACCGCAATCGGCAACTACAATTCCATTAAAGTTCCATTTGTTTCTTAAAATATCGACCAAAAGCCGGTTGCTTCCGCAGCAAGGATCACCTTCAAACCGGTTATAAGCGCACATTACCTCTTTCACTTTAGCATCCTGTACCAACGCTTTGAAAGCCGGCAGATAAGTTTCGTGCAAATCTCTCAAACTGATATTTTCGGCATTGTATGAATGTCTGTTCCACTCCGGACCAGAATGAACCGCGAAATGTTTGGCGCAAGCGTGAATTTTATCAAAACTCCCTTTTTTCTCCCCTTGCAGCCCTTTCACAACTGATACACCCATAACTGAAGTAAGATATGGGTCTTCGCCATAAGTCTCAATTCCTCTTCCCCAACGCGGATCTCGAAATATGTTGATTGTTGGAGTCCACATCGTAAGTCCCTGATAACGACCGAATTCTCCTTTTGCGGAAAACGCGGAATGCTTTGCCCGGGCTTCATCTGAAACTACACTAAAAACATCATAAATAGCTTTCTCGTTGAATGTGGCTGCCATACCGATCGGTTGAGGGAAAACAGTAGCTAATCCGGCTCGCGCCACTCCGTGAAGAGCCTCGTTCCACCAGTTGTATGTTTTTATTCCTAACCTTTCAACAGCGTTAGAATTATCCATCATCAAACCCACTTTTTCTTCCACAGTGAGCCGATTCAAAAGGTCCTCCACCCGATCCTCAAAGCTGTAATTTTGATTTTTGTAAATTTCTTGTTGCGCACTGACAAGTGCAAATGGTAAGATAAATAGCGAAAGAATTACAAATGTTTTTTTTGTAAATTTCATAGTAATTAGATTTTAAGATTAAACAACATATGTTCTCGGAACATCATATATTTTGTCGCAAAAGCACAAAGATATAAAAATATTTCGAAGATATTATCATTTATCTAACTGACTATCAGCATCTATATTTTTTTAAAAAATCAAATAATTTTATAGGATTATCCGCAATCATTCCTATTTGTTGCAATTTT
>LSQX01397599.1_pt1 | contig 11048 bp, 3 predicted proteins | sample 654561 | NCBI WGS metagenome assembly LSQX01 (sample SAMN04489861, study PRJNA283612) | anaerobic digester metagenome | isolation source: 4 biogas reactors fed with cattle manure at either 37C or 55C with and... | place: Denmark: Kongens Lyngby | collected 2014 | reverse complement strand
GTGCCAGTCTCAGACGAGACCCTGGCACATCTGCAGCTGTGGCAGGCCAAACGCACCGAGCTGAAGATGAGCGGTCGGCAGCCATTTTTCGGCGGCATCCGCAAAGGCGGCAAGCGCACATCGCCCCGCACCGTGCAGGCGATGATGAGCACACTGGGAAAACAAGCCCGGCTGGACAGCCGTGTACATCCGCACATGCTCCGGCACACTTACGCCACCCGGGCGCTCGACAGTGGCCTGACCATCCGCGAGGTGCAGACGCTGCTGGGCCACAGCGACGTCAGTACCACGATGATCTATACTCACGTGAACCCCGAGGCGCTGCGGCGCAAAATCCAGGGCGACGATCGCGCAGCTCAGATCGCCGAGCTGCAGGCGCAACTGGCGCAGCTACAGGCGCAATTGGACGCTCTGACAGCGTGAAACGGGCCGCGATACAACGCAACACGGCGGCTGCAGGCTCCCGCTAACAGCCGGCTGAGAATTGGGCGGGCGCCTGTAATACGAGTTTTGGAACAACGAGTGCCTGCCGAGCGAGGGCAATATCAGATCATCGCTGCTTAGGTCCTGCGGAATTGCTCCATTTGTTTTCCGTTCACTTCGAACCAGCTGCACACCACGGCAGCGTATCGCGAAGATATCCGGCGCTATCTCGCTCAGACACACTTCCGCAAACGGTTCACCCCCACAGGTATGGGAATGCGGGCACAATCCGTTGAGGGAGAGGGCAGGGAAGCCTTCGGGGTGAGAAGGGTACTCAGAACAGGGAGCGCATTTTCGCCTCTTTTCGCTGTCGTCTCGCTCACTGTCGTCGTAAACGCCTCCCCACCTCAGGTGGAACCGAAGCCGCCGCTTACTTTGCAGTAGATGACAGACTTGCGCAGCGTACGCCCGCAAGTGTTGTTGCCTGCAGGCATAGCGGCGCGATGCAGGGGTGTGAAGAGTGCCGCGCGGTGTATAGGGTAGTTGGGCGTGGGAATTACTGCTATCAAAGGAAAACGCGGAGTTCTGTAATATTTCGGAATAAAATACCCTGATAGAGAAGGACAGGATAGAGACGGAGAAGAATTGGCACGTAGCCTCTGGCGAATACTCTGGTGAAGGGACAGCCGGCTTTGCACTTCGAACGCCCACGGAATATACCTGCGCAGTGAGCCCATTCGAGACAGCTATGCGAAACCTGTTTCGCCACCTGGGGAGTGTTTGTAATGTCTCTTACAGAATGCGCCGATCTTCGGGAAGCCGAGGACTTACTGTCGCAAGAACTGAGAAGCAAAACACTCATCGGAGAGATTTTGCTCGATGCAGAAGATGTGCGCTGGCTGGGCGACAATCTATCCCGCCACTTAGATGTGCCTTCCATTTGGCACTCCTATCCCGCCTGTGCGGCCTGCTTCAGTGTCGGCACATTTGCCCACTACTATGAACACGGGCAGTACTGGCCGCCGTTTCGACGGCTCTTTTGTGATCTTGGTCCCAACAGCGAAAATTCATGGCGTGAGGAGTTCGAATATTTTCTGTATATATGGGATATGCCGAAATTCTTCCATGTCCCCGGGCAACGCTATCTTCGCCACGTCCGGATCCACGCTCTAATCCCCCGCAGTGCAGTCAACCGAGTTTTCGAGCATGTGGTTCAGCCTGCTGTTGGGCGCGGCCTGGATGATGATGAATGGACTGCGCAAGATATTTTGGAGCTTCTCCAGGTTGACAAGTTTGCATTGCACAGACCGGAGGGAGATTTTTTATGTCATGGTGCCCACGTTGCTGATGACTTTCTACGGCGTTGTATGGCGCTGTACAGGCTGGCAGCGTCCGGCACCCAATTATCTGATGATTTCGGCCTGCCCGCATGGTTTGTGGAAGCCTTTCAAGAGTGGTTGCAAGGTAAAGGCGTACAGATACCAGCGTTCGAACGGGCAATGCGGTCACGGGCGTATCTGCGGCTGGCTCTAGAAAGCGAAGCGATTGTCCTGGTTCTGGGCGAGCCTCCATATACAACCGGAACGCCTGTCAACGTAACTGTCCGAGCAGAGGGTGGGGGCAATGCCTCGACTGAAATCCACTCCCAAAACTACGAGACCGACCCTTATGTCCGGCAGACAGAAGTTGGAGACGACCTGAAGATAAAGGAGGTTGCCAGGCGTTATACGGTGACATGGCGCAACCTCGAGACAAATGGAGAGATCGAGGCAAACAGTTTGCGGGGCTTTCTGGAGGGCAAATCCCTGCGGTGGGCGGCGTTTTCCGACACTGATAGCGATTTCCCGCTGATTCGAGAGCAGCAGATACCACGCGCGAAAGTGTGGATAGTATGTCCGAAGGACGCAACTCTTCAAGGTAGTGCCGGTGAAGAGCCGCAAGCGCTGGAAGTCATCGAAAAAGTCCCTCTGGAAAACCCTCCCGATATGGTGGCATGCCTGGTGGACGCCTCGAGGCTGCAGACTCTGGTGCTACGCTGTGGCGACGCCGAAGACGCAGAGTATGTACAGGTAGAAGATGTGCCATATATCGAACTGCCCGGCAAGCTGCCTGGGGTGCTGGCTAACGGTTACCCCGTGTACAGCCAGCTTCCTCGGATAAACGTCGTCGGCGATAGCTCTAGGGTAGTCGTCGAAGTCACAGAACTGGGTGATGCAGGCATGGGGCAGGCTGTATCAGTCGTTCCTGCTGCACAACTCGGTGAGCATTTACGCGATCGCGCTGGTGCCTTCGAGCTTCGCACACGCGAACGCCTGGGCAGACGCGGCAAGCCGGTTACTCTGTTTCTTGTCCCTGGTCTATCTGTCAGCTTCACGCCGGAAGTGGTGCTGCCAGACTATAAAGGCGACATCGCGGTCCGTATTGAAAGCAACCACCTTTCTTTCGGCTGCGCGGCGGATCCCGAGGCGGGTGTGCTGAAGACCGAAGACGGTGCCATCTATCTAGAGCCTGATGCCCGTCATCTCAAACTATCGGCTGTCTACAGCCCCCCGGGAGGCGCGCAGTCACAGTTCTCTCTGTCGCTCACCGTGCCTCGTCTGCTGGTGGGAACCGATGTGGCTGTCATCGAAGAAAAAGGCGTGCTGCCTGCAGTAGCGCGCATCTCCAGAGAGCGGATAAAACAGGTTGCCCGCGCTTCTCTGGAGCTGGTTTTACAGCCTCCGCCCACCAGGTGGCAAGTCACCTTGCGTGCCCAGCCGGCTGACTGGATGATGACCGTACCTCATACACGCCCTTCCCGAGGCCCTCGCATCACTGCAGCTTTGGAAAGCTGGCGAGACAGCATCATCGAGGAGCAACAGGCCCAGCAGTTGTATGCCGACATCTTCGTGGACGAGTGCCGAAAACTGTCGGACGTGCTTGTGGCAAAGATCGTCTCCACCAGCCGCCTGCTCAAAGCAGAAGGAAAAAGCAAAAGTCTAGCAGGCCAGGATGCTGTCATCACCTACAGCTTCAACAGAGCTGGCCCTGCAGCGGATTTGCTGCTGGTCCACGCATGTTTCCCGTGGCTGGAGCCGCATCGTGTTAGTACTGCAGGTAAGCACAAAGGAGAAAAGCCTATATCCGGCTATCCGCCCGGGCGGTATCTCATTCAGGCAGCAACTCAAGGGGCCGAAACTGCAGACATCCTCCCGGACATAGATCGAGGCCTCAAACTACAGATCCTCGGCAATGCAGCCTGCCCTCCAGGTTATGAGCAGCTACTGCGGAAAATCGCTGCTTGCTGGGACGGAGTGTGGCAAATCCTGGAGAACGAACGCTGCCAACTGCAGGAAGACAAGGCCGATAGGGCCGAACATGAAATGAGAGAGTGGATCAAGCGCGAAGCAGCGGCGCAGATCCAGCGCATGAGGCTCACAAAAGCGGATTTGGATAACACTCTGATACTGATGCTCTACTGGGGCAAGATGGCACTGCGCTGTACCGATACAGTGTTATCTCGCCAGTACTGGGAGTGCGCGGTTATGCTAACGATTAGGGTACTCAATCACCAACACCACGTTCAGCATTATGATCTCCGCAACCTTTTGCTGAGGCGGCTCACGGCACTGGCACAGCGGGCATCTGCAGAGACAAGCGAGCTGTGTCGGCGCTTCAAGGGAGTTCTACTGCGAGTATTTGAGAAGGCATGATAAGGAGGCTTTACTCATGGCGCTAGATCCTATTTTGGTGGCCGAAGACTTGCGCAAGCAGTATGCATCCTACGCAACCACCACGCTGCCTATCAGATACTGTGACCTTATAAAAGACTTTCAGAGTGGGCTTGAGGACGAAGGGCAGTTCGTCAAGGGGCCGTACCTTGAAGCCACCCCACCTTTTATGCAATGTAACTACACCTACGCCCAGCTCATAGAGCAAGGGCTACTCTCAGACGGTTGGGAGAAGGCGCTTGGGCTGGACTTTCCTGCTGGCCGCAAGCCATATATGCATCAATTCCGCGCGTTCGAGCAGGTCATCGAGCATAAGCGCAATCTAATCGTAGCCACCGGCACCGGCAGTGGCAAGACCGAGGCCTTCCTTGTGCCCATAATAGACTACCTCTTGCGCCAAAAACAGGACGGTAAACTCACCCCTGGCGTCCGTGCATTGCTGCTGTATCCCATGAATGCTCTTGCAAATGACCAGCTCAAGCGTCTCAGAGAATTGCTGCATGAGCTGCCTTATATCAAATTTGGGCGCTATACAGGCGACACGTCGCACAAATACAGAGACGCCGAGCAAAGGTATAGTCAGGAGCACGGCAACGCCACGCGGTTTAGCGAGCCGCTGCAAAATGAGCTCATCTCACGCGAGCAGATGCACGAGACGCCGCCACACATTCTGCTGACCAACTATGCGATGCTCGAGTACTTGATGCTCCGGCCAAAGGCTTCCCCGCTTTTCGATGGTGGCCAGTGGCGCTTCATAATTGCCGATGAAGCCCACACCTATGACGGGGCGCGTGGCATCGAAGTGGGCATGCTGTTCAGACGGCTGAAAGACCGCGTTGTTTACAGTAAGCCTGGCCGGCTGCTATGTATCGCCACCAGTGCAACACTGGGTACCGAAGAAGACAGTAGCGGCAAAATCGCCGAATTTGCCACCGAGCTATTCAGTGAGACTTTCGAAAAAGACGACGTCGTGGAGGGCCAGCGCAAGCCGCTGAGTACCTCCCGTACCTCTTCGTGGTCACTCTCCCCAGAGCTGCTGGAGCAAATCGCCGATAGGGTCGCGCAACCAGATGCCGATTACGAAACGCTAGCGCAACTGGTCACATCTCACGATGTACCCCCGCAAGTGGTAGAGCAGGCGAAGGCTGGTGCCCAAAACCTGCAGATAGTCGCTGAAGCCGACAATACTGCCGAGCTCACCAACTGTTTCCTGTACCATCTTCTGCAGGACGAGCAGAAGCTGTGTCGCCTGCAAGAGATCCTCGATGAAGACGAAAAACGCGTCTGCAGTGTCGAAGAGCTTCGTGCCGACATATTTGCGGACCTGACTGTCCAGGAGGGAAAAGCGGCACTGGTCAACCTCGTGAGTTTGGCTGCGCGTGCTCGTCCGTTTCCGACCGGAAGCAGCCTTCTACCTGCCAGATATCATATCTTTGTCCGCGCTCTCGAAGGCGGATATGTCCGCCTCTATGACCACCCCAAACTCTACCTGACACCTCGGCTCCACGATAAGGTGAACGGCAAGGAGGTGCCTGTATTCGAGGCCGCTACATGCACAAACTGCGGCGCTTTGTTTCTGGTCGGCAAGCGCGAAAACGGTAAGCTGAAACAATCACCTCTGACGATAGCAGATCATGTAGGAGATAAGACAGACATCTTCTGGGTTGTCGAAGATAAGGACCAGCAGCAGGAAGTGGACAACGAAGACGAGGATGTCGAAGGCGATGACATCGGCGCTGAGACTTCGAAAGCCCAGACGGCTTACATACTGTGCGCTGCTTGTGGTCAGATTGCTCCCGAGCAAGGCCCCATGCCTATGGTGTGTGAGTGTGGTGAGCAACAATTTTTCCAGCTTATAAAAGCCGAGACACCCCAAGATGACATGGTTAAAAAGTGCCCCGCATGTGGCCGTCGAGCGCAGCGACGAACTATGGTTTCCCGCTTCACTCTGGGGCGCGATGCACCTGTGGCTGTGGTGGCAAGCAGCCTGTATGCCCGCCTGCCGGAGCGCAGCCTGGATGCTGCTACGACAGGTGATGCAGAGGCTCTCGCCGGCGTTCGACAGTTCATCTCCTTTGCCGATAGCCGCCAGGATGCTGCGTTTTTCGCCCCCTATCTGGAACGCACCTATAAGCGTATACAGTGGCGGCGACTATTTTATCAGACGCTGAAAAAACACGCTCAAAAAATAGGGGAAGAGGAGTGGAATTTCGACGATCTCGTCGACAAGACAGTGAATGCTGCCTGCGACATAGGATTATTGAACCCCGACGAGCGCGGTATTGCACAACGGAAAGAGGTATGGAAGTACGGCTTACAGGAGCTTTTGCGCCATGACCGTCACAACGACCTCGAGGCCACCGGCTGCATTGCGTACCGTCTCATGCGTCCACGCGGATGGACTGTGCCCAAAGAACTGACGCGGGCTCCCTGGCGCCTCGATGACAACCAAGCCTGGACGCTTTGCGAATTGCTCCTGGCCACCATACGCGCGCACGGTGCCGTGACTTTCTCTGACACGGATGTGAGACCTGATGATCCAGCATTTGCCCCACGAGATCGTGAAATATTTCTGGTCTATCACACTGATAGCAGCAACCGACGACTGCTCAAGTGGCTTCCAGCCCGGGGACGCGTCAACTCCCGCGTGAAGCTTTTGCAGCGTCTGGCACAAACCCGCCAGAACCAGGTGGCACAGGACGACCAGGTGATAAATGCTCTCGGAGCTATTTGGGAGAGCATTTACAAGCCGTCACTTGGAATTCTGTTGCAGCGGGGGAGCGCCTCTGGCGGCACTCCCCAATATCAACTAAATCGTGAGAGGCTGTTGTTGGCCGGCCCAGAGATCGGAAATGCGTGCTGGTATCAGTGCAAAAAGTGCAGACAGTTGACCATCCACAATCTGCTGGGTATATGTCCCCAGCATGCCTGTGATGACACTATAGAAAAGTTGTGTGATATTGACGATAAGCTGACGCACAACCACTATCGTCGCCAGTATGCCACCAGTCATAAAGATCTCCCTATCTCGCCCATGTCGGTGCGCGAACATACTGCGCAGCTTTCCACTGAACGTGCAGCACAGCTTGGGACAGACTTCATCGCCGGGCGAGTAAACGTGCTAAGCTGCTCCACGACTTTCGAGTTGGGGGTAGACATCGGGGAGCTTCAGGCCGTACTGCTGCGCAACATGCCACCTAGGCCTGCCAACTATGTACAGCGCGCAGGTCGGGCAGGCCGCAGGGCTGAGGCAACAGGCATGGCCGTCACCTTCTGCCAGAGGCGCACTCACGATTTGTACTATTTTCAGAAGCCTGAGGCTGTGCTCAACGGCCAAATACTTGCCCCGCGGGTGAAGGTGGTCAACGAAAAGATCATCAAGCGCCACATCAACAGTGTAGCCCTGGCTGCCTTCTGGCAACAATACCGCCAGTATTTTTATGGTGAAGAGCAAGGCGGCGAACATGTTGCTGCATTTCTGGGCGGCAACGGTGGTGCAGACGGGCTGGACGCGTTCCGTCAGTTCATAAACTCGAAGCCGGAGGCCCTCAAACAAGCTCTGCTGCGCATCGTCCCTGTCTTCAAATGGAAAGATGATGAGAACTTCCACCAGCACCTCGGGCTGGATAGCTGGGGAGCATGGGTAGATGATCTGCTTGCCCCTGAAGCGTCCCAGACCATGGGGGTGCTTACCAGGGCTTTTATAGATTTTGAGAGCGAAATGTACAGCATCGGGGAAGCGTTGAAGCAGTTGGACACAGGCCGACCGAAAGGCTGGCAAGACAGGCACAAAAACCTGGAGAGAGTGCAGAACACGATTCGGAAGCGTCATCTGATCGATTATCTAGCCAGCAAAGGCGTATTGCCCAAGTACGGCTTCCCGGTGGATGTCGTGCCGCTGAGGATAAATCATACTACCTCTTCAGGAACCGACACTTCCTCAGAGGACCCTAGAAACCTCGATTTGGATCGCGATCTGCGCATTGCCTTGGCCGAATACGCACCTGGCTGTCAGATCGTAGCCGGGGGCAAAATCTGGACTTCGCGTGGGCTGCACCGCCTCATGGAGCGCCAGTGGGTGGAGCGCGAGTGGCGCGTGTGTCCCGGCTGCAATAAGTACTTCTCGAGATTACACACTGGCAGTGCTGCCGACCAATGGCCGCCTTGCAGTGCGTGTGATTCAGAGCTCGAGTCCGGCTCATCCCATGGCGGCATCTTTGTGGTGCCCCAATTCGGCTTTAACACTCATGATGAGCAGCCCAAAAACCCTGGCGATCGTCGTCCCAGACGCACCTTTGTCACGACAGTCTATTTTGCAGGCAAGGAGCAGGCAATTCAGCAGGGGGATGAGCGCTTGATTGAGCTGGCCCGTGGCGGACGCATCACAGCTACCGCATTGCGCGATGCAGACCTCGCCGTGCTCACCTACGACGGGTTTTGTATCTGCAACTCGTGCGGCTACGCCTATGCATATACAAATAAAACGCGCCCTAGGAGCCATAAGACTCCCTGGGGTCAGGGCTGTAACGGGCATATCAACGAAAAATCCCGGCAATTGGGTTATGAGTTCAAAACGGACGTCTGCCAGATACAGATGTACGGCCTCACCTTCCCTGTTGGCGATAAAGCGCAGGCCTTCTGGCCGTCACTGCTATACGCTTTTGTGGAAGGCTGTACTGTCGCTCTCGGCATAGCACGAGACGATATCAACGGGGTATTGCTGCGTGAAGGCGGGGGGCGAACAAGTATCGTTTTATACGATGATGTGCCTGGCGGCGCGGGCCACACGTGGCGGATTGCAAACGAGGCTGGGGCCCTCGAGCAGGTCCTGCGGGCGGCGGAAAAACGGGTTGCTGGCGAGTGCAGCTGTCTGCCTGAGACCAGTTGCTACGGCTGCCTGCGCACCTTTACCAACCAGCGCTACCACGAGCAGCTCAGCCGCGGGTTGGCTCTGGACTTCCTGAGCGAGCAGGTGATACCGGGGCTTGACGGGACTGCCTGAGACTAAAAGCGCGGGCTTGTCAGAGGCTGTGTTTTGCATTGCCGCGCTGCCGAAGCCAGCGGTGATCTGCCGTGCCGGCATGTGCCGTACCTAGCGCCTTGCAGCCGCAGTTCAGCCGCGCCCCACCCCCACGGGTGTGGGGAATGCCAGAGCTTTCTGCGCGCGACAGGCAGGACGCGTGCGGTGGGCAGCGCTTCCTCTCCCAGCATGTCTATGGTCTTCGCAGTGGCGCCAAAACTTCTGCGCACACAGCGGGGCGATTTACTCGGGCTTCTGGCTGCGCAGGGCTTCGCTGCAGATGATTTGCGGTATGGGCTCATCGGGTTCGGCAGTGGCGGCAATCGCTTTTCGCTGGAGGCCATGGGCGACGTATAGTTGGCGCAGAGCGCCTAGTAGGGATTCTCCCTCCAGCTTTTCTTTGCGCAGGAAGTTCAGTCTTCGGCGCACAGCGAGGCTGATGGGGCGGCTAAATGCCTCTATCAGCCGGTCGTAGAGCTGTTCCTTGGCGTCCTCATCGGCGGTCATGCGCTGCTCACGCAGATGGGCGAGGGCGTATCTTTGGCCGACCGATTGCCTGGGGAGGGTTCGGCGGCGGGCCTGCATGTCGGCCACGACGCTCTCGAAGTGGCTTTTGACGGCCATGACGGCGCGGTTGATGCCTGCGGGCAGGGCGGCGCGCGGCTCGTCTTCGGCGCACTCGATGGCGCGGAGGCTTTCGCTCAGGTCGCTGGAGAGGATGTGTCCTTCACGGTCGGCCAGGTAGAGCTGGTGGAAGTCGCCTGCGCGGCAGTAGACGAAAAAGCCTCGCTCATCGGGGCCGGCGGCGCGCGCGGTGCGGACGCCGTCGGGCAGGGCGCTGATGCGCTCGTACTCATCGGGGCGGTTGCGCTGGATATCGCGGATGAGTTGCTCGGCATCGGCGAGCGGTGAGCGCAGGTCGTCATCGGGGGCGTAGGCGAACGCGCCGTCGCCGGAGTAGAGGCCGATGATGCCTTCTTCATCTACTGTTTCCGAGGTCGTCAGCACCGGTGCATCTTGGCCGATGATCCGGTGTATATCGCCTACCCGGCGACTGATTTTGTCGGTCAGTTCCAGGTGTGTATCGAGTGCGGTTTCGGGGAAGAAGTTCCATGCCCATACTTTTGCAGGTGAGCGTTTTTCGTCGTCGGCGAAGTATGGCATCAGGCGGTCGATGCGGCCGAAGCGCTGGATCAGGCGCACCGGGTTGAAGTGCAGGTCGTAGTTGATCACACAGTGTGCGTCTTGCAGGTTTTGTCCTTCTGACAGCACGTCGGTTGAGATCAGCACACGAATGGGCTCACGGTCTCGGGCGAGGCTTGCCAGCCCGGGGTTGGAGCGCGGGGCGAAGCGGGCGACGATGGAGAGTGCTTCGCGGCCTGCGCTGACCCACTCGATATGCGGGTTATCGGCGCCCAGGTTGGTGTGCAGATAGTGCGCGGTGTCTTCAAACTGGGTGAAGATGATGACTTTCTGTTCAGATTCGATTTCGTCATGCAGCAGTGTTTTGAGGCGCTGGAGCTTGGCGTCATCTGCCGGGCTTATCTCGGAGACCAGGTGGTACATGGCTGAGAAGAGCTGTTCATCGGCCTGCAGGTCGGCTTGCAGTGCCTCCACATCGAAGGCGCTGATATCGTATCGGCGGGCGGTTTTGTTTCCGGCCTGTTCGATGGCGTCCATGATATCGGCCACAGAGGCTTCGTCGTCGTCGAGCTCGTATATAGCTTTCTGCATTTCTTCTCCGGCGGGCATCAGTCCCTGCTGCATCGCGGTGACGAAGATGCGGTGGCTTTCCGCCAGTTTTTTGCAGGTGGTGCGGAAGGCTTCCACGCTGCTTTCCAGCCGTTTGAAGAGCAGTACGCGCATCAGTCCGCGCAGGTTGGTGCCTGCGGAGA
>LSQX01160215.1_pt1 | contig 11048 bp, 8 predicted proteins | sample 654561 | NCBI WGS metagenome assembly LSQX01 (sample SAMN04489861, study PRJNA283612) | anaerobic digester metagenome | isolation source: 4 biogas reactors fed with cattle manure at either 37C or 55C with and... | place: Denmark: Kongens Lyngby | collected 2014 | reverse complement strand
ATCCAGGAGTAACTGAAGATATTTGTGCTCCAATTTTAGAGAAAGAATCAGGATTAAAAAGTGGAATAGATTTTAAAATCGGCTATTCGCCGGAACGTATTAACACAGGTGACAAGGTTCATAGATTAGAAAATATTATAAAGATAGTGTCTGGTATGGATGAAGAAAGTCTTGATGAAATTGCAAAAGTATATGAGCTAATAATTGAAATTGGTGTTCATAGAGTTGGAACTATAAAAGTCGCTGAGGCTGATAAGGTAGTTGAAAATAGTCTGCGTGACATTAATATTGCGTTTATGAATGAATTAGCTATGGTTTTTGACCGGATGGGTATAGACACTAAAGAAGTAATCGAAGCTATGAATACAAAATGGAATGCTTTAGGATTTACACCAGGATTAGTAGGTGGCCATTGTATAGGAGTTGACCCTTATTACTTTATTTATGAAGCTGAGAAGCTAGGCTATCACAGCCAAATTATTCTTTCTGGTAGGAAGATAAATGATGGGATGGGTAAGTTTATTGCCGATGCAGTCATTAAGAAGCTAATATTAGCAAACAAGATAGTAAGACAAGCTAAAGTTGTAATTTTAGGATTAACCTTTAAGGAAAACACACCGGATATTAGAAACTCTAAAGTAGTTGATATTATTGATAGTCTTAAAGAGTATAGCATTAAACCTATTGTAGTCGATCCAGAGGCAGATGTTCTTGAAGCTAAATACGAATATGGGATTGATTTGGTAGATATTAAAGATGTGAAAGATGCCGATTGTATAGTACTTGCAGTTGCACATGACTCATTTAAGCAAATGAGTTGGAATGAAATAAATAGTTTATATGGGGATTATAAGTATAACGAGAAGGTACTTATTGATGTTAAAAGTATTTTCGATCGAAATGAGATCGAAAACAAGGGATTTAGTTATTGGAGGTTATGAATAATGAAAGCTTTTATTTAAGGTAAAAATGATATGATGTAAGAGTTTTTATTTAACGAACTGCTTGTGGAAGAATCAAGGGAAATATAAAAAATTTAGGTATGAAAGGGTAAATAATTATGAGTGGAAAATATCAAGTTTGCAAAAATTGTGTAATGGATACGACTGATCCTGAGATTAAATTTGATGAAAATGGAAGGTGCGATTACTGCGATAATTACTATAATAGAATACAACCCAGTTGGGATCCCAAAGGTGGAGAACAGAAACTGCAAGAATTAGTAAAGAAAATAAAAGCTTCAGGGAAAGGGAAAAAATATGACTGTATAATAGGATTAAGTGGTGGTGTAGATAGCTCTTATTTGACTTATTATTCCAAAGAAAAGCTAGGCCTAAGACCTTTATTACTATCAGTAGATACTTGTTGGAATTTGAATGTTGCTAATGCTAACACAGAAAGAATAGTTAGTAAATTGAACTTAGATGTAGAAAGGATTACAGTTGACTGGGAAGAAATGAAAGATTTGCAAATTGCATTTCTTAAATCACAAGTTCCGTATCAGGATTTGACACAAGACCATGCAATATTTGCAGGACGGTATAAATATGCAGCAAAAAATGGATTTAAATACATTCTGACAGGAGGCAACTACTCTACAGAGNNATTGCAGGACTGTATAATTCAGCGGTCAAATATGGTATTAAATATGTTTTAACGGGAGCGAACTTTTCTATGGAAGGAGTGAAACCCCCGTATGAGTGGGTTTATATAAACGATATACGATTGATTAAATCTATTCATAAGAAATATGGGACAAGACCATTAAAAACTTTCCCAATGGCAGGAATGCTAAAATACAGACTATATTACAGATATATTAAGGGGATGAAAATTGTTCACCCACTCAATCTAATACCGTATAAAAAAGATGATGTCCTTAAAGAGTTAGAAGAAAAGTTTGGTTGGGAGAAGTATGAGAATAAACATTACGAAAATATATTCACCAGATTTTATGAAGGATATTGGTTGCCAAAAAAATTTGGATATGATAAGAGGAAATGTTATTACTCGATTATGATTCTTAATGGGCAAATGACAAGAGAAAAAGCATTAGAAATGTTAGAAAAACCACCATATGATGAAAATCAGGCGCTGAAAGATATGGAATATATAGCGGAAAGGTTTGGAATGAGTAAAGATGAGTTTTTACAATTAATGAATGGTGAAAACAAGACGTATAGAGATTATAAAAATAGTGCTTTTCTATTAAAATCAGCAATTAGATTCGCGATGTTTGTGGGTATGGAGAAAAGAAATTTTAGATGATGCTTTGAAATTGGCAAGATCTATCTTGCAGTGGGAATTTAAAGAAATATATAGATACCATTAAATCATTAAACAGAGGTGAAGACATTTTTCTGTAAGGATGGGGCTGGGTACTTTGAGGGGATATGCAAGGTTTGTCAATGGCTTGAATAAGTGGGGAAATAGACTATAAAGTAAGTAGCAAAGCAAATTGCTCAATAAAGTATGCATTTGTACAAGAAGTTGTTTTAAATTATCATATAAGATGGTTAATTAATCTATGTGGTATATAGACTGGAGGAAATATGACCCTCGAAACATTAGTTTCAACAATGTATCAAAATGACTATAGTCTGCTTGAAAAAATGAATATACAATCTGATGCTATAATAGTCAATCAATGTAATGTAAATGAATTTGCGGAGTTTAGTTATAAAGGTTATCGGGTTAAATTCATGTCCTTTGCAGAACGTGGTATAGGTTTAAGCAGGAATAACGCACTATTACGTGCTTCTTCAGATATCTCATTATTTGCTGATGATGATGTAGTTTATATTGACGGCTATAAAGATATTATAATAAAGGCCTTTGAGGAAAACAGACAAGCAGACGTTATCGTATTTAATGTTCCAAGTACAAATCCTGAGAGACCTACATACATCATCCCAAAACATAGCAGAGTTAGGTGGTATAACTGCCAACGGTATGGAGCAGTAAAAATTGCAATAAGAACAGAACAATTGAAACATGCTCGTATTTGCTTTTCACTTTTATTTGGTGGTGGTGCAAAGTATAGTTGTGGAGAAGATAGCTTATTCATTATTGATTGTATAAACAAAGGGTTAAATGTTTATGCAAATCCTACTATAATTGGTTATGTTAATCAAGAAAGCTCATCTTGGTTTGCAGGATATAATGAAAAATATTTTTTTGATCAGGGTTTATTATTCGCTTGTGTGTCAAAACGTTGGGCAAAGATTTTGTGTTTACAATTCTTAGTAAGGCATTATAAGATGTTTCGAAAAGATATATCGATAAAAAAATCATTTAAGCATATGATTGAGGGTGTAAAAACATTTACTAGGCAAAAACAATAGAAATATAACGAGGCCTAGATGGGCCCCCGTCCCACCTCTTAACGTATTTTCAGCCAAGGGCTGAAAAACGTGTGGTGGCGGGTACCGATTACCTTAATCAGGCGGCGAGCATATCTCCCGCCTCGATATAACGGTGTGTTGCGATTGCAAGCAATCGCTTCCGTTGTTATAATTGGTTTTTATTTGGAAAATCTATGTGATGGAATAAGTCACAAAGACTTCAAGGATTCACACCCATCACACTATGACTGCTACGGTGATATTTTTTTCGGCATAGTGAATCCAAATAAACATTATTGCTCCTAAGAACCGTTAGATATCATACCAGGAACTGTATTGTCGTTCCCTGTCCCATAAACCTGCTGCTAAAGCATAAGTTTGTGATTTAGTGATTACTGATATCTGTCGTCTTGTATGAGATTACAGTAGACATGAAGTAAGTAGTACCGTTGTTTTACTACTGAAAACCTAAATCAGTTTTTTATCAAATGCCCTAAGCCTACTGCCTCTATAGCCGGGGGATAAACCGATTTCCGTTTCAATGGTGGGTTGAATCTCCCGCTGAAGGGTATTTGATAAAATGCTCGTGGCGCGTTTCACACAAAACTCGTAATGAATACGCTTCAGCACCCGCGTTTTGGCGCAAAATTCGTACAAGCGCTCATTGAATTTCCTTCTATTAATATAGCACTGTAATAACCTGCTGCCATGCTATATAAAACAATGTTATATACTAAAATATTCCAATTTGGAGGGTTCACTAAATGAAGGATATACTTAACCTGCCTTACATAATTTCAGCGAAGTATAGACTGATATTAACCCAAATTTGGTATAAACATTTTTTTAAATCAATCGGAAAACACAGTAGAATTCTAAAACCGCTTAGGTTGGTGAACACTAGATATATAACACTAGGAAATAATGTATATATAGACAAGTATGTGTATATGGTAACGGATTCAACCCCGTGTTACACTGCAAATTTGGTTATTGGTGATGGAACAAAAATTGGGAACTATAACCATATAGCATGCGTAAATGAAGTAATTATCGGGAAAAATGTTTTAACAGCAGATTGGGTATACATCTCCGATAACTATCATGCTTACAATGATATAGAAATACCAATAAAAAACCAAGGTGTCGCCTCAAAAGGAAAAACATCAATTGGTGATAACTCATGGCTCGGTGATAAAGTTTCAGTTATTAGCTGTAGTATTGGTAGAAATTGTATTATCGGTGCGAATAGTGTGGTATTACATGATATTGATGATTTTTGCATTGCTGTAGGCTCTCCAGCTAAGGTTGTTAAAAAATACAACCATTCTACTAAGATGTGGGAAAAAGTTAAATAAAAGTACTTCTGTTTCTATTTACTTGGGGGATTATATAATCATGAAGGCCTTATTTATTGGTCCAAAGTTTTATAATTATGATATAGCCATACAAAATGAGTTAAAACGACGGGGTTATGATGTTGACTTTTTTACTGAAAGAAGTACGAAATGGTTTTCCATATCGCACTTTTTAACTAAGGTACACCCTCGTTTTGATGCACTCTATAAATTATATGAAAATAGTATTTTAAATGCAATTCATGTTAAGAAATATGATTTGTTTTTATTAATTCGTGGTGAGGTGTTAAGCGAAGATTTTATTCAAGCAATAATTCAAAATAATTTAAATCCACAAGCAACAAAGGTTTATTATTCTTGGGATTCGGTGGTAAATCTTCCCAATGCAAAAAATCTTGTTAAATATTTTGATCGTTCATATACATTTGATGCGTCAGATGCCAAGAATTACAGTGAAATGTCGTTTTTACCGTTATTTTATCAGGAAGAATACTCGAAAAATGTTCATAAAGAAGCAAATAATTGTAAATATGATTTGGCAATCATAGCATCTTTTTCTGAAAAAAGATACTGGGCTGTAAAAAAATTAATAAGTTCAGGTTACAATGTATATCACTTACTATATGTGCCGCGTTTGCTTTTTCTGAAGAACAAATTATTCAACAAAAAATATAGACATATAGATGGCAAGTATTTATCGTTTAAAAAGATTAGCTCACAAGATATCATTTCAATCTACAATAATGCATTTGCTGTTCTTGATATTCCGAGTGAGACGCAGACAGGTATAACAATGCGCTCTATTGAGTGTTTGGGATTTGGCATCAAACTAGTAACAACAAATATAAATATTAAAGAATATGACTTTTATGTGGATGACAACATATGGGTTCTTTCACTCGATGATAAAAAGGGATGCTTTGTTCCACCTGACAAAACATGGTTACAAGGTGATTATAAAAACCTGGGATGTAATATATTGACAAAATACAGCATATCAAGCTGGATAGGTACATTAATAGGAGAAAATACAGATGCAACTGGAACCTGAAAATTGTGTTAAGAATAAAATGTTCCTCTATTTGTTTCTCACCTTAGTGGTACTAGCAAGTGGTTCTCAATTATCAACTGATAGGTCCCTGCTTATTTCGGCTTTATTAGTAGCCTCATCCGGAATTATTTTTATAATGAGTGGAAAAACGACATTGTCGATTTATACAATCCTTGTACCCGGAATATTTTTTTCATTCCTAATGGTGCAGTCACGTTTCGTCGAGGGCACAAATTTTGACGTTGCTATCAAATTGACTGTATTAATGCTTTGTGTATTCATTGGTATAAATGTGATAAAAAGTAGTGCGATAGATTATTTATCTGTACTAGCTAACATAATTAAATTTTTTATGTACCTTTCTTTCGTTGTGTATGTATTAATCCTTTTAGGTGTTAATCTCCCTCAGGTGTATATATCTGAATTAGATTACTACTCAACATTATATTTAGGAGTAGAGAATATTGCGGATGGACTCGCTGGGTCGGGAATAACTCTTCCAAGATCGTTCGGTATATTTTGTGAACCGGGACTATATCAGATATTCTTAAATTATCTTATAATTTTTATTCTTTTTATTAAAAAAAAGCGGAGTAAAAAGGATTTATTACAACTCATATTTATTGTCATTAATATTGTTCTAACATTTTCAATAATAGGGTATGTTGTTGCAGTTTGTTTGATATTTCTATTTATTTTCCTTAGACAAAACAAGCTTATGAGTAAAATACTGCTTATTATGTTATATATTATAGTTATCGCATTTGTTTTTCCAATAATAAGTGACTTCCTTCGATTTAAAATGACAACGGGATCTTTTGAAACAAGAACCGCAGATATTACATTGGGGTTAGATGTTCTATTTGATAATTTTTGGTTCGGAACCGGTCTTGATCAGATTGCTTACCGAAAAGCTTATGAAGATGTTTATCAGAGGTTTCGAGGAAATACAAATGGGCTACTTTCTATTGGCATCATATATGGGGTATTTGGAATAATATTCTATTACGTTGGGATAAAAAAGTTTCTTAAGGAAATAAAAGCTATATATGGGGTAGTTGCTGCAATAGCGATGTTAGGTTGGCTTATTGCTTCGCTAATAAACGAACCAATTCAAAATTCATGTTTATTATATGCCTTTATGGCTCTCGGATGGATAAAATTAAAAGAGGTAAAAAACAGAAAAGCCGTTTGTCAACAAATAAGTAAACAGAAATAGCATAATTGGAACAAAACCTGCATATAGAGGGAGGTATGTAATGAAGGGTATTATTTTAGCTGGGGGAGCTGGGACTCGGCTCTATCCATTAACAATGGTAACAAGTAAACAGCTACTACCAGTATATGATAAGCCAATGGTGTATTACCCATTATCTACACTTATGTTGGCAGGGATAATAGATATTCTTCTAATATCTACGCCAGCTGATTTACCCAATTTTAAGCGTCTTCTTGGTGACGGAAATCAATTTGGCATAAACATTTCTTATAAAGCTCAGCCTAGCCCGGACGGTTTAGCCCAGGCATTTTTGCTCGGTGAAGAGTTCATTGGAGATGATCAGTGTGCTATGATCCTTGGCGATAATATTTTCTACGGTGGTGGTCTTGTAAAGAGACTCGAAAAGGCAGTGGAAAATGCTAAGAATGGATACGCTACTATTTATGGTTATTATGTCAGTGATCCACAACACTTCGGCATAATGGAATTTGATGAGGCTTGGAATGTTCTTTCTGTGGAGGAAAAACCCCAGAAACCGAAGTCAAACTATTGCATCACTGGTCTGTATTTTTACCCGAGGGGTGTCAGTGCAAGAGCCAAGGAAGTAAAACCCTCTGCTCGCGGCGAACTTGAAATTACCACATTGAATGATATATATCTTCAGAATAGCAGCTTAAAGGCTGAAATACTCGGGCGTGGATTTGCATGGCTTGATGCTGGTACAATGGACAGCCTTATTGAGGCATCAGAATTTGTTCAAATGCTTGAGAAACGCCAGGGAGTTAAGATTTCGGCTCCTGAAGAAATTGCCTATCGTAATGGGTGGATTAATATGAAAGAATTGCTTAATGCGGCGGAAAGATATGGAAAATCCCCGTATGGCGAACATTTAAGGAAAGTCGCTGATGGTACAATTATTTATTAAGGAGCAGATCGATGAAAATTCTTGTAACAGGCGCAAGCGGATACCTCGGACAAGGTATTGTTAAGACATTAATTGAAAACGGTCAGCAGGTTGTTGCAACTGACTTTACAACACAGTGGATTGATAAACGCGCAGAAATACTCGCAACTGATTTGTTTGCTATAGATAACCCATTTGTTTTTTTTGGTTGTCCTGATGTGGTATTACATTTGGCATGGAAAGATGGCTTCGCTCATAATAGCCCTTCACATATAACTAATCTATCTGCTCACTGTGATTTTATTCAGAAGCTTGTTGTGAGCGGAGCCAAACACATAGCAGTGATGGGTTCCATGCATGAGGTGGGTTTCTTCGAAGGAAGTATTGATGAAAAAACTGCCTGCTCGCCGATGAGTTATTATGGCATTGCAAAAAATGCTCTTCGCCGGTATGTTGAAATACTTGCGTCCAGTAATCGGTTCATATATCAGTGGCTTCGTGGTTACTATATTGTAGGAAATTCTGAACATGGAAACTCCATATTCTCTAAGATTACTACATCAGCTAAAGCTGGGGAAAAAGAGTTTCCGTTCACAATGGGATTGAATCAATTTGACTTCATTGACTACGATGATTTCTGTTTCCAAGTGGCAGCGACAGTGGGTCAAGAAGAAGTGAACGGAATAATCAATATATGCACTGGAAGACCGGAAAAATTAAGCGACCGTGTTGAAAGATTTATTAAGGAAAATGGCTATAATATAAAACTTCAATACGGTGCTTTCCCTGATCGCCCTTACGACTCAAAAGCCGTGTGGGGAAATAACTCAAAGATTACTGAAATACTATCAACCTCGGAATTTAAAAAAGTTAAATTAGAGTAAGGAGAACAACGATGACTATTATTGTAACTGGCGGAGCTGGATTCATCGGCGCAAACTTCATCTTCTATATGTTGAAGAAGTATCCAGATTATAGGATTGTATGTTTAGATAAATTGACCTATGCAGGAAATCTGTCCACGCTTGCTCCCGTAATGGACAATCCACAATTCAGATTTGTCAAAGTTGACATCTGTGACCGCAAGTGTGTGTACAAGATTTTTGAAGAGGAGCAACCAGATATCGTAGTTAATTATGCTGCAGAAAGTCATGTTGACAGAAGCATTGAGAATCCTGGCGTATTCTTGGAGACGAACATCTTAGGAACTGCTACAATGATGGATGCTTGCCGGAATTACGGGATTAAGCGTTACCATCAAGTAAGCACAGATGAGGTCTATGGAGACCTTCCGCTTGACAGACCAGATCTGCTATTTACGGAAGAAACCCCGATTCACACATCAAGCCCTTACTCATCATCCAAGGCAGCAGCAGATCTCTTGGTTCTTGCTTATCACAGAACTTATGGTTTGCCTGTGTCTATCAGCAGATGCAGCAACAACTATGGACCATATCACTTCCCAGAAAAACTTATTCCGCTAATGATTGCAAATGCTTTGAATGACAAGCCGCTTCCTGTATACGGCGAGGGTATTAATGTGCGTGATTGGCTCTATGTTGAAGATCACTGTAAAGCAATTAACCTTGTTATCCATAAAGGAAGGGTTGGCGAAGTTTACAATATTGGCGGTCACAATGAAATGCGGAATATCGATATCGTTAAGTTAATATGTGATATATTGGGCAAACCGTACTCACTTATTACTTATGTTACTGACCGCAAAGGCCACGATATGCGTTATGCAATAGACCCGACTAAGATTCATAATGAATTGGGATGGTTTCCGGAGACAAAGTTCGCTGATGGCATTAAGAAAACTATCCAGTGGTATCTTGATAATCGTGAATGGTGGGAAACCATCATTAGTGGTGAATATCAACATTACTATGAGAATATGTACGGTAACAGATAAAGTAGTATAGAATATTTACTTGAGGTGTTATGCGGCGAGGATGAAAATCCGAAATTTACTAAATAAAAGTAGAGAATATACGTTTTTTACAGTGGCAACTATGTTGTCAGCAGGGGTACATTTTATCTTCTCAATATATGCTAAGAGGAGCATCGAGCCTCTAGAATATGGTATCTACTCGACCTGCGTAATATTGCAGACATACATGACGTATTTTCAGTTAGGCTCGATGAATGCTTTTAATCGGGATTATCCGCAACTTATAGGTGCAAAGGATTATAATAAAGCAAAGGCATATCGAGAAACAACACTTACTTTATTACTTATCATGTTTGGCTTAGCAGTTATAATTACTTTCTTTATTACATTCGTTTGGAAGTTAACAACCCCAGATGTTGATATTCGATATTCATTAGGATATTTCTTGTGTGCGATCATTGCAGCTCTTTCCGTAATTGAAAGCTTTGGAAATAGTAGAACAAGAATTGATGGTAATTTTATTTATAACGCTATAGTGCTTATAGTCCAGTTGTTTTCTGTGCCAATAGGTATTTTACTGATTCAGTATTTCGGTTACTATGCACTTTACTTTACAACGATTATCTCATTGCTAATTGGTATTGCAATGTTCTATAAAAGAGGATATTCTGATGTAAAACTCCAGATTGACCGGAAACTGCTAAAAGAGTTGATTCTAACCGGAATGCCGCTACTAATCAATGGTCTTGTATGGACGGTCGTTAATACAATTGACAAGTTTGTTATCCTTGGATTTCTTGAAACGGAAGCATTAGGCGTGTATGGTATAGCACAGAATGCATTCTCCTTTATTGTATTAATCCCAAATGCTTTATCGAATATTTTTTATGTGCGAATGGGGAGAGAATATGGGGCTACTGGTGAAGTGCAGCAACTAAACAAAGTAGCTAATAATTTTACATCGATTCTTGCTGTTTTTACTAGTTTCATTGCTATTGGTGCATTTTTTTTAATACCACCATTTGTCAGACTTGTAGTACCCAAATATGTTGATGGAATAGCTTCTGCGCAAATACTTGTGGTTGCCCTGGCAATATATGCACCAACACTTATTAATGGTAATATTCTAACGATATTAAAGAAAAATGCGGTCATTCTTAGGTTATCTGTGTACCTTTGCATATTTAATATCTTGTTTTCTATTTTATTTATATTATTCATATCTAAAGATATAAGTAGTGTTGCTTATGGTACTGCAGTAGCATATATTCTATATTC
>LSQX01251973.1_pt1 | contig 11049 bp, 9 predicted proteins | sample 654561 | NCBI WGS metagenome assembly LSQX01 (sample SAMN04489861, study PRJNA283612) | anaerobic digester metagenome | isolation source: 4 biogas reactors fed with cattle manure at either 37C or 55C with and... | place: Denmark: Kongens Lyngby | collected 2014 | reverse complement strand
GCCGGGACGATAGAGGGCGTTGAGGAAAGGGAGATTCTGGGCAAGCACCACCGCTACTATGTTCTCAGGCTTCCCATCGGAGACATGAAGGTCATGATCCCGGTTGACAACACCGAAGACATAGGCCTTAGAGATGTTATATCTCCCGAGGAAGTCGACAAAGTCATAGAGGTGCTCAAGCAAGAATGTACGGCCATGTCCTCCAACTGGAACCGGCGCTATCGCTCAAATCTTGAGAAGATAAAGAGCGGAGATATCTACGAAGTAGCCGATGTCGTGCGCAACCTTTCGGCCCGTGAGAGGGAAAAGGGCCTTTCTACCGGCGAACGCAAGATGCTTGATAGTGCAAAAGAGATCCTCATATCCGAAATCATCCTCGCCAAGAACTGGGACCGGGAGAAGACCGTATCTGTCCTCGAAAACGTTCTGACGCAAGAAGCTCAGGGTTAAACTTGCACTCTAAAACGGCTTTCTTGACTCGCGNNCCGAAAGGTCGGGGGTTCGAATCCCCCCACGTCCACCAGCCTTTCTCCAGTGCCCTTCAGCGAGGTGAAGGTATTGTGAAAGATGTTCTCTGTGACGGCTTTCAGGAGACGGTAGAGAACTATCTTATGAGGCACAGAAGCATCCTTGATGTGATCACCAAACTCACCGAATCAACGGGCAGGGTAAATCGCGCAGTGGCCAAAGCCGTAACAACTTGCGGGTGCGTGGAGGTCGAAGCCGGAAAACAGAAGGTTCCACCTGATCTCGACTCCCTCGAGAACCTAAAAGCGCACATGAGCACGCATATAAAGGGAAAACTCTGCGAGCACTGCGCGGAAGTACTGGAAGACGAAATCGGCCGCAACCTCTTCTACTTGGCAGCCCTCTGCAGCATCCTCGGCTTGAACCTGAGCGACATCCTGATTAAGGAAAAAGAACGGGTGGCCTGCTTGGGTATGTACAATTTCTCATAAGCTTTCTGAAAGGGCGTTTCTTACGGCTTCCTCAACCGACGAAATGCCCTTAAGATTTCTTGAGGCTTTGTGCCTCCTCAGAAAACCGGCAGGGACAAGTATTTCCTGAAAACCTACTCGTTGAGCCTCTTTGACCCTATCTTCCATCCGGGAAACCATACGTACCTCGCCGGAAAGCCCGATCTCTCCGAAACAGGCCAGTCCGGGCTTTACAGGACGGTCGTAGAAAGAAGACATGAGGGCAAGTCCCACTGCAAGGTCGATTCCCGGTTCATCGATCCTGATTCCTCCTGCCACTTTCACGTAGGCATCCCTGTTGTCAAGGCCGGCTTCCAGCTTCCTGGAGAGGACGGCCAGTATCAAGGAAACACGCTGGTGCTCTATTTCGCCCGTCACCCTCCTTGGTGTCCCGTAGGCACACGCAGCCAGGAGAGACTGGACTTCCAAACACATGGCCTGGTTTCCCTTGAGGCACACACCTACACAGGAACCGGTGTTCCCCGCATTCCGCTCAGAGAGGAAGATTTCCGATGGGTTGGGTATCTCCACGATGCCCCTGTCCTCCATCTGGAATACGGCCACCTCGTTGGTAGGACCGAAGCGGTTTTTCTGGGCACGCACCAGCCTGTATAGGTGGTTGGAATCGCCCTCGAAGTAGAGGACCGTGTCGACCAGGTGCTCAAGGAGCCTGGGGCCTGCGATACCCCCGGTTTTCACCGTATGCCCGACCATCACGCAAGTGAGGCTGTGCTCCTTTGCATATTGCTGCAGTTTCGTGGCGCACGCCCGGACTTGGTTGGGCCCCCCCGGCAAGGAGTCTACGCTCTGGTCTTCACACGTTTGAATTGAATCCACGATGAGGAGCTCGGGCTTTACCTTCCCGCACATCTCCAAGATAGCGTCTACGTCCTGCTCTGCTGCAAAAAAGAGCTCGTCGGTCAAGACCCCCAGCCTCTCGGCCCTCATCCTCACCTGGTTCTGGGACTCTTCTCCCGAGGTGTATAGGACCCGGCCTCTCGTCTTGGCTACCGTCTCGGATACTGTAAGGAGGAGTGTTGACTTTCCTATTCCCGGTTCGCCAGCAAGCAAGATCACAGACCCCGGGACAAAACCTCCGCCCAGGACGCGGTCGAACTCCTGCATGCCGCTTCTGAAACGTGTAACATCTTGGACGGGCACTCTCGACAGGATCACCGGCTCTACGGTCGCCCCGGCCGGTCTCGACGTTTTCACAGGCCTTTCTACTTCCTCGGTCATTGTGTTCCATTCGCCGCATTGAGGGCACTTTCCGTACTGGCGAAGAGACTGAAAACCGCAGGAAGAACACACAAATCTGGATGAGACTCGAGGCATGTTACCAGTCCTTTCTACTGGGTCGTAACATTCTACCGGGAAGGAGGTCATTCCTCTTCATTTGGGGGATCCGAGGTTCCACGAGTTGGATCGCGAGAGGCCCGGAGACTTCCGGGCCTCTCGATTTTCTCTCGGCATACCGGCTAAGCCGCCACTTTCACGACCCTTACTCAGCCGCTTGAGTGACGGGCGCCTTGAAAGTGAACCTGCCGGTATCGTCCACATCCACCAAAACCGTGTCGCGCTCCTTGAACTCGCCGCGCAGCACGAGATCTGACAGCGGGTCCTCCACGAGCCGCTGTATGGCACGCCTCAGGGGCCTGGCTCCGTATTCCGGATCGGTCCCTTCCTCAACCAGTCTCTCCTTGGCCTTATCCGTGATCTCGATCTTGAGGTTGGCCGCTTCTTCCAGCCTCTTTGCAACCTGGTTGAGCTGGAGGAGCACAATCTGCTTGAGGTCCTCCACAGTAAGGGACTGGAAGACGATGATCTCGTCCACTCTGTTCAAGAACTCGGGACGGAACATCCGCTTCACGACGTCCATGACGCGATCCTTCATTTCCTCGTGCTCTCTCACCGTATCGCGCTCCGTGGTGAACCCGAGTACTGCTTTCCCGTGGATGACCTCGGCGCCCGCGTTGGACGTCATTATGATAACGGTGTTTCTGAAATCAACCGTGCGACCTCTTGCTTCAGTCAGACGGCCGTCTTCAAGCACCTGAAGGAGCACGTTGAAGACGTCGGGGTGGGCTTTCTCGATTTCGTCCAGGAGGACCACCGAATAGGGTTTGCGCCTTACCGCCTCCGTAAGTTGCCCGCCCTCATCGTAGCCTATATAACCCGGGGGAGCCCCCACGAGCCTCGATACCGTGTGACGCTCTTGGTACTCGGACATATCGAGCCTGATGAGAGCGTCCTCATCGCCGAAGAGGGCCTCGGCGAGCGCCCGCGCCAGCTCGGTCTTCCCTACTCCTGTAGGACCCAGGAAGATGAACGACCCGATAGGACGCTTTGGGTCCTTCAGCCCTGCCCTTGAACGCCTTATGGCCCGGGCAACGGCCTCTACGGCTTCGTCCTGTTTGATGACTCTCTTGTGGAGTTCCTCCTCAAGGTTCAGGAGCCTCTCGGTCTCCGCCGACGCCAGTCGTTTAACCGGGATCCCGGTCCAGTCGGAGACTATTGCGGCTATTTCTTCCTCGGTAACCGTCGACTTGGTAGGCACTTCCTGCGCCTGCCAGCTCTTCTTCTTCTCCTCAAGCTCATTTCGGAGACGGTGTTCTTTGTCCCGGTACTCGGCGGCTTTCTCAAACTCTTGGTTCGCGACCGCAAGCTCTTTCTCTTTGGCAAGCTCCTCGATCTCTCGCTCAAGCTCACGGATGCCGTCGGGGGCTTCAAATGCCTTCATCCTGACCTTCGAACCTGCCTCGTCGATAAGGTCTATGGCCTTATCCGGAAGGAAGCGGTCAGACACGAAGCGATCCGACAGCCTTGCTGCCGCTTCGAGAGCCTCGTCTGTGTACTTCACCTTATGGTGCTCTTCGTAACGGCTCCTAAGACCCTTCAAGATGCTGATGGTCTCGTCGACCGACGGCTCGACCACCATGACAGGCTGGAACCGCCTCTCCAGCGCCGCATCCTTCTCCACGTGCTTCCGGTACTCGTCCAAAGTGGTAGCCCCGACGCACTGGAGCTCGCCCCTCGCAAGGAGGGGTTTCAGTATGCTGGAAGCATCTATGGCTCCTTCGGCCGCACCTGCTCCGATTATGTTGTGCATCTCATCAATGAAGAGGATGACATTGCCCGCCCTCCGGACTTCGTCCAGGATCTTCTTGAGCCTCTCTTCAAACTCGCCGCGGTACTTCGTTCCTGCGACGAGCGAGCCCAGGTCCAGGGTTATAACCCGCTTGTCCTTTAGCATCTCGGGCACAGAACCATCGACTATGGCCTGAGCGAGCCCTTCGGCTATGGCCGTCTTTCCGACTCCCGGCTCGCCTATAAGGACGGGATTGTTCTTGGTTCGCCTCGAGAGGATCTGGATAACCCGCTCGATCTCTTTCTCGCGCCCGATGACGGGGTCGAGGGCTCCCTTTTTCGCGAGCTCCGTTAGGTACAGGCCATAGGTCTCAAGAGCCGGGGTCCGCCGCCTGTCTCCACGCCTTTCCTGCGGAGTATGGCCTGTAAACCCGGGGAATCCGGGAAATCCCGGGATAGGAGGAAAAGGTGAGCCGCCCTGCTGGGTACCCTGTTGCTGGATTTCCCTGAGCAAATTGATGACTTGCTCTCTGGCCGACTCAATCTCCAGTCCCACCTTCTTGAGCACCAGAGCGGCCAATCCCTCTTGCTCCCGAAGGAGGGCCAGCAAGATGTGCTCCGTGCCAACCCAGCCGTGCCCCAAAGCCATAGCCTCTCGCTGGGCATTTTGGATGACTCGTTTCGCTCCGGGGGTGGCGCTGTCTACGTTGCCCGGTGGGCGCTTCTCAATGACCTTCTTGAGCTCGTCTTGGATGACAGAGGGCTGCACCCCGAGCCCATCCATGACTCTCCTGGCCAGTCCCCCTTCGGCTTTCAAGAGGCCCAGCAAGATATGCTCTGTATCCATAGCTTCTGCGCCGTATTGCTTGGCGAACTCCTCGGCCCAAGCTATGACGCGAGACGCGTTGTCTGTGTACTTAGGTCTTCCATTCACTTAAGTAAACCTCCCTCCTTAGGTTTGGTTTAGGTATACGAAAACGTGAATCTCACACTTACGATTTGCGCTAGGATCTCATTGTCGCGAGATGACGCCTCAAGAGTTCCGCTCGGGCGATATCCCTCTCTTCCGGAGTCATGGTTCGTCCGTGAGAACGCATCACGAAGTGCGGCTGGGCTATCACGAGGATTTCATTGATATGCGTAACATCGGGTCCCTCGATCAGCCCGAGCTCAACCCCAAGCCTTACGTCCGACCAGAGCTTCACGGCTTCCTCCGAACTCATTGAGCGAGCGTTTGTGAGTATGCCCCAAGCCCTGAATATGCGGTCTTCCAAAGCAGTCCGCCTGTTCTTCATTAGCGTCTCCCGGTAACGCTTTTCCTCTGCCACAACTTGCTTTGCGATGAGCGAAAGGTTCTCCAATATCTCCTTCTCAGTCTGGCCAAGCGTTATCTGGTTGGACACCTGATACACGTTTCCCTGACCTTCAGTGCCTTCGCCGTAAAGCCCCCGTACAACCAGCCCCACCTTGTTCACCGCGGAAAGCACACGTGAAACCTCATCGCCTATGGCAAGGGCCGGTAGGTGGACCATCACCGAAGCTCTCAGCCCTGTGCCCACGTTGGTGGGACACGCCGTCAGAAAACCGGTCCTATCGTCATAGGCAAAATCAAGCCGCTCATCCAGGAGGTCATCCATCCCGTTTGCGGTTATATAGGCTTCATCGAGTTCCAGGCCTGAGTAGAGGCACTGGATCCTCAGGTGGTCTTCTTCGTTGACCATAATCGAAACCCGCTCATCTGGGCGTGTCACAAGACCTCGACCCGGAAGGGGCTGAGCATGTTGAGGGCTCACGAGGTGCTTTTCAACAAGCACTTGCCGGTCGAGGGGGCTCACGTCTTGTAGGTCTATACAGGTAAGCTCAGGCATCGCCTTCCGTGCGTTTACGTCGGAGACGGCCTGCTTTACTTTGTCCAGTACGGCGCCCGCCGCCTTTTCATCCATGCGGTGAGGGAATTCAACATCGCGGAGGTTCCTCGCCAGTCTCACTCTCGAAGAGATCACCACATCGGACATGGTCCCCGAGCCATCCATCCAAGGAGACGACGATCGCCTCACAATATTCTCGAGCAGACTACCTTCGCGTCTCATTCCTCTTCCCTCCCCAACGTGGACTCAATCGCCTTGATTTTGTCCCTGAGCTCTGCTGCTTTCTCGTAGGCCTCGTCGGCCACGGCGGCCGCAAGCTGCCTCCTCAAGTCTTCCAGTTCGCGGCGGGCCCTTGCCGCGCCGCCCACTCTCAAGGGCGCCTTTCCCATGTGCCTCCCCGAGCCGTGGATCCTCCTAAGAAGCGGGTCTAGCCTATCTTCAAACGTCTCATAGCACCGCGAACAGCCCAGCCGTCCGGCGCGGGCAAAATCGCGGTAGCTCATGCCGCATATCCTGCACCGCTTCTCTTCCTCGCCGGGAGTGGGAGCGGGAAGCCCTTTCATCTGTGACCCCAATAGGGCGGAGAGCAGGCTGTTTATGGAGAAAGTCGGCTGGAAGAGTACGCTCAAAACACCCTTTTTCTGAGCGCACTCAGCGCAGAGGTTCATGACGGTCCTCTTGCCGTTCACCACTTGTTCAAACCGGACCGTGGCCGGATTCTTCCCGCACTCCTCACATGTCATGTTCCTTCACTCTCCCTTTTCTTCTACCGAAAAATACGCGTTCAGCATCACCTTGAATATGTTTGCCCTAAGGAGGTCACGGTCTGGGAGTCCTATCGTCAGAGAGTTCCTTGATAGGGCGGCCCTCATAACCGCATAAGTCCTCTCATCCAGATGGCCTTCCTCGAGAAGCCTTTCAAGGTAGGCGTATGATTCCCCCTGACTCAAATGGCTTCCCACATCGTTTAGGACGTCGCGGACATTCTCGGAGTCTAGGCTAACCTTTGTAAGCCTTATGAACCCGCCTCCCCCGCGTCTCGACTCGATGATGTAGCCCCTCTCAGGCGAAAACCGCGAGCTTATCACATAAGTCACCTGGGAAGGCGCACACCGGAACAGCTCTGCAATGAGTGCCCTCTGTATCTCGGCCACGCCCTCGCCTTCGGCTATCAGCGACTCGATGTATCTTTCAATGTGATCGGCCAGGCTGGCCACCTGCATCCACCACCTCTCAAAAAGAGTATCTTTTAACTTTGTCTTTCTTTGACTTATTATACGTCCAAGGACATCTTTGTATCAAGTTTTTCTTATCCTAGGAAAGAGTGCCTTAGGTCTTCGCGGACACTCTACTCCTTAAGCACCTGGAACATCCTGAACTTGAGGTATTCTGTCTCGGGGACTCCTCCAAGAACCGGGTGGTCGGCCCGCTGGCCGCGGCGCTCGATTACCCTTAAGTAGACCTTAGCGTCTTTCGCCGCTTCGTCCAACATATCGTCGAATTCCTGGGGAGCGACGTGCTGCGAACAGGACGAGGTACACAAAATGCCGCCGTCTTCCACTACTTTCATTGCCCGCAAGTTGATTTCTTTGTACCCTGCCAGGGCGCTCTCCACCATCTTTCTCGAGCGCGCGAAAGCCGGCGGGTCCAAGAACACTGCTCCGAACTTCCGCCCGCTTCGCTCATACTCCCGGAGCGCATCGAAAACATTGGCGGCCTCAAAAGCAACTTTTCCTGAGAAGTCGTTCCTCCCGGCAGCAGCCCTGGCGAGGTCGAGGGCTGCCTCACTGGCATCCATGAAGAGCACGCTCGAAGCCCCTCCCGCGAGGGCAGAGAGCCCAAATCCGCCCGAGTAAGAGAAAGCATCGAGGACGGACCTTCCCGAGAGGTACTTCCGGGCGAGCAGCCTGTTCTCCGACTGGTCCAGAAAGTAACCGGTTTTCTGACCACGCTGGATGTCTACCAGTACGGTGACACCGTTTTCATCCATCTCGATAACCGGATCGAAAGGTTCGCCCAGATACCCGGCCCGGAGGTTCATGCCCTCCAGCCTCCTGACCGGCGCATCGTTCCTTTCGTAGATACCTTTGGGGCTTACGTACTCGTTTATCGCGTCAATGAGCGTCTCCTTCCACCGGTCTATCCCCAGTGTGAGGGTCTGGAAAGAGACATATCCGGCGAAGATGTCGACAACTAGCCCCGGCAGAAAGTCGCCTTCCGAGTAGACCAACCTGTACCCGCTGCCATCGTCTCCAAAGGGACCCTTAAGGCCAAAAAGGAACCGCCGGTATTCCACTGCCTGCCTCACGCGTTCCCTGAAGAACTCCTCATCTATATCCCGGTCTTCTCGAGACAGGACTCTCACCGTGATGGTTGACTCCGGGTTTAGGTAGCCGAGACACACAAATCTCCCTCTCGGATCTCGGACCTCGACGATATCTCCCGGACTGAATGTCCCTTCCAAAGACCCAATCTCACTTGAGAATATCCACGGGTGCCCGCTATACACCCTGTGTTTCACCTTCGGCAAGAGGTTCACGATGGGTCTCATCGTACGCCTCGCTCAAGGAGGTACTTCTCGGCCGACCAAGCGGCAGTGGCCCCGTCACCTACGGCCGTAGTCACCTGACGGAGCGGCTTTCGCCTCAAGTCGCCGGCCACGAAAAGCCCCGGCGTCTTCGTTGACATATCCTCATTGGTCAAGACATAACCGTTCTTGTCCGTCTCGACCAGGTGCCTTATGGGTTCAACGTTGGGCGTCCAACCTACGTAGAGGAAGAGACCCTGGACCTCAAGGTCGCGGACTTCTCCGGTCTTTAGGTTCCTCACCGTAATACCGGTAAGGACCTCATCTCCTCTCACTGACTCAACGACCGTAGACAGAAGCTCTCTTATCTTCGGGTTTTCTTGGACGAGCTTCACGTTGGCCACTCCGGCCCTGTACTCATCACGCCTGTGGATGATGATGACTTCCTTGGCGTATTGGGTGAGAAAGACGGCCTCAGACAAGGCGGAGTCTCCCCCGCCGACCACGGCTACGACTTTATCTCTAAACAGCGCGCCGTCGCACGTGGCGCAGAAGCCTATCCCCTTGGCCAGATACTCCTCCTCTCCCGGCACTCCCAGCTTCCTCGGACGCGAGCCTGCTGCGTACACGACCGCCCGGGCGGTATATTCCGTATCGCCTGAACTCACCTTAAAGCCGGCCTCACCGGCTTTCCCGCTTTCATCTTGGCCTTCCTGAGTTACCTTGGCAACTTCCTCATAGTCTATTTTCACGCCAAAAACCTTTGCTTGACGGGCCATAAGGTCCATGAGGTCGGGACCTTTCACCCCATCCGGAAAACCGGGGTAGTTGTAGATCATGTCGGCCGTGCTCGGCTGGCCACCACCGCCCATCGGGTCAACCAAGAGAGTCTTCCAACCTGCTCTTCCGGCATATATCGCTGCGGTCATCCCGGCGGGACCCCCGCCAACAACAATGATGTCGTAATTCACACCGCTCACCCCTTATCAGTATTCCGTTTCGAGTGGCCTCGTTGCACCGGCCGTTTTCACCTCGAATGCTAACACGCGGCACAGGGAGAGCCAAGACGATCTAAGGGTTTTACACGCTTGAGCGGGGAAGCCTATTGAATGGGTAGAGCCCGTTCATTAACCACCTCGACGAGGCCGCCGGGAAGCGTTTCATGGAGGTATGAAGGATGTCCAATCGAAAACCTTGGAGGACAGCTTTCAAGAGCGAAAAATGGCTTTGGGTGCCCGGGATTGCGCTGGCGCTCATCCTCGCCGTCATCGTAAGAGGAGTCCGAACTCCCCCCAAGACCCAACTACCGGATTCCGAACCCACAATTTCGGTCTACATGCATGAGACCGGCGAAGTGAAAAACATGCCGCTTGAGACGTACCTGGAAGGCGTGGTGGCCGCGGAGATGGATCCCACGTGGCCACTAGAAGCCTTGCGCGCTCAAGCGATAGTGGCCCGGACCTTTACCCTTAAGAAGATGAGCGAAGGCGGAGTCCCCAAGAGAGGTACCCAAGCCAGCACCGACCCCAACGAATTTCAGGCTTACAACGCAGAAAGGGTCAACGATAGGGTGAAGCAGGCGGTGAGCGACACGAGGGGCCAGATAGTGCTTTACGGCGGAGAGCCGATAAACGCGTGGTTCCACGCAAGTTCCGGGGGCGTTACTGCCAGCGCAGTCGAAGGGTTGGGCTACAACAAAGAAAAAACTCCCTACGTGGCACCCAAGGACGACGTCCAGAAGGAACCTACCCAGACGTGGTACAGGACCTTCTCAAATGCCGAAGTAGCCCGGGCTGCCACCCAAGTCGGTGTCCCGATAGACCGCGTTGAATCCATAAAGATCGGCCGCAAGGGTCCCTCCGGCAGGGCCGAGGTGCTCGTCATAAACGGCAAGGAAGTCCCGGCTCCTTCGTTCAGAGTGGCGTTGGGTGCTTCGGCCATGAGGTCGACTCTCCTGGATTCGGTGTCTATGTCGGGAGATTCCATCGTCATGAAAGGACGGGGGTACGGCCACGGGGTCGGCATGTCCCAATGGGGAGCCTTTATCCTCGCCCAGCGGGGAAGTAAGGCGGAGGACATCGTAAAGTACTACTTCAATAACGTCAAAGTGGAAAAGAAGTGGCAATGAAGAGTCCCGGCTTCGTGCCGGGACTCTCCCAACATCAATCCTTAGAACCATCTTCGTGGAGGCAGGCTTACTTCTCCTGCTCCTTGCGCCTTTTGGCTTCCTCTATTATGGCCTCGGCTATGTTTCCGGGGACTTCTTCGTAGTGGTCAAACTCCATGGTAAAGAGGCCTCTACCTTGAGTCATAGACCTTAGGTCGATAGCGTACTTCTGGAGCTCCGCAAGGGGCGCGGTGGCTTTGATGACCTGGAAGTGCCCGCGGGATTCCATGCCCTGGATCCTTCCTCGCTTCTTGTTGAGGTCTCCCATGATGTCGCCCATGTAGCTGTCGGGGATGAAGACTCTCAGTTTGCCGATGGGCTCCATTATGACCGGATCTGCCTGGGGCAATCCCGCCTTGTAGGCAAGGGACGCGGCAGTCTTGAACGCCAGTTCCGACGAGTCGACTTCGTGGTAGGAACCGT
>LSQX01164962.1_pt1 | contig 11049 bp, 10 predicted proteins | sample 654561 | NCBI WGS metagenome assembly LSQX01 (sample SAMN04489861, study PRJNA283612) | anaerobic digester metagenome | isolation source: 4 biogas reactors fed with cattle manure at either 37C or 55C with and... | place: Denmark: Kongens Lyngby | collected 2014 | reverse complement strand
GGGTGCGGGGGCATATCATGGTTTGTTTCCTGGCCCTGGTTCTGGAGACAGCCCTCTGCCGGAAGCTTAAAGAAGCGGGCAGCCGTTTTTCATACTCCGAACTCTTGGAGGATTTAAAAGAGCTGCGGGCGGTGGATGTGAGCCTGGGTGGCCAGCGCTTCCTGGCTCGCACCGAGATGGTAGGACAGGCCTATGAGGCCTTCAAAGCCCTTGGTCTCCGGCCGCCAAACCTGGTCCAGGTAATGCCACCAAGTTAGGGAACCCCTGTAGTGGTACGCGTGTGTTTAATTGCTAATAATCCCCGTGGTTATTGGGTTTTCAAAGATCGGCTGTCAAACTTGAGTATCACAGAGAAAAGGTAGGGTTCGGAATCGACCTGCGGCCCCGTAGCCAGCACTGTAACCGTACCGATTACCGCCAGCCAGATTAGCAGGAAGACGAGCAGCGCTTTTCTTATTGCTCTGCCCATTTCAAACACCTCTCTTCCCCTTTCATAAAGGGGTGCAGGACAAGTTGAAACGCCAATCATGCATGGATATCAAATATGGTATTTGAGGGGGCTTGCCGCCCCCTCCTGATCATATGCTGATGGTGTTTTCAACAGGTTTGCTAATTGACAGCTGTTTTAGGTATAGATACAGAATGAAATACTATATACGATCCTTGTGGTTGCCAGTTCATCGGTGCTCCGGAAGGAATTCTAAATTCTACAGTATAGTAAGTGTTTCCCGGGCTGGTATTGCCAGTGGATGCACCGTTTTCAATCAGGACGTTCCCTTCACGGTCCCAAAGCCAAAGGTAGGGCAGATCGGTTTCAGCGGTTACTTGAATGTTAGCATTGGGTTGGTTATTGATTATTCTAAACAGATTTACATAAGTATAGACGCTGTTCGGTTGGAAGCCGTTTTTCCCTGTCCCCTGAGTGAAATCAAACCACATTTCCCCATCAGTAATGCCGGTTGTATAATTTCTTTCCATATCCGCTCCATAATTGTCAAAGCGCAGTAGAGCCATATCTGTAGATCTTACTATGAGAGAAGCATTACTCGTAACATCTGCAGTCGTATACGCCATTGCTGCCATAATCCCAGATATTGCAAGCAAGGTCACAATCATGATAATGCCAACCTTCTTCATACTACACTCTCCTTATAATTGTTTTTTAGCATTTATAGCCTTTATGGCTATATCTTACTTCCAGCAAAAGTTTTTACATCGCACATGCGGAGAAATTATTATGAGATGGGAGAATAGTTTGATCGTAATCCTAAAGTGTTAGGGATTCATGCTGTTATGTTTATTGCAGCGAATCATTTATAATCAACAGCCCTTGCATTGACAATCAATTTGCCTTCCAGTTTACCGTCCTTTACATCTGCGGGAACTGAAAATGAAACCTCCAGTGCAGTAGTTTCACCCGCGGGAAGGCGGTAATAATAATTTTGATGAACACTATCCCTAATAAAAAAATCTTCGCTTCCATGGGGTTTAATGGTGATATAGCTGATTCCATCATTATGGATGGTAAATTCGATATTGTCCGCAGAGTTGTTCGTGACCCGGAAAAGCTCATCAAAAGTAAATTCCTGTTCAACATCTTTTTGAAACGAAAAATTGAAGTTCAGTATACCATCGTCGTTAACATCAACTAGATTCTCCGGGGCACCAGGGCTTAAGGCAAGCAATGCCTCATCAGTAGATACAATTCGTATCTCGCAGGGATTTGCAACCGCTGCAGTCGTGTAGGTCCATACAATAACGGCTGTGACGGATATAAACAGAATGAGGAGCAACAGAATAGCAATTTTTCTCATCAGAAATTCACTCCCAAATTTTATAATGGATTAATCCTTGACCTTATTGAAGCTGGAATCACTCAAACCTTTACTTAAAACCCGATCGTTTTATCTTTCGCTAAGGGCTGTTTTACCGGCGCATCAAGCCAATGGCTCCGGTAAATTTATTAAAGCGCTGACGCCAAAACACCACCAGGCGCCGCCGATAACGCGGCTCCAGGTAGGGGATGACAAATACCGGCATTGCCGGGACTAACGCAACCGCGATCAGGGCTAGCCAAAAGTTTATTTGTGCCAAATCACCGATGATCCCCGGCGGCAGAAAGGGAAGAAATATGCCCACAATCACACTGGCCTGGTGCAGGCCTGACTTTTGGGCATATACTGTGGCCGTCACCCTGGCGACATCTTCCCTGGCCAGGGTAAAGTGGCATTGTTCCAGGACAACCTGGGGATCTGAAGAGACCGCAAAGTAAAAAGTAGGGATAAATCCGCTGTTGTTCAGTTCGGCCAGCTCGATCTCCTGGGAGGTGCCCAGCGCGAGAATTCCCACATTGCTGCCCATCAGCACGCCGGGGTTTTCCTCGACCCCGTAGGGAAAGGTGATGAAGAGGCTGCCGGAGAGCATCAGGGAAGCCATCAGCAGGGCCACGGCCAGACCGCCTAAAAAGCAGAGCTGTCCCTGGGAGAGCTTTTCTTTGCGGCGCGTTTTTTTTGATTTAAAGATCTCGTCAAGTACCAGGGCTGCAGCCAGGGCACCCACCAGGACGGGGATCAGCGTCTGGTAAGATTCGCTCCGCTCCAGGTAAAGGGAAAGATAGCCTAGCAGGGGGATCTTAAGCGGTTTTGAGTCAATTGTAGGGACAATGCCGGCGATCCATTCCGGCTTAACCGGGGGGTAGCCGCTGCCCTCCTGGTCGGTATATTCGTTGGCGTCACCACGGGTGATAAAGCCCTTTTGCGAGTCGACGCCGGTAATGCGGTGCAGCGTCCACTCATGGATACCTTCTTCTGGGGCACGAAAAACGACTATCTGCCCTACTGAAAAAGAGCTTTTTTCTCCGGCCGGCCAGAGAAAAACCAGGTCGCCCCGGGTGATAAGGGGGGCCATGCTCCAGCTGCGGATAGTCACCGCTATGGTAGGCTTCTTCCGGATCAAGGTGGCCAGCGGAGCGGAGACGAATAGCAGCAGCAATATGATTAAGATGGCGGTGATAAATTTTCTTAGCATACTCTTTTTCGCCCTCCCCTAATTCAAGCCGCTTGCGCTGTTTTTACCTAGGCCGTGGGAGACGGCGAAGAGGGCGGCCTGGGTGCGATCTTCCAGTTCGAGCTTGGCTAAAAGGTTGGAGATATGTTTTTTCACCGTATTTTCGCTGATGTAAAGGGTTTGGGCGATCTCCCGGTTGTTCAATCCCGCGGCCAGGCAGTGTAGTATTTCCATTTCCCTTCCGGTGAGTTTGCTTAAAGGAGCCTGCCCGTTATGGTTCAGGTAATAATCCATGGCCTGGGGATCAAAATAGCGGCGGCCTCCTGCCACAAGCCTGATGGCGGTGATCAGTTCCTCTGGCAAGGCATCTTTGAGGATATAGCCTTCCACCCTTTCCGCCAAGGCGGTGGAAATCTCCTGGTAGGAGGCGTACGAGGTCAGAATGATATAGCGGCAGCCGGGCACCTCTTTGCGGCAGCGACGGATTAAGGCCAGCCCTCCGCCGCCGGGCATGCGCAGGTCAACCACGGCCAGGTCCGGCCTGGTGGCTTTGATCACCGCTTCCCCTTCCTCCGTGGAGGCAGCCACACCGGCCACTTCCATGTCCGGCTCCCCGCTGATGGCCTGTGCCAGGCCGCTGCGCACAACCGGGTGGTCGTCAACAATTACAATCCGCATGTTAAAACCTCCCGCCCGTTCAAGCTGCGCCCTTCCTGCTCCGGCGCTGTATCCAGGATGATCCTGGTCCCGCTGCCGGGGCTGCTCTCCACGGACAGCCTTGTGCCGAGCAGGCGCGCCTGTTCTTTCATATTGATCAGACCAAGGCCGCACCGGTCGTTTCGCTCCGCTGCCTTCGGGTCGAATCCCCGGCCGTCGTCGCTTATTTCCAGCCTGATCTTTTCATCTTTTAAATCGAGAAGGACATCAATATTTTTACAGAATCCGTGGCGGATGGAATTGGCCGTGGCCTCCCGGATAATGCGGTAAAGGGCGCTTCTTGCGGCCGGTTTGAGGGCCGGAGAGTCTTCAAAACAGTGAAAGGTCACCCTGACATCATTGAGCTGCCCCAGGTTGTAGAGATAAGTTTTTATTTCATCCAGAAACGGCTGCCGTTTATTTTTCAGCGAGCTCAAGTTATAGATCGATTCGCGCAGGTCGCGCAGGCTTTGCTGTGCTGTCTTTTGCATCACCCGGATCCGCTGCCGCGGCTCTTCCCCGAGCTGCTCCTGTTTGAGCAGGCAGTCCAGGCCGTAGACTAGGCCGAAGATATTCTGGGTAACCTTGTCATGGATCTCTCCGGCGATGCGGTCTTTTTCATCGCTTAAGATAAGCTCTTCGGCCAGTATTTCCATGGCCCGCTTCTCCAGGATAATTGCGCAGAGGTCGGCTAAAAAGTGCAGGATTTTCTCCCTTTCCGCCAGGTCCCGGTCGCCGTAGTGGTAGGTGGAAAGCAAACCGTACACGGTTGTATTCGACTTGATGGGCACCGTAACCAGGGCGCCCCGGCCTCCGCTGCCGTCGGGCGGAAAAACTACATCGGTTTTCCAGTTTGTATTTACGGTTGTGAATAATTTTTTAATATGGGGATACCAGATTTCCTCTTTAAGCTGACCGCGGGGGCCCCGGACCGCGTAAAGGACACTTTTATACGCTGTTTTCAGACCCATCGCTATCTCTGACCAGACGATCACCTTGATTGCCTTGGTCAAGGCCTTGCTGTAGGAGGCGAATAGATTGATAATCTCTTTCGGTTCGCTGGAATGGGAGATCACTTCTACCGACTGGTAGAGGGACTTGATATGCTCGAACTGGTTGGCCATAATCTCCGCCTGCCGTGATAGCTTGCTGATCAAATGGTTGAAGAGCTGCGCGGCCAGGGTGATCAGGATAAAAATGAGAATGAAATTGGAGCGGTCGGGCCACAGCGGCAGGTCAGGCTCCAGGCTGTAAAGGCGGAAACGATGCAGGGAAAAGGCCAGGACCAGGAAGGCTGCAGCCATGCTCCAGCAAAAATAGAAGGGCAGCAGGGTCGCAGCAGCCAGGATGGGGTTGATGGCATACCAGAGAAAGGGGCTGTCGAGCCCGCCGGTAAAAATCAGTATAAAGGCGAGACCCGCTGTCTCGATGGCTACCAGGGCCTTCTGCATAATCTTATCCCCGTTAGCCTTGAAGAGCCTGGTGAAGACTACGGCTTCCAGCAGCAGGCATAGAGAGACCCCTGTTTTTAAAAACCAGGGCGCCGCCGGCGGTCCGCCGAAATAGAAAATGGAGGTAATCAGCAGCGAACCGTAGCGGTAGTAGTTTAGGACAGTACCGATATTTAGACTGTCCCCGGGGTTAATTTTTCTCATAAATTCCAACAGTTTGCGCAAAAACATCACCTACTTGTATGAGGCTCTTCGCTTCGCTTCATACAATGATTGCCGGTATGCCTGTTGCATTAAGCAGTAGAAATATCTAAGTATGCGAGCCGATTTGTCCCACGATCTTGCAAGCGTCAGCGGAGTGATCTTGCTAGTCCTGCTGCCTCTCTTTTAAACGGAAATAGTACAGGTTTTCGCCGTCCAGGACAAAATATCCAGCCAAGGGGTTGTCGCGATCTTTCGATGAAATCACTTCAATAATCGGTTTTTCCAGTTCATCAGCCAGGCGAGCCAGCTCTTTATATTCATCCACTTCCACCTTGAAAATGCTGCCCGTATCTCTGATTACCTCAGCCCTGACTAGCCTGCTGCCGAACTTTTTGCGGATTTTTTCCAGCTCGTGCTGTTTTTTTGTTTTGGCAGGCCGATCGTTATTTCGAAGGACTTCCATGTAATAGCCGCCCGAAGCCAAAATGACCAGTAAAGATAGGAATGGAAAGAGCAATCTGCCGGCGGAAACGGTTACCGGTAGGCCAAATAGGCGCACATATTGCGGCTGCGCTCCACTGGTTGTGGAATCGAGCGTGACCTCTTCAAATTGCTGGTTGGCCTGTGGCATGATCAGCGGGCCGTCAAGGGTAAAGAGGAATTCTCCCTGCAGGGGCTTGACCGGGATAGTGTTGTTTACTCCGGCCGCTTTAGGTACAAGCATGCTGCTGATCACCAGCGCCAGGCCTTCGCGCGGCCTGACCTGCACCTCTTGGATGATCGCTTCAGCCAGTTCCTCGGCCGTCTCCAGGGGCAGATCGAAGGCGGCACTGAAGGTCAGGATGCCATTTCCCTTCCGGCTGCTGGTTATTTCCAGCTCAAAGGGAAGTTCTTTTTCCCACTGGCCGGGAGAGCGAAGCATCAATTTGATCTGAAGGTCACCCTCGGCGCTGCCGGCTTCGCCGGCAATGATTTCTCCGGTAACCTGGACCGTGATTTTTTCCGTCAGGGCGCTGAAATAGCTTTCGCTTCCGGATGGCAAAGGCTCTGTTCCGGCGGGATAGAGGATCGAATCGACGGGGTCAACCTGGTAGTCATACTTGATTATCTGCCGCATCACCGTTTTCTCGCCGGCGGGAGCTGTCGCGTCATTGGCAAATGTGTACACGGTCATAAAGCCGAAATAGAAGAACAGGAGTATCAGAACCGGCGGGATTAGTTTGCGCAGGGTCTCTTTTTTTAATCTATATTTCACATTCTTCACTCCAATCGGTAATGCTCGTTTTCTCCGGGAGCGTTATTACTATGGATGGGCTCCGATTAGAGAAAGGCTTAGGGTCATTCTTGATCGCCGGTTGGGTCTTCACCGGTTTTTTCTTCATCATTGCCTTCAGAGCCGTTACCGGTATTTCCCTCGCCACTCTCTTGATTGCCTTCGTCAATCGATTCATTGCTCTCGCCGGTATTACTTTCGCCGTTCCCAGCGCCTTCGCTATGATTCCCGTTAGACATATTTTCTCCCTCGCTGGATGGCGGTTCTTCACCCGGAACATCTGGAAGCTTGCTGCTTTCTTCAGTTGTATTTTCATCTCCATCTTCATCGTCTTCATCATCATCCTCTTCGCCTTTAGCTAGCTGGGGCGCCCCGATGACGGTGAGCGGGAAAGTTGTTTTTATCTTGGCCCGGCCGCCGGTGAAATCAGCGGATAAAGTTATTGCCAAAGCATAATTTCCTGGAGGGCAGTCGCTGGCTACCACAAGCGCAATTTCATCGCTTTCCCCGGGGGCGAGGGTCCTTTCTGTTTCGTCCAGGGAGATGCCCTGTAGGGATTCTTCCAACGCAAGTTGCCAGCTAATGTAAACCTTCATGTTATTGGTTAAAGTTAGTATCTCTTGCGCCTGGCCTTGCATGATTGCCGCATTTTTGGCGGGAATCAGGGCGATCAGTCCATGGGGGTTGGCTACGCTGAGGGAAACTGGGTTCTCCACCATGGCGCTGGTGTAGGCGTTGGCGTAATAGAGACCGACCAGCGCCAGGGTGAAGAGCAAGGCGATCCAGATAATTCTCTTCATTAACGTATTCACCACCTTATATTTTTTTTGGTTGAGAAACACGAAAGTGCACAAAGGTTCTTTACGCCAGCAGCGGATTGCCAGCGCATTTCTCCTGGCCATGCCTGCAGTTGTGCCTTTCTTTTATTGTGATCGTTGATCAGGATCGTTTGCGGCTGATTATTCTGTTTAAGCTTATGACAGTACGAATGCTTTTAATACGCCGCTGCAGGCGTTGATCATGGAAAAATATCCATGGAAGATTGTGTAGTTAGCCGGTGTCCATGGGCAATTGCTGGCGTAGTTGGTGCAGCTATTGCGCACCTGGAAGGCGAATGATATTATGGTTATTAATACGGCGGCGTTTTGGTGGAACTCTGCGAAATGTATCTTTTGTAAAACCACACGTTCTAATAGAAGAGGGGCTTCGGTGGGGTAACCGTTGGCTCCTGTCGCTGAGATTCTGAGCGACTCTACAATTTCCTAGCAGAAAGCGGTGAAGATAAATAATGGAAGAAAAGATAAGAGAGCTTGAAGCAAGGCGCAGCATCACCATGGCCGGCGGCGGCGCGGAGCGGATTGCGCAGCAGCATGAGAAGGGAAAGTTAACCGCCCGGGAGCGGATCGCGCGGCTTTTGGATGAAGGCAGCTTCATGGAGCTGGGGACCTTCGTGCAGGCAGATCTTAGCGATGCCGGCAGCCTGGAGCCTAAAAATCCCGGCGAAGGAGTGGTCACCGGCAGCGGGACGATCCAGGGCAGGCGGGTTTATATCTATGCCCAGGATTTCACGGTGGCCGGCGGATCCCTCGGCGAGATGCATGCCGCCAAGATCTGCCGGGTGCTCGACCTGGCCGCCCAGAACGGGGTGCCCGTAATCGGGCTGCACGATTCCGGCGGAATCCGGCTCCAGGAAGGGGTCCAGGCGCTCCACGGTTATGGATCTATATTTTACCGCAATGCCATTTACTCGGGCGTGGTGCCGCAGATCTCCGTGATCATGGGGCCGTGCGCCGGGGGAGCGGTCTATTCTCCGGCCCTGACCGATTTTATCTTCATGGTGAACCGGACCGGCAACATGTTCATCACCGGACCGCAGGTGATCAAGGCGGTCACCGGGGAGTCGGTTACGGCGGAGGAGCTGGGCGGGGCCGAAGCCCACAACCGCACCAGCGGGGTGGCCCACTTCTACTGCGAGGGAGAAGAGGAGTGCTTTGACCAGATCCGCACCCTTTTAAGTTTTCTCCCCGCAAACAATATCGATGACCCGCCCCTGGCCGAATCCCGCGAACCGGCTCTCGACCAGGCGGAACTGGCCGGTATTGTCCCCACCGACCCGAACAAGTCTTTCGATGTGCGGGAAGTGATCCGGCGGGTCACTGACGGCAGCGAACTTTTTGAAGTGCACCAGGCCTACGCCACAAACGCCGTGGTCGGCTTTGCCCGTTTGGGCGGCCGGCCGGTAGGGATCGTGGCTAACCAGCCCCAGGAGAAGGCGGGCTGTCTCGAAATTAACGCCTCGGATAAGATCGCCCGCTTCGTCCGTTTTTGCGATGCCTTCAACCTGCCCCTGATCACTTTTGTGGATGTGCCCGGCTACCTGCCGGGGGTGGAGCAGGAGTGGGGCGGCATCATTCGTCATGGCGCCAAGGTCCTTTACGCTTACGCCGAGGCCACGGCGCCCCAGATTTCCGTGATCCTGCGCAAGGCGTACGGCGGCGCCTATATTGCCATGAGCTCGCGCTCACTGGGTGCCGATCTCTGCCTGGCCTGGCCATCGGCGGAAATCGCGGTGATGGGCCCCGAAGGGGCTGTCAATATTATCAACCGGCGGGAGCTGGAGGCGTCCGCGGACCGGGAGAAGCTGCACCGGGAACTGGTGCAGCGCTACCGGGAGCACTTTGCCAACCCCTATATTGCCGCCGGCCGGGGCTGGATCGACGAGGTGATCGATCCGCGCCAAACCCGCGCCTATCTGCTGACCGGCCTGGAGATGCTGGCCTCGAAGCAGGAGCAGCGGCCCCTGCGCAAACACGGCAATATCCCCCTCTAAATGCCGGCAGAACAGGGGGACGATTTTATGCCCTCTTTATTCAGATACCTCAGGATCATTCCACCTGTTTTTTTAAATTGGGGCTTGACATCGCCTTCCGGTGTGGTAAAATCAAATTTAATCATCAATAGATAGGAAGCACATGCAGGGGAGAGTAGCCGCCAGGGCTAAGGCATAGCGAGCCGGAGTTGGTGCAAGTCCGGACCGAGGCGGGCGGTGAAGCGCACCCCGAATGCGGCGGTTGAAGCCGGAGCGGTTTTTCCGGTGCGTAGGCCGTCCCGGTTTAAGACCGTTATCATGAGCCGTTTAATAGCAAACGGCCTGAGAGGGCCGGCCTGCCGGCCAATAAAGGTGGTACCGCGAGTGCTCTCGTCCTTTTCCCGGACGAGAGCATTTTTGCTAAAGGGGGTTTTGCGCTTGAAAAAAATTGCTGTTTTAGGGGCGACAGGCTACACCGGGGTGGAGCTGGTGCGGCTGCTCTATTACCATCCCGGAGTGGAGCTTAACTTTTTAAGCTCGGAGAGCAGCGCCGGGCTGACCCTGGGGCAGGTTCATCCCCAGTTTTTGGGTTTGCTGGAGCAGCCCCTGCAGCCGCTGAAGGTAGAGCTGATTCCCGGTGACACGGATCTGGCCTTCTGCGCCCTGCCGCACGGCAGCTCCGCCGGGGTGGTGCCGTCCCTCCTTGAGCGCGGCTTCAAGGTGATCGATTTGAGCGCCGATTTCCGGCTGCGCGATCCCGCTTTATACAGGGAATGGTACAGCCCTTCCCACCCTGTGGTTAAAGCGCCGGTGGAGCCTGTATACGGCCTGCCCGAGCTATACGGCGACGCCATTGCGGGGGCGCGGCTGGTGGCCAATCCCGGCTGCTTCCCAACCAGCGTGATCCTCGCCCTGGCGCCGGCGGCCAGAGAAGGCCTGATCGATTGGGATAGCGTGATCATCGATTCCAAGACCGGCGTTTCCGGGGCTGGGCGCACGCCCAAGCAGGATTTCCACTTTCCCGAGTGCACGGAGAACTTTAAGGCCTACCGCGTGGCCGGCCACCAGCACACCCCGGAAATCGAGCAGGAGCTGGGCCAGCTCGCCGGCGAAGCGGTGACGGTCACCTTCACGCCGCACCTGGCGCCGATGATCCGCGGCATTTTAAGCACGATCTATCTCAGGCCGCGGCGCGAGCTGGACCTGGAGCGCTGGCATGCGCTCTACCGCGAATTTTACCGCGGCCACCGCTTTATCCGGATCCTGGAACCGCCCTTGCTGCCGGAAACGCGCCTGGTGCGCGGCACCAATTATTGCGACATCGCCCTGCGGCAGGACAAGCGGACCGGGCGGTTGATCATCATCTCGGCCATCGACAACCTCACCCGGGGCGCTTCGGGGCAGGCGGTGCAAAACATGAACCTGATGCTTGGCTTCCCCGAGGATGAAGGACTGCGCTGCTTGCCGGGCATTTAAATTGTCACGAATTGTCACGGGGACGGTTCTCCTGGCAACTTTGTCAAAGGAACGGTTCTCCAGTGGTCTCTGAAAATACGGCAGCCGAATTCATGCCCCCCTCACCCTGACGGGGCTGTCCCAAAAGGGCAACC
>LSQX01052048.1_pt1 | contig 11049 bp, 9 predicted proteins | sample 654561 | NCBI WGS metagenome assembly LSQX01 (sample SAMN04489861, study PRJNA283612) | anaerobic digester metagenome | isolation source: 4 biogas reactors fed with cattle manure at either 37C or 55C with and... | place: Denmark: Kongens Lyngby | collected 2014 | reverse complement strand
GGCAGACTTACGAGCTCTTCAAGGCTGGCAGTGTTGATATTGATCGTTCCTCCAGCCTCAATCTCCATACTTCGCTGGTTGCTTTCCAGTTCGGTCTGCTCATCCTGTGAAGGTACGTACACACGCTGACCATCCATCAAAAGCGCTGCCAGGTTGAGCAGGTCGGTACGGGCACCCGGAAGTGTTCCATTGGCGGCGTCAATCGCTTGCTGAAGATATGCTCCCTCTGGTAAGCCATATACACCGGGGTTGACGACCGCTCCGGCAACGTGAACGTGGACCAAACTGGTTGTTGCTTCCGGTTTTGGAGACAAATCTGCTGTTACGGTCGCAAGTTTGAAGGTTTGTTGATTGCGCGGCAGAGTAATAAACCGAAACAATCCGGTTAGCAAGAGCCCAGCAAGTATGCCGCCAAGAAAGGTTTTCCAGTTTTTCATGCTTCGGATACCTGATTTTCGGCTTCAAGCATTAAATTAAATGCCTTTATTGAGACCTCCAGCATATCTTCAGAAGGCTCACGCGTGGTCAGTTTCTGCAGCCAAAGGTTCGGTTTGATCAGCCAGCGGACCAACGCAGAACGATCCATCCAGTTTGCTGCGAAGCGGATGTATTCGTAGGCAAGTGCCGATACCACCGGCAGCATCAAAATCCTTGAGATCAAGCGAATATGCAGGGGCAACGGTCCCAGCAAGGTAAAGATCAGGACAGAGAGGAACACTAAAGTGAGCATGAACGATGTGCCGCAGCGCGGGTGCACCAACGTCTGACGGCTAACTGCTTCAGGAGTCATCTCACTGCCAGCTTCAAAAGCGTTGATGGTCTTATGCTCCGCTCCGTGATATGCAAAGACGCGCTGGATGTCGGGCACACGCCCCATCAGGTAGAGGTATGTGACCAGGATCAACAGCCTTAGCAGACCTTCCAGCAGGTTGCTCCACCAAGGATTAAGTGTCAGGGCTCGGTCAATCAGACCCGCCAGGAAAGCGGGTAAGAGGAAAAAGATGCCCACACCGAGCGCCAGCGACACGAACATTGTCGCGAACAAAGCCGGACCTTCCAGGGGCTCCTCTTCACCAGAGGCAATATTGGCAGATTTGGTCAGCAGCCGTGTGCCGAGGCTTAGCGAATCCCACAAACTAATCATCCCGCGGACCAATGGGATTTTCATCCATTTCGAACGATACAAATTGGGCAAAGCCTCTTCGTAGGTTACAATTTCGCCGTCTGGAGCACGCACCGCCATGGCAACGTTGCGCCTGCCGCGCATGAGTACGCCCTCCATCACGGCTTGACCGCCATAAGAAGGCAGCCGCAGATTCTTATCACCAGGCATTCTTATTCCCCTTCAAAGCTCAGATAGAAGCGGATCAAAGTTTCCACACCCTTTAACCAGGTTGGAAAATGTTGACGTTCGTTCGGAGAATGGATCGCATCGTCTGGCAAACCGAAACCGGTCAACATCGATATAACCCCAAGCTCGCGCTGCATGACGGTGGCAACCGGTATGCTGCCGCCTTCACGTTTGTAGGTGACCGGGGCATTCCAGACTGCTGTCATGGCTTTTACCAGGTTCTCTACACCGGGAGCGTCATCTGCGAGGTAAGCAGGACCGGCACTGTGCAGGAATATTTGGGTCTTGACTGTATCTGGAGCGATTGAGTGGATGAATTCTTTTGCCAGGTCGTAGATTTCCATTGGATCCTGGTTTGGAACCAGCCGGCAAGAAATCTTTGCCTTCGCGTAAGCTGGAATAATAGTTTTAGCGCCTTCGCCGACGAAGCCTGAATAGAGACCATTCACATCCAGCGTTGGGCGGGCGCCCTGCCTCTCAACCGGGCTATATCCAGCTTCACCAGACACTGCCGGAGAACCGGTGATTTCTAAAATGCTTTCTTCTGTTAATTTGTTGCCGGCAATTTTTTGCTTATCTTCCGCGGAAAGTGGGGGGATTTTGTCATAGAAACCTGGGATGGCAACTGATCCATCCGGATTGTGCAGTTTCGCGATGATCTGTGCCAGTACGTTGGCAGGATTTGCCACGTTGCCGCCCCAGAGACCGGAATGCAGGTCGGCTTTCGGTCCATCCACGCGCACCTCAAAATAGGTCATCCCGCGTAAACCATAGACAAGCGTAGGTTGGTCTTTGCCGACCATGCCAGCATCGGGATTAAGGATCATGTCACAACTCAGCAAATCTTTGTGTGACTTGATAAAGCCTTCAAGGGAAGGCGAGCCAATTTCCTCTTCGCCTTCCAGCAAAAATTTCACGTTCAGCGGCAGCTCTCCGACCTTCAGAGCGCTCTCTAAAGCCAGGATGCTCGCCATTACCTGACCTTTCATGTCTGATGCTCCCCGGGCATAGACGTAATCGCCCCGAAATTCAGGCTTGAAAGGATCGCTTTGCCACTCATCCAGTGGGTCGACAGGTTGAACGTCGTAATGACCGTATACCAGGACCGTTTTTGCGCCAGGTCGGTCGGTTCTCTTCTCAGCGAACACGATCGGATGTTTGTCTGTTTCGAAAACTTCAATATGATCAAACTCCAGTTTCCTGAAGTAATCAGCCAGGAATTCAGCGGACCGGACCATATCGCTGTTATGATCTGGAGAAGTGGAGATTGAGGGAATCGCGACCAGATCGAAAAAAGTTCCCGTCATTGTCTTTTGGTTTTCATGGAAATACTTAATCGCGTTTTCAACGTTGCTCATTATGTGACCTCTTTGATGTATGATATGCCGATTATATGCTATTAATCCTCTATTCATGATAGGATTGTGAAGCCAGAACAGTTTCTTCTGTCTTGGTGCAGACAATTCAGGAGATTTGCGAATGACACTGATGATTTGTAAAAGCTTTGTATAATATTACTGAAAAAGCCGACAAGCTTACACATCAATTAGTAAATGAAAATTTTTTATTCGATAATATTACTAAATGAAAAGTTATAGTATGCGCCGGGACTCTCCATTAGTTAACACACACAAAAGAATACTTAAAACGACTCTGATGGAGACCAGGGCTTAAATTGACGCATGGAGGACTGACATAATGGAAATTGCAGAACACAGACAACTCATGATCCTGGGAGGCGGACCTGCCGGGTTTACGGCGGCGCTTTATGCTGCCCGGGCGAACCTGAATCCTTTGTTAGTCACCGGTATGACGCTCTATGGGCAGGCTTCTCAAACCAGCTGTATTGAAAATTATCCCGGTTTCCCGGAAGGGGTGGCGGGCAGCGACTTGGGGCAACTGTTGGAAGACCAAGCCCGGCGATTTGGCACCGAGGTGATTTATGACCTGGTGCAATGCGTTCAGTTGGATGAGCGACCTTTCAAGGTTTGCCTTGGCTCTGGAAACTATACAGCCGACTCGCTGATCATCTCGATGGGTGCCGGCGCGCGCAAGCTCGGTGTACCTGGCGAACGTGAATTCACTGGCAGAGGCGTTTCATTTTGTGCAACCTGCGACGGCGCATTTTATAAAGACAAAGACATTCACATGGTCGGGGGTGGAGATTCTGCCATAGAAGAGTCTCTGTATTTGAGCCGCTTTGCTCGTAGCATTACAGTGATCCACCGGCGGGATACCCTCAGAGCCGGTGCGATTCTGGAGAAGCGCGCCATGGAGAACCCCAAAATACACTTTATGTGGGATTCAGCGGTTAAAGAAATGCTTGGGGACGACAGACTAACTGAGCTGCTTGTGGAGAATGTCAAGACAGGAGACTTGCTGAGGGTTCCAACAGATGGTGTCTTTATTTCAATGGGGCATATTCCCAATACCAGCGTGCTTGAAGGGCAGCTAAAACTAACCGAATCGGGAACGATAGAAATTGATGGACATATGGAGTCCAGCGTCAAAGGTGTCTTTGCCGCAGGAGAGATCGCAGACCCGATTTATCGACAGGTGGTTACCTCGGCTGGCATGGGCGCAGCAGCCGCAATTTCTGCAACAAACTATTTGGCAACGCTGTAAATCGGATTGTCTGTTGAGCGGTTAGATATTTTGCCTGTCATTCTGAACGAAGCGAAAAATCTTAACGAGATTCCGGCAATAACCCATGCATTCTGAGAGCAGTTGTAACAGAAACTCAGAAAACACGGAAAATATTGTCATTAACGAAAAAACAGCCGGTTTTTGCCGGCTGTTTTCGTTTCAATAAATTTCGTTACGGAGTGCCAGTCGGAGCAACGCCACTGCCGACCCAGCTGAAAACCCGGAAGGTGCTGATTGCTCCGGCTTCCTCATAAATCGGATTGTTGGCGTCATTGTTGATTTGCCTGGCTACCGAAACGCTCCACTGGATAATATGCGGAGTTGTATCGGTCGGTCTAAAACTGGCGGGCAAAATGAACTTGGTGTCGCTCACATAGTCAACCAAAATTTTCTCATCAGTCGAGGTCAGGTCCTGCACCACCACACGATAAACCTCACCGGGGAACAGCGACGCCACCGAAGCCCATTGCAAAGTGACCGCTTCATCTTGTGCTGAGAAAGCAGCACCCGATCGCGGCAACAACAAATTGGGCGCGGGGTATGGCGGCAACGGTGTCGGCGTCAATGTCGGTCCTGCGGTTGGCAGCCGATCGCACAGCGGAATGATCAGCCGATCTCCCTGCCTGACGATATCATTAGGCAGGTTATTATAGATACGAATGTCCGACATGGAAACATTGTAATTCAGCGCAATCGAACTGAGCGTCATACTGGCGTCAACGATGATTGTGTCGGTATGAGTGCACATTTCTACGTCTGAAACAAACGCTTCTTGTGTGGCTGTCGGGACCGGCGAAGGGGTTAAGGTAGGTTGGGGCACCTGCAAGACCAACCCTGGGCTGATCAAGCAGCTTGCATTGAGATTGTTTGCCAAAATGATGCTCTGTACCGAGGTGTTGAATTGCAGCGCGATATCCAGGCAGGCTTCGTTTTCCTTGACCGTATACTCAATCGGGGGGAGTGGTGTCCATGTCGGAAGCGGGGTTTGGGTAGCTGTGTTTTGCGGTGTGACCGTCAGTGTTGGCGTAACCGTTTGGGTCGCTTCAAATTCTTCCGGGTTATCTGTTGAAGCTTGACCGCGGGTAACTGCCAGGAAGATTACTGCGCCAGTTAAAACCAGGATAACCACGATCATAGCCACCACCGCTATCAGGTTCAGCTTGACCTCTGGGATGCGTTTGGAATCAATTTTTTCAGCAGTTCTTTTTGCTCTCTGTGCCTTCGGGGTTGTGGGGTCACTTGAGAGGTCTGTGCCACAAACCAGGCATCTGCGGGCGTTTTCCGAAAGTTTGGTGCCGCAAACCGGGCAATGCCGGCTCTTGTTCGCCGGTTTATTTGGTTGGTTATCGTTCATTTTTCTACTCATTACTAAAATAGTTGCGCCTGCTCTGGCTTGGTAAAATTAACCAGATGACAGCAGTGTATATCCATTTTCCATTTTGTGTTCAAAGATGTCAATATTGTGATTTTATCACGTATGCCCAAGTCGGTCATTTTATTCCTGCCTACGTGGAGGCGCTTAAAAAAGAGATCCAGCTGCTTTTGTCAGGAAAGGAAAAAGCCAGCAGCATATATTTTGGTGGTGGGACACCATCTCTCCTGAACCCCGCCCAGGTGGGTAGTCTGTTAGAAGAAATCAGACAGTCTGCCGGCATCAACGATGAGGCTGAAATTACACTTGAAGCCAACCCGGGTACCGTCTCGCCCGAAAAATTGACAGCCTTGCGGCAGGGTGGTGTCAACCGATTGAGCCTTGGCATTCAGTCTTTCTTCGATGGGGATCTGCGAGTTTTAGGTCGTATCCACTCAGCAGATCAAGCCCGGCAAAGCATCTCCCAAGCGCAACAGGCAGGGTTTGATAATCTCTCTCTTGATTTCATTTTTGGCTTACCAGGGCAATCGCTGGTGGCGTGGAAAGAGAACCTCGAAAAAGCGGTTTCAAGTGGTATTCAGCATCTATCGTTGTATTCGCTGATCGTCGAGCCCAACACACCCTTCGAGCGTGATATCAAATCAGGCAAACTTCATGCGCCGGAAGACGATTTGGTAGCCGATATGTTTGAACTGGCGATGGATTACCTGCCAACCCAAGGCTTTAACCAATTTGAGATATCCAGCTGGGCACTTGGCAATGAAAACGAATCAAGACACAATAAGGTCTACTGGCAAAACCAGGATTATTTCGGCTTTGGCGCAGGCGCGCATGGGAAGGTTGGAGATTATCGCGTCGAGAACACGCCCAGCATCGCGACATATATCTCCAAAATGGCAGAACCACAACCAATTTCTGGTTTTTCCCCGGCGAATGTAGAAAAGATATTTATCGACCAATATACCGCCATGCAGGAGAGCATGATGCTTGGGCTGCGCATGACCAGGGAAGGGGTGTCAGAAAACAAATTTCAGGCACGGCACCGGGCTGAGATGACCCAGGTTTTCAAGGACGAAATTGGCAAGCTCCAGAACAATGATCTGGTCAAATGGCATAACCATCCGGACGGTCGACATCTGGTGTTGACCCGCAGAGGGATTATGCTTGGTAACCTGGTATTCCAGGAATTTGTGTAGCTATTGGTGTACGTTAATGACGGTGCCCCAGCCGTGTTTGTACCAATCCTGGGGTTCTGCTATCGGTGTGGTCCAGTTATAGATCCATTTGGCGTTATCTGGCGATAGATTGATGCAGCCAGCACTCATGGGGGTTCCAAAATTAGTATGCCAGAAGGCACCATGAGTCGCCAAACCTATGCTCATCTCAAAGAAACAAGTCCAGGGCACGCCCATCCAAATCCGCTCTTTGATGTTACTCGTCAAAACTGCGTTACCCATGTGCTTGGAAGGCATCTTCGTGCGGATGTTATATTTGCCCTCACCAGTCGGGAAGCCGGTTGAGACTTTGGTTTCAAAAACCAGCTCATCTCCTTCGAAAGCCTGTAGTCGCTGCAGCGGAATGGACACATCAATGCGCTTCTCAGATGCCGGCACTTCCGGGCTGATCGGTCTGAATTCCTCGTCGTCAATAAAGCGCGCATGCTCATACGGGATCGCTGTGACCGTTCGCCCAAGTTCGTCTTCCACCCGGTACCATGGGCGTTTATCCGGACCTTCAACTAATCCAGTGATCCAATGGGTTGTTTTGTAATAATACATCCAAAGTGGTTCCCAGCCCTTTCCATAGGTAAAAAACATCGAGCGGGTATAGGGAACTGTAATTTCTGCCAGCTGACCGGTAGTTCGCTTAGGTTCTGACAGTGCCTGGTATTCGTAACGCACCTCATAAAGATAACCACTGAAGACATAGCCCCCCCAACAGCGGTACCAGATCGGGTTCCAGACAGGTCCGTTGGGACCGATCACTTCTTCATAGACGTTAATAATCTCATTGTATGGGCGTGTATAGACGATTGGGCTCTTCTCGTCGGGCTCTTTGTAGATGCTGACACCGTTCTTCTCGCCAACAAGCATCAGGCGCGGGTGAGTAAAGGAAGTGCGTTCTTCATCCTGGCGTGTAAAGGCTGAAGCGCCCAGACCAAGCAGTCCAAATTTCAAAAAATCGCGGCGGGAAAATTTCATCGTTTAATCAAATTGGGTTACGTTGATATCAGCCACCGATTCAAACACATACTTTGGCTGGAAGGGATAATTGTCAATCTCCTCCCGCTTGGTTGAGCCAGACAGAACCAAAATCGTTTCCATGCCACCAGAAATCCCCGAAAGGACATCGGTGTCCATACGGTCGCCAATCATAAAGGTTTCTTCAGAGTGCATATCGAAATGATTTAATGCCGTACGCATCATCAGGGTGTTCGGTTTTCCGACAAAAAAGGCAGCCTTGCCAGTAGCTTTTTCGATCAAGGCAGCCATCGCGCCGGTAGCCGGTATCGTACCGCTTTCTGATGGTCCGTTCGGGTCGGGGTTTGTGGCAATAAAGCGCGCGCCGGCATTAATCAGTCGCACTGCCTGGGTGATGTGATCGAAGCTGTAAGCGTTGGTTTCACCCAAAACCACAAAGTCTGGGTCTACCGCGGTTTGGATGTAGCCCTGACTATGAATTGCGGCAGTCAAGCCTACTTCACCGATTACAAAAGCTTTTCCGTTGGGTTTTTGGCTGGCGAGAAATTCTGCTGTTGCCATCGCGGAGGTGAATAGCATTTCTTCGTCGATATTCAGACCGGCTTTATTGAGCATATGTGCCAGGTCGCGTGGGGTGTATTTGGAGTTGTTCGTCAAAATCGCAAACTTGCGTTTGTCATCGATCAGGCTCTGAATGAATTTATCTGCCCCCGGTACCATTTTTGAGCCGTGCACCAACACCCCATCCATATCCACTAAGAAATTCTTTTTTGCCATTATGCTCCTCTCAATCCAACACCGGTAATTTGCCTTCGGTGCCGATAATTATAATCCGTCTGAAGATGTGCTATACCAACGGGTTGTCTGCTTCCGGCGTGAGCACCATTGCTGCTTTGAAAGTGATCCACTTGTTCGGTTTTCCTTCGATTTCGCCAAAATCGAGCAGCTTACCCTCATCATATACTGCTTCGGTCAGCCAGCGACCGTCCGGTTGCTGCTTGTCTCTCAAGAGCTGCAGGGCTTCCTGCTGCCTAGGGTCAGACCGACCGGCTTTGCGAAAGTAATCCAACCCACGCAGAATGTCATAGTGCCACCAGGTGGGGAAGGCGAGAGAAGTAAAGGCAGGTCGATTTAAAGGCGTAGACCAATTGTCATGCGGGATGGTTTCTCCGCTCAGTCGTTTATAAAGCTTCCTGCTCAGCAGATATTCCTCTCCACGCTCCCGAGCCTCACTTATTATTCGTTCTTCTCCGTTGCTCTTTTCATATGCCAGCAGCGCCTCAAGCACAGCGATGGTCGAATTGAAAGAACTCACATTGGATTCTTCATCACAGTTCCAACCGCCGTCGGTTTTTTGGTCTTTAAGCAGTTTGTGGATTAACACATTGACGTCTTGTTTTAAATAAATGCCGGCAGTTGCCACCATGCCGTTGATGCAAGGTTCAATTTCACCTTCGAAAAATGGGTTGCCAGCAAAACGCAGGTCGTCTGCCCAGCGCACGTTATCGCGAACGGCTTTCACAGAGGCTTGAACCTTCGGGTCAGAAGGGTCGGCTCCAAGCAAATAAAGCCGTGTCAGGGCATGGCTGGTTGAGCTCTTCTCGGAATTATACGCAGCCCCAGCCCAATATCCGTTTTCGCCCTGGGCATCGAGCACTTGTTTGCCCATCCCTTCGTGGGCGACACGCCCGCGGATCGCTTCGTAGCTTTTCGCTGGCGCGCAGAGCAGCTCTTTGCGCACTTGCCATTCAAGCGCGGGGTCAGAATCGAGCAGCCACTCGATTACTTCTTGCGGAAGAAAAAATTCTGATGGGTTTTGCATTCTGTCCTCTTTCTTGTACGTAACAGACACCGTCTATAAACTGTTGCTTTATTGTATTCGCAGAGGTAATTAGGACAACTATTTGCCTAACCCGGGAATAAAAAACCACTGTTTTGGGTTGTGCTCGGTCAGGCGACCGAAACCTTCAACGCCAAAACAGTGGTTGTGTAATATAGGTGCGAATCTTATTTCTTGGTCAATATGATGCGGGCATCGACAACTGCCACACCCTGTCCGTCTTCGTAGACGATGACCGGGTTGGCGTCTGACTCGGCGATTTCGTCTTTGAGATCGTAAATCATGTAGGAATAGTGAGCCAGCACATTTGCCAGGGCTTTCTTGTCGCGAGGGGCTTCGCCTCGGGCGCCTTCCAAAATCTTGGCACTCTTGATCTCGGATTGCATATCGAGCGCGGTGGCTTCATCGATCGGGGCAACTTTGAAGGTAACGTCTTTCATCACCTCAACAAAGATACCGCCCAGACCAAACATCAGCGTCGGACCAAAGGTGGCGTCGTTGACCGAGCCAACGATCACTTCGGTCGCCCAGGGAGCCATCTCTTGCACTGCCACACCATCGATTTCGGCATCGGCTTTGTATGCCACCGAGTTTTCCATGATGACAGCCCAGGCTTCGCGGACACCTTGTTCGTTCTTGATGTTGACTTTGACCGCGCCGGCATCTGATTTGTGCAGAATATCGGGAGAAACGATCTTCATCACTACCGGATAACCGATCTTTTCCGCCATGCGGATCGCTTCTTCTTCGGTATGTGCCAGGTCAGTGGGGGTGACGGGCAGACCATAGGCTTTGAAGACGTGCTTGGCTTCAACTTCGGTCAGGGCGTCGCGACCTTTCGCGCGGGCACCAGCGATGATCTCGCGCGCTTTTGCGCTGTCGATATCGGTCGGTTTGTAGGGTGCGTTGTGCGAAGTCTGGAGCATTTCGTTTTGTTTGCGCAGTGATGCCAGGGCTTTGACTGCCAGGTCGGGGGCATCGTAGGTGGGGATGTCGTGCTCAATCAGCCACTGCATGGCGGCTTCACAGCGTTCGCCACCGATGAAGGAGGCTGCAATTGGCTTGCCGCTTGCGCCAGATTCCTGAACAGCGTTATAGATTGCTTCGGCGATTTCCTGCGGGTTGGTGACGGAGGTTTCGCAGTAGAGTACAACCATGCCATCGACCCAGTCGTGGGCATAGGAGTATTTGACGCCTTCGTAATAACCCTTCAAGCCCGCGCCGCCGGTGATATCAACCGGGTTTTTGGCGGAGCCAAAGGAAGGCATGTGCTTGCGCAGTTCTGCCTGGACGTCTTCGGGGGCAAATTTGAGCGGTAAACCGTATTTTTCGGCTGCGTCGGTCGCCAACACGCCCACACCACCGCCGTTGGTGACGATGAGCAGGTTGTCGCCCTTCATGGGGGGCTGCAGCGAGAGCGCCAGGGTGGTGTCGAACATATCGTTCAGATCTTCAGCCTGAGCAACGCCAGCCTGCTCGAAAGCGGCTTCATAAACTTTGGCACTGCCAGCCAGCGAGCCGGTGTGTGAGGCGGCTGCGGCGGCGCCGTGGGCAGAGGTTCCGGCTTTGAGCGCGATGATTGGCTTGGTGGAATTGCGGGCGGCTTCCATAAATTTGGCTCCGTCATTAATCCCTTCGA
>LSQX01053944.1_pt5 | contig 11051 bp, 9 predicted proteins | sample 654561 | NCBI WGS metagenome assembly LSQX01 (sample SAMN04489861, study PRJNA283612) | anaerobic digester metagenome | isolation source: 4 biogas reactors fed with cattle manure at either 37C or 55C with and... | place: Denmark: Kongens Lyngby | collected 2014 | reverse complement strand
ATTGCGCTTTTACTCTCACGGTTGCGAGCCATTGCGTGGTTGCAACAATCGATCCCGGCACCGCGCCCCGCGCCTTATTACCCCTTACCTCTTACCTCTTACCTCTTACTTTATTACTCCTTACTCACTTTTTAACTTTGCGGCTTTTCCTTAAGCCATTAATTTGGCAAACTAGGCTGACATGTTCGGCGGAGTCCAGATTGGTTTTAATGATGTGGTGCAGATCCTGATCTTGTATCTCGGGATCTATACCCTCATCCGTTTCGTAAGGGGCACGCGTAATGCTCAGGTTTTGCTGGGGTTTTGTCTGCTGGTGGTCTCGTTGCTGCTGTTCACGTATCTGTTCCGTTTTGACGTGTTGGCCAGAGTGTTTTATTTCCTGTTGATCTATCTGGCGTTGAGCATGGTAGTGGTGTTTCAGCAGGAGATTCGGCGTATGCTTGCATTGGTGGGCGGGCAGCGCCTGTTCGGCCGGCAGTATGTCCTGCGGGAGCCGTCGGCATCGGAGAAGCTCTGTCAGGCGGTCACCCACCTGTCGCGGGCGCGCATCGGCGCGCTGATCGCGGTCGAGCGGGGTATTTCGCTGGGCAGCTATGAGGACTCCGGGGTGAAGCTGGACGCGCTGATCAGCCACGAACTGCTGATCTCGATTTTTACGCCGCCGTTGCCGTTGCATGACGGCGGGGTCATCCTGCAGGATGGGCGCATCGCCGCCGCACACTGTCTTTTCCCGGTTTCAAACCAACCAGAGTTGGCGACCTCCGGCATGCGTCACCGCGCGGCGGTGGGGTTGAGCGAAGAGACCGACGCGGTGATCGTGGCGGTCTCCGAGGAGACCGGCAGGATATCCGTGGCGCACAACGGGCGTCTGCACCGCTACAGCGATGAGAAGGTCGAGAAGGTCTTGTTGCGTTGGCTGAAAAAAGCCATGCCGCATGAGACTAGCGGTCCGCCGACGCTCACTGACTGGTTGAAGGCGCGTGTCACAAAGCTGCTGAATGCCCGCGGGGACGCGCGGAAGGAGACGCCATGACGCGCGAACAGGTGCTTACCGTTCTCAGGATCGTGTTTGTCAAAAACGGCCACTGGAAGTTGCTCTCGTTGTTCATCGCGGTTCTGGTCCACTTCTCTATCCGTGCAGAGATCAGCCATCTGCGCGTGGTGACGATTCCGGTCGAGGCCGATTTCGACGCCGCCAGCATGGGTGCCGCGATTGAGTCGATTGAGCCGCGTGCGGTGCAGATCACCTTCCGAGGCTCTTACTCTGAGGTCAACAAGCTCGACACCGCTCAGATGAGCTGTGTGGTGCGGCCCAAGCAAAAGATCACCTCGTTGCTCGATACGGTAACGGTGAAAATCCGAGCCTCGAACCTGCGCGGCGTGCGTGGCGTGCGTGTCGTGTCGATCGATCCGAATGAGGCGGTGGTCAAGTTCGACGTGCCGATGTCGCTGAATGTGGCGGTCGCGCCGCCGGAGATCCGCGGCAAAGCGCGCGGTCGGGTGCAACTCGTCTACGATCAGACCAACGCCGTTGTGAAAGGTTCGCGCCGGGTGCTGAGCCCGCTGGACCTTGATGCCGTGCGGGTTCAGACCGACCCGATTGACGTCGAGGGGCGTTCGCAACCCTTCACCGCGCGTGTGAAGCTCTATCCGCCGGGTGAGGCGGTGAACGCAGTGGTGGAGCCCTCTGACATGGTGGTCAACGTGTTGGTTATCAGCGAAAAGGCGACGATTCGGCTGGAACGTGTGCCAGTTGTCGTGATGCAGCCGCCAGGTGACGCCAATCGCTGGCTGGTCGATCCTCCCTGGGTCGATATTGAGGTGGCCGGCCGGTCGGAGGTGATCAAAGCGATCACCTTTGGGCAGGTCATCGCTTCGGTGAATGGCACAATCCCGGTGGCCACGCTGACTGCCACTAATGACGTGCCGGTGACGGTGCACGTGCAGCAGGGGCTCGCTGTGGATGAGCTCAAGGCCACGCCGCCCGTGGTGCGCTTGACTCCCGCCCCAACTCCCCCAGCGTCAACTCCAGTTCCAGCTCCGACCCCGGCGCCTGCGCCCGCCGCCCCAACCCCAGATTCGGCGCCTGCGTCCGCTCCCGCCGCAGTCTCAACTCCGGCCGAGCCGGCCGCGTCGCAGCCTGTTGAAGGAGGCGCTTGCAAACCCCCTCGCTCGCAAGTGTGGCACAGGCACCTTGCCCGTGTTTCATGGGCGGGACGCCCATGCCACGAAGGTTAAGTTTTTATCATGGGTGCTAAAACTAAAGATTTCGGGAAAGACAGAATTGAGTTGGAGCGCAGGCGTTATCGACGCGTTATCGGTGTGTTGCTCTTTCCAATCATTTTGTTTCCGTTGCTCAGCCTTGTGACCTATAACTGGCGCGATATCTCGTGGCTGAATGCGCCGCCGCTCTCGCCACCGGCAAACCTGATAGGCCTAGTCGGTGCGTGGTCTGCATTTATCGGCTATAGCGTCATGGGGCTGACGGTTTGGGTCGTGCCCTTCTTCGCGCTGATTTTCAGCGGCCTGCTGTTGTATGGCCGGGTTGTGCATATGGGGCGGCGCGCCTTCTGGATGTTGCTGTTTGTCGTGGCGCTTTGCTGTTTGACGCAACTGGGCAGCGAGACGATTTTTGCGGGTGCACTGGAGCGGATCAACATGAAGCCCAACGCCGGCGGTGCGATCGGCTATTGGCTGATGACCTGTCTGCTGGAACGCTGGTTCAGTCCGGTGGGCGGCGGCATGCTGATGGTGAGCATCATGCTCTTCACCTTGCTGATGGCCATCGGGCTGCGGACGCTCTTTGATGGACTGGGGCGTTTGACGGGTTGGTGGGAGGCGCGGCAGGCGGCGCAGGACGAAGACGAGATCGGTCAAGATGACGGACAAACTGCGCGCGAGCGCCAAGATCAAGCAGCGGTCAAGGAGCAGGTCGCCAAGGCCAAGCAAGAGGCAAAGCAGGCGCGCGCAGAGGAACGGAAAAAAGCGAAGGCCGAACGTGCCGAGGAACGCCGGCGTAAAAAGGAGGCACGTGTTGAAGAGGCGCGGCAGCGCAAAGAGGCGCGCGCTCAATCCAAGGAGCCGGGACGCTTTGACAGCCCCGCCACCGAGCGGTTGCTAAAACGTATCGAGGAGGCGAAGCGGGCCGCCGCTGCCGCCACCGAGCGCGAACGTGGGCGTGCGCCCGCTGCGCGGTCTGTCGCTTCGTCGCCGGCTCCGGCGCCCGTGCCGGTCGCGTCTCTGGAGTCTGTGCCGGTTGCTACGAAACCCGCTACGTCCGCTGCATCCGCTGCGCCTGCCCGTCCGGCGGCGACGCGTACGCCGGCACCGCAACCGCCCGAGGAGTATCGGTTGCCGCCGATTTCGCTACTGAATCCGGTTTCTAAGAGCAGGGCTGATCATGGCGATATCAACAAGACAGCCGAGATTTTGGTCGAAACACTGAGCCAGTTCAATGTGCCGGTTGAGGTTGTCGGTACGACGCCCGGACCGGTCGTCACGCAGTACGAACTGCGGCCGGCGCCGAACATCAAAGTCGAGCGCATCGCCAGTCTGACTGCCAATCTGCAAATGGCGCTTGAGGCGCGCAGTTTGCGCGTGTTGGCGCCGATCCCCGGCAAAAACGCGGTGGGCATTGAGTTACCTAATCGCCGTGCTAGCCCGGTGACCTTCCGTGAAATCGTGGAGGGCGAGGCGTGGCGTAACAACACCTGTGAAATTCCGCTGGCGCTGGGCAAGGATGTGGCCGGTAATGACCTGATCTACGATCTTGCCAAAGCGCCGCACCTGCTGGTGGCTGGCGCCACCGGATCGGGTAAGAGCGTCTGTCTGAACTCAATCCTGAACGGTTTCCTGATGAGCCGGACGCCTGAGCAGTTGCGCCTGATTCTGGTCGATCCCAAGCGTGTGGAATTCACCTGCTACAATGATCTGCCGCACCTGCTGGTGCCGGTGATCAATGATCCTAAGAAAGTGGCTTTCGGCCTGCGCTGGGCCATCACCGAGATGGATAAGCGCTACCGGCTCTTTCAGAAGGTCAACTGCCGCAACATCGTGGCTTTCAACAACCGCCAAGTGGTGAAGCAGGAGGATCTGTTCGACGATGGAAGTGCCGCCGACGCAGGTGAGGAAGATACCCCGAAGCGCCTGCCGTATATCGTGATCGTGGTTGACGAGGTGGCCGACATCATGGCGGCGGTGGGTAAGGAGGTCGAGCCGGCTATCAGCCGTCTCACCTCGCTCTCGCGTGCGGTTGGCATTCATCTGATTCTGGCGACGCAGCGGCCATCGGTGGATGTTATCACCGGCACCATCAAAGCCAATATTCCCGGACGTATCGCTTTCAAGGTCTCGCAATCCAATGACAGCCGGACGATCCTCGATAGCCCCGGCGCCGAGGAGTTGATCGGTAAGGGCGATATGCTTTTCTTGCGCGAGGGGTCGCAACTCATGCGCGCGCAGGGCGCGTGGGTCAGCGACGAAGAGATCTCCCGTGTGGTCGATTTCGTCAAGACGCATTGCCAGCCCTGTTACGATCAGGTGCTGATCGGACGGCTCGACAAGATCAAAGAGGATGACCCTGATGACACTCTGGCCGATGACATTGAAGAAGACGGCGCACCCATAGCAGACGTGGAGGCCGGGGGGGGCGACGATCCTGATGACGAACTGATCCCCAACGCGCTGGAGGTGATCCGCATGACACGCCGCGCGTCGACTACGATGTTGCAACGTCGCCTGCGTATCGGCTATACGCGCGCCGCACGATTGATGGACAAACTGGAGGAGCGCGGCATCGTCGGACCGCAGGTCGGTTCCAACACACGCGAGATCTTGGTTGACTTAGACAATGAAATCCCTTCCAATACTCCCTTTGCGGATCAGACTGCCGCAGCAGATGACGATAGTGATACGGCGGCCGGGGAAGGAAGCCCGGAGTGATTCGGTGTAACGTAACGGTGAGGTGAGCGATGGCATTTGGTGAGATCTTGCGCAACGCACGCGTGCAAAAAGGGCTGACTCCGTCAGATGTGGCCGAGAGCACGCATATGTTGGTACAGGTGGTCGAGGGACTCGAAAAAGAGGATTTCCGCCGCATTGCTGCACCGATCTACGGTCGTGGTTTCGTTAAGCTGTACGCTGAACTTCTGGAACTGGACCCCGAGCCATTGATCCGTGATTTCATGAACCTTTACAGCGGCGCGCGCCCTCCGGCGGTGGTGACCAAGGAGGTCGAGCCGGCCGCCGACCCCGCGCCTGCGGTCGTATCGACACCGGCATCTGCGCCTGCCGCACCAGCGCCTGCACCAGCATCTGTTTCAGCACCGACATCTGTGCCCGAGACTGTGTCGGTGCCCGAACCTGCGCCGACGCCGTCAGCGCAGACTGCGGACGATGCGCCGGTGGCCGTGCGCACGCCGCAGCGTCAGTCGGTGGAGCCGCGCCCTGCGGTGCGTTCGGTGCCGCTGCCGGATGATGCTGAACAACGGGAGGCACCCCCGGCGGATGAATCGCCGGTCGTTGCCGTGTCGACGCCGTCGGAGACCAGTCGCGCTCCCGAACCCAAAAAAGATTTCCGGCCGGTGCTGGTGGTTGAGCCGGAGCAGACTTATGACGAGACCGATGATCTGGATCTCTTCCGCGCGGCGTCCGTTGCTTCTCACGCAGAGCGCGGTGCGGACGCGGAGCCCGCGCCTGTGCCGACAGATGCCGAGGCGGAGCATCACCCGCGCGCTGAACCCAGGACCCCCGTAGCGCACAAGGGTAAGTTGCCGATTTTCCAGATCGGCGGAAGGATAGACCGCGACGCCATGCCCACGCTGGAAGATGAAGAGGTGCAGGCTCGCCGCCGTGCGCGCATGCAGACGTTCATGGACGGGATTTCCCGGCTCAAAGACGGGGTCGGGCGTAGTCTGCCGCATTTGAATCTGCCGTCTTTGAACCTGCCGCGTCGGGCGTGGGTGTTCGGTGGTCTCGGCGTGCTGATGGTCGTGCTGATGGTGGCCGGCATCACGATGCTGTTCAAGCTCACCGGCTCCGGCGTTAAGACCGGTCCGACGGGCCGTTTCGAGCGGGCTGCGCCGCCGCCGATGTACGTGGACTGAATAGGTCGAAAATCACGGCGTCTTTCTGCTTGATCTCATCCGGCGTCAGGCCGTCCAGTTCGTGCGGAAAGACGATCCAGCGGTCGGTCTCGTGCACGTAGTAATCGGGTTTCAGGTCGGTCTGGTTGGCGTTGGGTTTCCAGTACACGGTGGCGAGCCGGGCCTCGACACAGCGGGGGCGCAGACGCTCGAAGACCGCGCGTGCAGTATTGCCGGTGTCGAAGACGTCATCAATCACCAAGACGCGCGAACCAGTCTGGAGGGAGCAAAACAGGCCCTCCGCGTTGTCAAATGTGACCGTGTGTTCACGCGTCTCAATACCGGTGTAGGATTGGCACTTCAGCACACGGTGGCGTGGCCGCAGGCCGTGGTAGTGGAGAAATTCGTGAACACCCACACCGACCGGCGCACCGCCACGCCAGAGCACGATCAAATCGTCGGGCAACCAGCCGGAGTCGAGGACCATGCGCGCCAACCGAAAACAGTCGCGCAGGTAGTCGTTCGCTGAGACATACAGTTTGTCGGACATGTCGATTTCCTTTGCGCACTGTCGCATGCCGTTCAAGGCCGCATCAGACCGATGTATAGAGCGAGGATCTTCTCTCCCCAAAAGAGCCAGACGGTGGCACCCATCGAGATGTAGGGGCCGAAGGGAATGCGGCTCTGCATCTTGACCCCGCCAAAGGCGATTAACAGCAATCCCGCTACGCTGCCCAGCAGCGACGATGCGAAGATTGTGAAGAGCACCGCCTTCCATCCCAGAAACGCGCCGATCGCGCCCAGCAGTTTTACATCGCCGAACCCCATGGCCTCTTTCTTAAAGGCGCGTGTGCCGAGCCAGCCGACCGCGTACAGTAGGCCGAAACCGACAGCCAGCCCCGTGACTGAACAACGTAGCCCCTGCCACCAGACGGTTTGGCCGTGCAGCGCCGGAACCAGTGCGCTCAACAGGGGACCTACCACCATACCGCCGATCGTGACGGAGTCTGGGATGATGAAGTGTTCGAAGTCTACGAAGGTTCCGAGCACCAGCCCCGAGAGAAAGAGCCAGTAAATCGGGATGATCAGCGGGTCGGTGATCGGCGTCATGTGCAGCGCGTTCGGTACCGCCCATTGCATAAAGACCGCCAGAAAGAGCATGCTGGTCAGCAACTCCACTAGCGTGTAGCGGAAGGAGATCGGGCCTTTGCAGGTGGCGCACCGGCCGCGCAGGCAAAGCCAGCTCAACACCGGGATATTGAGATACCATGGGATCAGCGTGTTGCAGTGCGGACAGTGCGAACGCGGTGCGATCACCGATTCATCGCGCGGGATGCGGTAAATGCAGACGTTCAAGAAGCTGCCGACACAAGCCCCGAACAGCGTGGCAAAGCTGGCGGCAAGAAACTGATAGAATAGATAGTCGGAACTGCTCATAAAAAACATTCGCTTTCGTTTCGGTCATGATAGCGTTTACTGCGGGAATCAAGCAACCGTTCTTTAGGATTTAGGATTTAGGAGTTTTTGTTAAGATCATGCGCGTGACAAGAGAGCGTATAGAGCAGCTTGCGCGTTGCGTGGGAAGTGGACGCGAGCAGTTGATCCCAGTGTTGCAGGCGGTGCAGGATGAGGAGGGCTATCTGTCGGCTGAAGCACTCGCTGCGGTGGCGCAACAGCTTGGTGTGAGCGAGGCCGAGGTGACGGGCGTCGCCACCTTTTACGGGCAGTTCCGTCTCCGCCCGGTCGGTCGGCACACCATCAAGGTGTGTATCGGCACGGCTTGTCATGTGAAGGGCGCGGATCGCACCTACGAAGCCTTCTGCCGCGAACTGGGAATTGCGTCGGGCGAGGATACCGACGCGCAGGGTGAATTCACGGTGGAGAAGGTGGCCTGCCTGGGATGCTGTATGCTGGCGGTGGCGGTGCAGGTCGACCGCACGATCTATGGCCATGTGACGCCGGCGCGTGTCCGGGCGGTGCTGGCTGATGTGCGGGCTGGCGAGCAACGGGTCGGCGACGCTGCGGCGGAGAGCGAATCCGATCATCTGGGTGCCATGGTGCGGCTCTGCGCCTGCTCGAGTTGCGCCGCAGCCGGGGCGGACGCCGTGTTGAGCGAGGTGCGGCGGGTGGCGCGCGAACGCCGCTTGCCGGTTGCGGTGCGTGAGGTCAGTTGCACGGGCGGTTCGTTCCATGCTCCGCTGCTTGAAGTCGCGCTGGACGACGGACGTCGCTTCCGCTACGGGCGTGTGCGTCCCAGAGATGTCGAGTCGATCCTGCTGGCGCACGTCAAGCCGACACATCTCGCGGCGCGTGTACAGGCGACGGTACGCGCCTGGGCGGAACAGGCCTTTGCGGGGGAGGGAGATGATCCGCCGGTCCGCTTCCCGCTGAGTGTGCGTGATCAAGCGGACGCCAGTTATTGGCTGAGTCAGCAGCGTATCGCCACCGAAGGTGCGGGTGAGTGGCCGCCGCTGGATTATGCGGACTACCGCGGGCGCGGCGGCTTCACGGCGCTGGAGCGTTGCCGCGATGCGCTGACGCCGGAAGAGGTGATCGACNNCTGCGCGGGCGCGGCGGCGGCGGCTTCCCCACGGGGCGCAAGTGGCGGGCGGTCGCGCAGGCACGCGCGGCGAGCGGCACGCAGACGGCGTATGTGGTCTGCAACGGCGACGAGGGCGATCCCGGTGCGTTCATGGATCGTATGCTGCTCGAGTCCTATCCGTTCCGCGTGTTGGAGGGAATGCTGATTGCCCTGCATGCTGTCGGTGCCTGTGAAGGGATCCTTTACATCCGCCACGAGTATCCGTTGGCGGTGAGCCGTATCCGCGCCGCGATTGAGGAACTGGAGCAGCAGGGCTGGTTGACGCTGCGCGACGGACGGCGTCTCGCGCTGCGTGTGGTCGAGGGAGCGGGGGCGTTTGTGTGCGGCGAGGAAACCGCGCTGCTGGCGAGTCTGGAGGGGTGCCGAGGTGTGCCGCGGCAGCGTCCGCCGTATCCGGCAGAACGCGGGTTCCGGGCGTGTCCGACCCTGGTCAATAACGTCGAGACGTTGGCGACGGTGCCGTGGATCGTGCGGCACGGCGCTGAGGCGTTCCGTGCGGTGGGCACGTCCGGCAACGCGGGCACCAAGACCTTTGCGCTGGCCGGCAAGATTGCGCGCGGCGGACTGGTCGAGGTGCCGATGGGGCTCTCGCTGGGCGAGATCGTCACGCGCATTGGCGGGGGCGTTGGCGAGGGCCGTGCACTCAAAGCGGTGCAGGTGGGCGGTCCGTCCGGCGGCTGTCTGCCGGCGGCCCAGGCCGACAGGCCGGTGGATTTCGAGGCGTTGGTGCAGGCGGGCGGTATGATGGGGTCGGGCGGCATGGTGGTGCTGGATGACACCGACTGCATGGTGGATATCGCGCGTTACTTTTTGGCGTTCACGCAGCTTGAGTCGTGCGGGCGGTGTACGGGCTGCCGCATCGGTACGCGGCGCATGCTGGAGATTTTGGATCGGCTCTGCGAAGGGCGGGGAGATGCTGACGATGTTGCGCGGCTTGAACGCCTCGCCCGTACGGTGCGCGACGGCAGCCTGTGTGGATTGGGACGAACCGCGCCGAACCCCGTGCTTTCGACGTTGCGCTATTTCCGTGCGGAGTATGACGCGCATGTGCGCGGCGTCTGCCCGGCGCGTAAATGCCGCGCGCTGATTGTGTACCGCGTGACGTCGCGTTGCATCGGATGCACGCTCTGCGCGCAGAACTGTCCGGTCGAGGCGATCGCCTTCACGCCGCTGGAGCGCGCTGAGATTGATTCCGCGCTCTGCACGCGCTGTGGCATCTGTCATCAGGCCTGTCCGGAAAACGCTATTGAAATCACGGACACGAAACGGGATAATGAGAACGAGGTAATTGGTCGGCGATAGGGATGTGCGAAGGTCATGCGTTTCTGATTTTTTTGACATGATTAACATGATTAACATGATTNNGCTGTGCGCGGGTCGCGGCACCGCTTTCCCTCCGCGCTGTGCGCGGAGATACACTTAGTCCCCGCACTTAGTCGAATACACTTAGTCGCCACACCTAGTCGATTGAGCCAGCGACGAAGTGTTTCGACGAAGACAAGCTATTTACGGCTCGCGGCGCCGCGTTTGCACACATCTTGCCGTTGCACTCATGCTCAAAAAGCGGCGTCGCGTGGAATACCGCTTGCCGCCGCAATCCAAATTCTCTTGCCAGACTTGCAGTCACGATGCCGTCCCGTAAAAACCTCTGCGCCTTCGCGTCTCTGCGTTAAAAAACTTTCAACGCTCAACTCTCTGCGGGCGGGGACGCCCGCGCTCGTGCGCCAGGCACGCAACACGCGCTCAACTCGCGTGCCCTCGTCACTAACCGATAATGAAACGAGCCAACAGGAGCGATTATGAGCCGAACAAAAGAAGAGTTGCAGGGTGTGACCCAACTGGGCAGTAGCGGGACGGCATACGCCGACCGTTACGATCCCGCGTTGCTGGAGACGTTTGCCAACAAGCACACTGACACCGACTACTGGGTGACCTTCACCTGTCCGGAGTTCACCACACTTTGTCCGGTCACTGGACAGCCGGACTTCGCGACCCTGACGATCCAGTATATTCCGGACGAGCGACTGGTGGAGAGCAAGTCGCTCAAGCTCTATCTCTTCAGTTTCCGCAACCATGGCGATTTCCATGAAGATTGCGTGAACGTGATTCTCAAAGACCTACGTGCGTTGATGGCACCCAAGTATATCGAGGTGTTGGGACGATTCACGCCGCGCGGCGGCATCTCGATCGATCCCTACGTGAACTACGGCCGGTCCGGTACCACGTACGCCGCGCTGGCCGAAAAGCGCTTTGCCGCCCATTCCGGGTTGCGGGCCGGTGCCGTCCAACTAGGATTAACATGATTAACATGATTGTTTTGCCGCGCATGGTGCGGCGGAAAAACTTGGAGTGCGGTGACAAGAGCC
>LSQX01323066.1_pt2 | contig 11052 bp, 10 predicted proteins | sample 654561 | NCBI WGS metagenome assembly LSQX01 (sample SAMN04489861, study PRJNA283612) | anaerobic digester metagenome | isolation source: 4 biogas reactors fed with cattle manure at either 37C or 55C with and... | place: Denmark: Kongens Lyngby | collected 2014 | reverse complement strand
GCAGAACACCGTCCGCGTGCTGGGGAATGATGAGCGCGGGGTGCTCTACGGCGTAGGCAAGCTGCTGCGCTCCTCCCGGTACAGCTCCGAAGGGTTTGAGGTCGGCACCTGGCGAGGAGTGTCTGTGCCTCAGAAGTCGGTCCGCGGTATCTACTTTGCCACCCACTTTCATAACTTCTACCACGACGCCCCGCTGGAGAAGGTGCAGCGCTATGTGGAGGAGCTGGCGCTCTGGGGTATCAACACGCTCAGCGTGTGGTTTGATATGCACCACTATGAGAGCTTCCAGGACCCAGCGGCGCAGGAGATGATAACCCGGCTGCAAGGGATTCTCTCGACCGCCCGGGAGGTGGGCATCACCCCGAGCACAGGCTTCCTGGCCAACGAAGGCTACGCCGGTAGTCCCCCGGAACTGCGTGCTACCTGGGGCTGCGGTGACCGGCATCTGCCCGCGCATTACCACACCGAACTCTGCCCGAACGTGCCGGGAGCGATGGACCAGTTGTTGCGCTGGACGAAGGAACGCCTGGTACCGTTTGTCGAGGCCGGCCTGGGGTACCTGTGGCTCTGGCCGTATGATCAGGGTGGCTGTTGCTGTCACCAGTGCCATCCCTGGGGTGGGAACGGTTTTCTCAAGTGTGCCGAGCAGGTGGCGCGGCTGGCCAAGCGCGAGATTCCTGACCTCAAGATCGTGCTCTCCACCTGGGATTTCAACTCCTACTATCCCGGCGAGTGGGAGGGCCTGGCCCAGGCCATGGCGGAGGATGCTAGCTGGGTAGACTACATCATGGCTGACGGTCGAGAGGGGCATTTCCCTGAGTATCCAGTCAAGCACGGATCGCCGGGTGGCCTGCCACTGATTGGCTTCCCCGAGATCAGCATGATCGGCCATACCATCTGGGGCGGGTGGGGCGCGAATCCGGCCCCGGTAATGATGCAGGGGCTCTGGAATCAGGGCAAGGGGCTGCTGTCCGGTGGGTATCCGTATTCCGAGGGCATCTTCGAGGATCTGAACAAGATGCTCTTCGCCGGTTTCTACTGGGACCCTGACCGGTCAGCGGAGGAGATCGTTCGCGAGTACGTGGCGTATGAGTTCAGCCCAGAAGTGGTCGAGGAGGTCACTCGCGCCATCGGGATTCTGGAGCGAACGCTGCCCCGTGCCTGGGGGCAGACCGGTGAGGAGCCTCGCTTCCCGATCGAACGTCCCGAAGAGATCGAGGAGGCGGAGGCGCTCCTGTGGGCGGCGGACGCAAGGCTTCCGGAGTGGGCGCGCCGTGCCTGGCGCTGGCGGATTCTGCTTCTACGGGGCATCATTGACGGAGAGCTTCTGCGGAACGATTTCCACACCTCCGAGGCGGCAGAGACGGCGTTGGAGGAGCTGACCGCTATCTACCATGCCGAGCACGCCGGCAGGTACGTGGCGCCACCCACGAAAGCGGCGCGTCGCGCACAGCGCCCGTGCTAAGGGTTAGCCACCGCCAGGTGTACATGCCGAACCAGGCTTCCCGTGCGCACGCGGGCGACGGCCAGCAGCCGAAACCCGGTCTCCGCAAGCAAGGCTTCCAGTGGCTCGGCAGCCAGAATGGCGGCCCGGGGCGTCAGGCGGCGGAGGTTGGAGAGTAGCGCGGGATAGAGACCCGCAGGCGCGGAGCTGCAGCGGCCATAGGGAAGGTCCACCACCGCTGCGTCATAGCGCCCATCCCAGATTCGGGCGTCGCCGGCCACGATCCACCCCCCGGCCCCGGCGCTGCGTACGTACTCCGCCGCCCGTCCGGCGAGCTTCTTGCTGATCTCCACCCCCAGGGCTCTCACCCCGCGGCTGGCTGCCTGCGCGACCACAGTTCCTACCCCGGCGCAGGGGTCCAGGAGTGTGTCGCCTGGCGCGGCCACCAGATTGACCAGTGCCCGGGCCATCTGTGCGGGGAGCGCCGCGGAGTAGTCGCTGGGGGGCGCGGGCAGGCGCCAATCCCCACGGCTCTCGGAGACAATCCTTCCCAGTCGCCACCGCCCGTGCTGTGCTACTACGGGCAAGCGCACCCGTGGGCAATCCAGGTCCGGGCGCCCCTCCCAGCTATCTGCCAGGCGGCGGACAATCTCCGTCCAGTCCTCCCCGGGTCGTGGCGCCGGGCGATGGACCTCCAGCCGGAACCCCTCAAAAGTAAGCCTCTGCTGGCCCACGGCCGCCACCAGGTCGTCCAGAGAGTCGGCGGTAGCAATCGTCTCCGCGCAGAAGCGCACGTAGGCAGCGCCGCCCACGTCTGCAGCCACTCGCCCCTCGCCGCAGGTCCCGTCGGCGCGCACGCCGCTGAGTGCCCACAGCTCCAGCGCCGCCAACTCCCGTTCTTCTGCCCTTCCGGTCAACAAGTAAAAATAGGCCACCGTAAGTCGCTGGCTCCTTCCCCGTAACATTTCGGAAATATCCTTGCGCTATCCTGCCGTCATCAACGCTACAGTATCTGAATGGAGGCCCCGCCCATTGCAACCCAGAAGGACGCCCAATTTGTTCTCGACCAGGCTCAAGCCCACAACGTCAAGTTCATCAAACTGTGGTTCACAGACATCCTCGGCTATCTGAAGAGCTTCTCCATCACCGCGGATGAACTGGAACTGAGTCTCACCGAAGGGCAGGGATTTGACGGCTCCTCCATTCAGGGCTTCGCCCGCATTGACGAGAGCGACATGATCGCCATGCCCGTGCCCGAGACCTGGACCCTCCTGCCCTGGCGACCCCGCGAGGGGGGAGCCGTGGCCCGCATGTTCTGCAACATTGTCAATCCGGATGGCAGCCCCTTTCCCTTCGACCCCCGCTACGTCCTCCAGAAGAACCTCGCGGAGGCCAAGGAATTGGGCTATACCTTCTATGTGGGTCCGGAGCTGGAGTACTTCTACTTCGCCAGTAATGGTTCTCCGCCGGTTGCTCTCGACCAGGCCGGCTACTTCGACCTGACCCCTCGTGATGAGGCGGTGGACATGCGCCGCGATACCGTGCTCATGCTCGAGCAGATGGGCATTGGCGTGGAGTACAGTCACCATGAGGTCGCGCCCTCCCAGCACGAGATTGACCTGCGCTACACCGATGGCTTGACCATGGCGGATAGCGCCATGACCTATCGCCTGGTGGTGAAGGAGGTCGCCATCATGCATGGCTACTACGCGACCTTCATGCCCAAGCCGGTCTACGGCCAGAACGGTAGCGGCATGCATACTCACCAGTCGCTGTTCTGCGGAGAGAAGAACGCTTTCTTCGACCCCAACAATCCCCCCACCTACCTGTCGGAGACGGGCCTGCAGTACATCGCCGGCCTGCTCCGGCATGGGCCGGAGATCACCCTGGTCACCAATCAATGGGTGAACTCCTACAAACGTCTGGTCCCCGGTTATGAGGCGCCCGTATATCTATCCTGGGCTCTGCGCAACCGCTCGGACCTGATCCGCATTCCGGTATATAAACCCGGGAAGGAGAAGGCCATGCGCATCGAATACCGTTCCCCCGATCCGGCCTGCAACCCGTATCTGGCCTTCGCCGCCATGCTGGCCGCTGGTCTGGAGGGGATCAAGAACCAGTACGAATGCCCGCGTGCGACGGAGGAGAACGTGTATGCGATGAGCGAGGAGGAGCGTGCGGAACGTGGCATCGGCTCGTTACCGACGGATCTCATCACTGCTATCGAGGTAGCGGAGCAGAGTGATCTTCTCAAGCGCTGTCTGGGCGAGGAGATGCATGGCAAGCTGATTGACAACAAGAAAATCGAGTGGGAGCACTATCATACCCAGGTCAGCGACTGGGAGCTGCAGAACTACTTGCCCCTGCTGTAAGGCAGTTCACTTCACGGCGGGGTCAGTCGCCAAGGACACCGTACGCAAACCGAACAGGGGCGGCTCACCGTGGCCGCCCCTGAGTGCTTACTCGTGTCCCGTCTGAAGCTTTGCCCGCTTAGGGGAAGGACATCTGCAGACCAGCTGCCAGCTTGTTACGAACGGCCCCCGCTGTGAGCTGCAGGTTATCGCCTACTGGCCAGCGCAGACCGGCGCTCACCTCGTCGCCGTCGTACTCCACCAGAGCGCTGATGTCCTCGGTGAAATAGACCTGGGCTCCCGCGAACAGACCATCCAGGACGTCGCCGTCGCCGCCGATACCGGCCACCACCCGGACCCGGTTCAGCCCGAGCTGGAAGTGCTTTTGGAGCACGGCATACGGTGTAGAGTCGTACTCATCTGCAATATCGAACATCCCCACGGCCAGGGCAGGCCGATCTTCTTCTTCATCCCAAATCCGCCACTTGGCGCTGAACACCAGCGTCGAATCGCCCTGCTCCGGGTCCAGCCAAGCGGGCGTCATCTCCAGACAATCGAGCACGCCGACATTGGCGGTGATGACCGTGCTGAGGTCTTCGGCCCAGTAAACCGAGCCGTTGACGGTGGCCGGTGCCGCCGTATCCGTGCTGGGAACCACAAACAACCCTGAGGGTCCGTAGAAGCTGTTATCAGCGGCGGCCCCGCTGAGCGCTCCCCAGGCTAGTGCTGCAACCATTAGTACGAGTAAAGTCTTGCGACTATGCATGATGCTAATTCCTCCTTTTGGTGTTACGAGTCAGCGCGTAGGATACTTGCTTTGCAGCGAAAAGTAAACCCCACCTAAGGGCCTTCGGCGAGAGACGTCTGGGAGAAAGGCGACTGGCCCGAAGGCAAGGTCAGGATCTGCTCCAGAACCGTGGCGCAGTACGTGCAGTCCTGGCAGCGCTGTAAACAGGAGGTAGTCTGCTCAAACCAGTCCGCTGGCAGCCGTGAGGCATCCAGTACGTAGGGCGCAAACAGCGGGGCATGCCCCGGCTCCAGCAAGTCTGGCAGGTTGCCAGCAAAACGCCGCGTGGCATAGGCATGTACCACCCGGCGAGGATTGGCGTGCTGGCGGGTGGCGAGCTTGGCTACACCGATCAGGCCGTCGTAGCGGTCCAGGTCCTCCGGGCGGATCCAGGAGTTTTGCAGGAAGCGCACCCAGTGCTCCCGCTGCTGATAGAAGTTCCAGCACACGTGCGGGTTCCACCCCTCCACGTTGCGCATGCGGCTGATCTCTGCTTCGTGGGCCACCAGGTTGTCGTGGAAGGTCTGTCCGGGACAGAAGTTCAGGCAGCCGCTGTTGACCAGCAGGTGCAGGCCCTTACCCTCCGCATCTGCCCAGGCCTTCAGCTCGGCGATCCGGTCCAGCCGCCGGTTGTACTCGCGCTGCACGTAGAAGCTGTCAAAGAACTCCGCCACCGGCTCCAGCGCCCGCACCGTTCCCAGGCGCATATTGACCGAGGCCCGCACCTCCAGGTCCGGGAAGGCCTGCTTGACCGCACGGGCCAGCATGAGCGAGGTCGTGGTGACGAGATCCAGACCCGCGACCTCGCCCAGATGCTCGATCACCGAGAGCGTGTAGTTCTCCAGCTCCTGGGAGAGCGAGAGCGCCCCGTAGCAGTTGGCGTTCAGTAGCAGATCCAGGCGTATGCCCAACTTCCGGCAGGCGCGCAGGTCCTCCTCCAGCTTGGCCTGGGCCTCCCAATCGGTGAAGCCCTCGCGCACTGATATCGGTGAGCGCCCACTGGGCATGTTCAGCCAGGGGAAATACAGCTCTGCGATGTGCTCACGATAGTCCGCTATGAGGTCCGCGAAGGGTGGTTCATCCTCATCCGGTAACTGATAGCCCACCGCCAGTCTTATCGCCATCTCACCAATCGCGCTCCAGGCGCCAGGGCTTGCGCACGCGGAAGGGCTTCTCGAACTTGTTCTTCAGCTTCCCCTGCTCCTCCAGGTGAATCATGCACGCGCGGATGCACCCCGAAGCGCCTTCCAGCGCGCGCCCGTATTCGTACATGGGGGCCATCTTGTATCTTTGAGCCTCCCACACCGGTTGATTGAACCCCTCCTCATCCTCGGCCGAACACATGAAGGGGTTATGGGTATGAGCGGCACCGCAGAAGAACTTGCTGCACTGCTCGAAGTCAATGTCGGCCCATTCCAGCTCGCGGCCGGCCACAGTCACCTTCACGGATTTGTCCGCGGGCAGGCAGGAGCCGCTGCACTGCTGTACGCAGGCCATGCAGCGGTCACACAAGGGCGGCCCGTCGTAGATGGGATCCGGCTCCAGCGGAGCGTCGGTGATGATGGCCCCGATGCGCTGTCGCGGCCCGAACTCGGGGGTGAGGAACATCTTGCTCCAGCCGATCTCGCCCAGACCGGCGCAGAAGGCCGCAATACGGAGCTGGATGAACACGTCCGGCGCTGCCCGTCCTGGCGCTACCGGTCGAGTGTGAGCGGGATCATATTCCTGCTCGACGCCCTTGACCCAGCCACTAACGTTAGTCGCATTCCAGGGGAAGTTATTGGGGATGGGCACAGTCTCGTAGCCTGCGTCCTCAATCGCGTTGCACAACTCCCAGATCACTACCGGCATGCGCACGAAGTTGATCCCCGCGTAGCCCATGCCGGCATAGGCGGTGAAGTAGGTGCCCTCCTCGATCCCGCGCAGGGCCCCGCGCAGGATGCGGAAGCCCAGTACGATCATGGATTTGGCGTCGGGCGCGATCTGACGCGGGTCACACTGCACCGGCGCCCCCTCGAAGCGGTCCATGGAAGCGATACCGCACAGATCGGCTCCACAGGCCTTGGCGTACTCTTTTACGTCCTGAGAAGTAAGCATGGCAGTCTCCTTTAGATTCGTATCGCTGTGCGAACGAGAACTGTTGGCACACCTGCAGTTTGCGCTGCCGCATTGGACTAGACCTCTAGTCCTGGTCCTCCGGGTTGCAGACAAACCCGTGATGTTCTACATGTTCTGGCTGGGCGGGGAGGCGCCAGGGCTCGCCTTCGCTGAAGCCGGGGCGGGTGTTGAACTCGTTCTCCACCCGGCCGCGCTTCTCCAGGTGCTTCATGCACGCGATGATGCACCCCCGTGCTCCGCAGAGCGCCGGTACTCCCCAGCGGGCGAGGAACGCGTAGGCCGGGACCGAGGGGAACACGGCCCAGCCCAGGTCCCAGGCCTCACGCCAGGTTACCTCCTGCTCGGGCATGGGCAGGTACAGCCCCGGATATTTCTTGATCAGAAACGGTGCGCTGCAGCGGTTCAACCCGTGATGGGTCAGCTTGCACTTGCCCAGGTCCAGGTCGTTCCACTCCAGACGGTGCCCCTCCACCTCCAGAACCACACTGTTCTCCGCAGCGATGGCGTCAGCAGGGCACTCACGCACGCAGGCTCCGCAACGGTCGCAGATCTCGCCGGTGACGATGGGGTCTGGCTCCAGCTCGGCCTCGGTGAGGACGATGCCGATGCGCTGGCGCGGACCGAACTCTCTGGTCAGGAAGACTTTGGACCAGCCGATCTCGCCCAGACCGGCCAGGGTCGCCGCAATCCGGTAGTGGGGCACGACGTAGGGAGTGCGGGTGGAGGCGTCTCCGGCCCAGTGCGGGCCGCCGGCCTCGCGGTAGGTTGCCATGGCAGCCGTAGCTGCAGCCTCGTAGCCATGATCCTCAATGAAACAGGCAAGGTCATACGCAGACTCGCCCAGGCGCGCGTTAAGTCCCTGGTAGCCGAAAATCGTGTAGCTGGGCCAGTGTGTGCCTTCGTCAATGCCCCGGTAGGAGCTGCGCAGGATGCGTTTGATGAAGACCACCACGGAGCGGGCGCGGGGCATGATCTTGAGCGGGTCCATGTCCGGGGGCGCGCCTTGGAAGCGCTCGATGTTGGCCACCCCCAGCTTGTCGGCGAGTCCGTTCTCCAGGGCATAGGCCTTGAGGTCGGCGCTGGTCAGCATGAGGAGGCCTCCTCATTGCGGAAGGGTGAGTGGAAGCGACGGGTAAGAAGCCCGCTGTCCTCCAGGTGCGCCACGCACGCCCGCCCGCACGGCGCGCCCAACCGCCAGGGGTCCTGCCCGGTGGCGTAAGGCACCCCGGTGCCGCCGGTGCCGGGGCAGACACGACAGCTCTCCTTACGCAAGGCATAGACAGTGGCCACGCCTTCAGACAGGGGGTGCTCGACCAGCTCCTCGCGGGAGAGGGCCAGGGCGGGGCAGGCCTCGACGCACAGGCCGCAAGCATCGCAAACGCTGCCTGCGAAGGGCGCGTCGGCCTCCAGCGGCAGGTCGGTAATGACTGCCGTGAAGAACTGGCGGGGGCCAAACTCCGGAGTGAGGAAGAAGCCGCCACGGCCCATCTCTCCCAGGCCCGCTGCATGCGCTGCGTACTCGATGTCCAGCACTACGTTCGGCGCCGGCTTATCCGGGGCTACAGGAACGCCCATCTCCCGCACATCGGAGGAGTGCGGATACATGGGGAAGGCCTCCCAACCCTCCGTCTCCAGCGCGCAACAGAACTGATAGGTCCTGGTGAGTGCGTACTGCATGGGGGAATTGGCGCTGAGCACGTAGTGGGCATGGCCGGTCTCGTGTCCGCGCAGGCTTCCCCGGGGGACGCGGTGGCCGAGCACGATAACGGCAGTGGCCTGTGGCAGGACCGAGGCCGGATGGGCGTCAGCGGGCAGCCCAGCAAAACGGTCAGCCGAGGCGATCCCCACCAGGTCTATGCCCAGACCGGTGGCGAGTTTCTTCACTTCTGGTGCGGTTAGCAAAGGTAAGTCCTCCTTGAATGAAAAGTCATTTCTCCTGTGGTAGTGGAGCTATCAGCTAGTCCGTTTTTCCCGGGTCCCCGGCTTCCTCTGGCGAAACCGGCCAATCCATGCGCCAGGGCTTTCGCCGGCGGAACTTCTCATGGAACTTGTTCCCCACCACGCCGCGCTCCTCGAGGGTGATCATGCACCCCCGCATGCAGCCCCGTCCCCCACAGATGCCGGGTCCCAGTAGCAGGTTTGTCCCTGGCTTGCGGGCCCACGGTGAGACTTCGTTGGGCGTGATAGGCATGCCCCGCATGCCCTCGTCCAGAAAGACCGGCTCGTGATCCGGGTCGGTCAACCGCTTTCCTCCCTGAAAGGCGATCTCGCAGGCGGCAACATCCAGCTCTCCCCACTCGACTTCGCGGCCGGCCAGCGTCACCTTCACGGTCTTCTCCCCGCTGATGGCCTGACCGGGGCACTCACGCACGCAGGCCATGCAGCGGTTGCACAGTGGGGGACCGTCATAAAGCGGGTCAGGTTCCAGCTCGGCCTCGGTGAGCACGATCCCCAGTCGCTGCCGGGGACCAAACTGCGGCGTGAGGAAGACCTTGCTGTAGCCGATTTCGCCGAGGCCCGCCAGGTAGGCCGCGATCCGCAGGTGCACAGCCACATCGGGCACGGCCCGTCCGGGTTCGACCGGATGAGCCTTGGCCTGCACCTCTCCCTCGGCATCAATCGCCCGCCACGGGCTCTGGTGGCCATAGGGGATGGCCTCGTAGCCCTCGTCCTCGATTAGATTGGCTAGCTGGCGTACCAGCATGGGCATGAAGACCCAGTTGATGCTCATGTAACCCATGCCGGTGTAGTTGGCGAAGAAGGTGCCCTCCTCAATGCCGCGCAGGCTGCCGCGGTGGATGCGCAAGGCGACGACGATGACTGACCTGGCCTCCGGCATGATCTGGCGCGGGTCCTGCTGGATCGGCGCTCCCTCCCAGCGCTCGATGGGAGCGATTCCTACCAGGTCCGCGCCTCCAGCGCGGGCGAATTGCTTCACTTGCTCGGCATTCAGCACGGCGATCTCCTCCTTAAGACGAGGGCACGTATCCCAGCGCCCGAGACAGGCCCTGGACGGTGGTGAGAACCCGGTGGCGAAAGAGGTCCTGGTCGCCCTGCTCCCAGGCCTGCCAGTCAATGCGACAACCCAGCAAGGCCACGATCTCTCCCTCCGCGTCGCGGATCGCGGCGCCGTACGCCATCGAGACCGGCTTGCCCTCCTCGTAACCGATATGAGGCGCCAGCCCTGTGCGTTGCGCCTCGGCGAGTAAGGGAGTCAGCTCGGCCAGCTCCTCTGCGGAGCACAAGCGTTGCCGCTCCTCCTCCGGTAGGTGGGCCAACAGCGCCCGCCCCAACGCGCTATTGCCCATGCTCAGTAGCGCCCCGAAATGGGGGTGGGTGGGGTTGTAGAGGCCCTCCGGGTAGCAGGCCTCCAGTATCAGCACACCGCCCCGGTGGGGGACGCCCAGGACCGTGTGCGCCCCGGTTTGCTGCATGAGCTCGAAGAGGTAGGTCATCCCCACCCGGCGCACTTCCAGCCGGCTAAGGATATCGGAGGAGAGTTCGACGGTGCGCAGGCCGATGCGGTAGCGGCGAGTGTGTGGATTGCGGAGGACGTAGCCGGTCTCGACCAGGGTGGCGAGCATCTCGCAAGTCTGGCTGCGCCCCAAGCCGATGCGCTCGGCCAGTTCGGTGACGCTGAACTCGCGGGCTTCAGCGGCCAGGGTTTCGAGGATCAGCAAGCCCTTGCGAAGGGTAACGTGCCGGGTTGTCCCGCTGGTCACTGTGGCCACAACAGCGGCAGCATATTCTCGCTTTGAGAATATGTCAAGAGGAACTTCGCGTTTTGCGAACACACCCAGTATAAAGACATGCTCTTCATAGGCAACGGGGCGGCGGTAACGCCCGCCGCCCCAAGTGCGTGTCGCTGCGATTGCTGGCTCTCTTCTACTTCAACGTAAACTCGGCCAGCCGGTCCATCTCTCTCAACCCGCAGTACGAAGCCAGGGTGTCCACGCTGTACCCCCAGCCCGCCTTGTCCTCCGGATGGGTGATCCCCGGTGGGCTGACGCGCACCACGTTCATGTAGAAGGTATCCCCCGTCTTCAGCAGTTTGCCCTCCGGCACCAGCTCATTGAGCGGGATGGCGATCAGCATCTCCAGTGTCTGCTTGTCCGGGTAGCTGTTTGAGTAGTGGATGCGGTCGCTCACCAGAGGCACATGCATCCGCCAGTTAACCTCTCCCTGCATGTATGCTCGCCAATTGTCGTTCGGGCTGTCGTTGAAGAGGAACTGCCGGAAGGGAAGGGCGCGGGAGTTGGCCGTGAAGATCTCCAGCGTGTCGCCTGAGCTTCCGGGCGCGAGTTTGGAGATGTCCCCCACCGGGTCCGTGTATTTCATGTACAGGTACTCGT
>LSQX01383891.1_pt1 | contig 11054 bp, 5 predicted proteins | sample 654561 | NCBI WGS metagenome assembly LSQX01 (sample SAMN04489861, study PRJNA283612) | anaerobic digester metagenome | isolation source: 4 biogas reactors fed with cattle manure at either 37C or 55C with and... | place: Denmark: Kongens Lyngby | collected 2014 | reverse complement strand
CAGCCTCTCGGCAGGCACGAGAAACAGCGAACGAACACATGAAAGACAAGCTATTATCAAGTAAAGCGTAAAATGGTGAAGTTATTGACAAGTTGTGGCTCCTGCGGTTTGAAGGCTGAACGGCATGTCTGTCTTGTACATGCCGCACATCACCTCGACCAGTTTTCGCGCGACGTAGAAGAGCGCGACGGAGTGCGGCTTGCCCCGGGCGGTCTGCCGTTCGTAGACGGCGGCGAAGAGAGGGTTGTGCAGCCTGCACATGGCGGATGCCTGCCAGAGCGCGGTGCGCAGGGCGGGGCTGCCCCGCTTGGAGATTTTGGTGCGGCCCTTCCACTTGCCGCTTTCGCGGAGCCTGGGCTCGCAGCCGGCGAAGGCGAGGATGCGCTTGTCCATGTCGCACGGGGGCTTGCCGGAGGGCGGGTGGCGGAAGCGCTCCATGTCGCCGATCTCGCAGGCGATGACGCGCGGGAGGAGGGTCCCGAGTCCCTTGACGGAGGCCAGGAGCGCGGCGGCTTTGGGCGCGGGCATGGCGCGGATCTTTTCCTCGGCCGACTCGATCTGGGAGTCGGCGAAGCGGATCTGGGCGATCAGGGAGACGAGCGCGGCCTCGTCGCCCTCGTTGACGATCCCGGCGGAGACGCTGGCGCGGGCTGCGTCTCGGAAGCTCCGGGCGCGTTCCGCGCCCAGCCGGCCGCGGGAGGCCTTGGAGACGATGGCGGTGAGGGTCTTGAGGTTGGCGCCGGAGAGCAGGCGCGCGGACGGGAACGCCTCGAGGACGGCCAGCGCCGTGGCGGAGAATATCTGCCCGAAGGTTTTGCCGGCCTCGGGGAAGGTGACGTCCAGCGCGGCGTGCAGGCAGCGCTTGGCGTTGCTTCTCTGGCGCACCAGGAACGTGCGGTGGCGGGTGAGCGACTTGAGCGCGTCCGTGGCGGCGTCCTCGGCCGGCGCGGGGTTGTGCCTGTTCCGGAGCAGGGCGGTGGCGATGGCCAGCGCGTCGGCCTTGTCGGTCTTGCGACCGCGCACGTCCTTGGCGATCTCGGCCGAGGTGATCAGAGGGTTGACGGACTCGACGCGGTAGCCCTGCTCTGCAAGCGCGTGGCGCAGCGGGATCCAGTAGCGCCCGGTGGCCTCCATGCCGATCCGGATGCCGGAGGGCCTGCCGAGCTTCCTGAGTTGGGCGAGCAGGGCGGCGAACCCTTGGGCGTTCTGGTCGAAGAAGCGAGGCGGCATCAGCACCTCGCCGGCCGCGCCGATGGCGGCCGCAGCGTGTTTCTCTTTTCCGATGTCGATCCCGACGGTAACCATGTCGAACTCCTTTCCCGGCGCGATGGCCGAGGCGTTAAAGCGGGGCAGCCCCATCCTGGTTGCGATATGAGGCATCGTCAGGCGATGGCCTTGAAGCGCGAATCAAGCTATCAGGGGTCTGTATCCCGGAGGTTGAAACGGGCGTTCCCAGTCTTTGCTCAGGGCTTCGCGCCCAAGGAGCGAACGTTGATGGATACGCCCGAAAACCTAATCGTCCGGCATCGCGCCGCCTTTTGGCAAGACCGGAACAAAGAAAAAGAAGCAAAAAGAAACCAAACCGCATCCCCGTTCCTGTTAACCTAAAAAGAGCAGTTGGATTTTCATTTAGCTAGCTGAAGCAGCATTTGTCCGCCTTGCGAGACAGGCTGAAGCACCTTTCCGCGCAACCATTTGACGAACGCGACCGACAGAATGACAGCCCACACCGCCTCCACGCTCAACTGCTCCGCAGTTCGGGCCAGGCGGTTCAGGAACGCGCCGATCCTGTCAAGGGTGAGGCGGATCCGTCCGCTCAAGGCGTGCGTCGAGGTGAGGCGTATGATTTTGCGGCGGCCGGTCGAGACAAGCCTGCCAACCGCGTGAAGAAGGAGCGGGCGGGACGTTACCGCCTCCATGTGGCTCTCGGGCTGCGCGAGGCGCGTGAAGACGTTCCACCAGTTATAGACCAGTGCGATCAGGCGCGCGATGATGCGGCAGCGCCGGAGGTCGCGGGTCACGAAGCCGGCCCAGCCCCACTGGTTCTTGATCTCGTCGAAGACGTTCTCGCAGTCCGCCCGGTCCCTGTACGCTTGTGACAGGGCGACGGCATCCAAGGTCTCGTCGTTGGTCACCAGCACGACGTACTCCCAGTCCGGGACGTCGCCGATCCCGGCGACGAAGTCGAACTCGGGCTCTGCGGGACGGGGCAGCCCGGCGCGCGCGGGCGGCCGCGCGGCTGGGCGGCGAAGGAACACGCAGCGGCGCTCGGCCGTCCAGCCGCCCAGCGTCAGGCGGCACTCGGACGCCTGCCAGCCGTCGCCGGCGTCTTTCCATCCCTCGCCGGGTGCCGTCAGTTCCCGGAACCGCGACTTGACCTTCGCCGAACGCCTCAGCTTGAACAGGTAAGGCTGCGCGCGCCGCTCGGCCTGCGCCATGATCTGCTCGCTCCCGTAGCTCACGTCCCCGCGTATCAGGCGCGGCCGGCACTGCGGCGGCAGCGAGTCGAGCAGCGCCCACAGGCCGGGCATGCCGCAGCCGCCCGAGTGCTCCTTCCCCGGATGCACCTCCACGCCCAGCACGATGCGAAGCGCGCCGATGAAGAACGTGTGGTAGTTGTGGCTCGGGCGGCCCGGCTTCTTGGGGTTGTAGCCCAGCTCCGCGCCCTCCTGCCCGCCGTAGAGCGGCTTGACCGTGCTGTCGATGTCCAGGACGTACGGCTCGGCGAGCAGCGGTTCCCAGACGGCCCGCTCCTGCTCCGCCAGCCACGCGTCCCAGGCCTCGGGCGTCCCGCGCTTCAGCGCCCGCCGCACGCTGTCCTCGGACACCACCCTGGACATCCCCAGCGCTTCGGCCCCGACCCGGTCGGCCCGCAGCGAGTTGATGTGCGCGTAGCGGGTCTGCCCGTCGAGGACGGACAGAACCAGCGTCCCGAGCACGTCGCGGGCCTTCGGGGCGTTGTTGCTGCCGTACGCCAGCGGCGGGGCTTCGCAAAGCCGGTCCAGCAAACCGCCCGTCTTCAGGTACTGCGCGAAGAACACCACGGATCCCATCGGCGTCACTTTCGCCCCGCCATCCCAGTCCACCTCGAAGCACTCCCCGCCGCCGCGAACCAGCAGCCTGCCAATCTCCGCTTGATTCGAAACAGCCTCTGTGCCATCCTGTACACACGCAACGGTGTCGTTCATCCTGTACTCCTTTCTTCATCGAAATTGGAAGTATAGGACACACCGTTGCGCCTTGCACCAAATAGGTGCGGCGCACGTTTTAACAAGAGCCAATAGTTACGGGGCTTTCAACGACATATGCTCGTTCAACTGCCGATTATAGGGTTAATAAGTCGGCCTTATGGGCCTCTGAAGGCCCCGGCCAACTTCTTAACAGGCGTGCGGTGATGCTTATACCAGGAGCACGCAGACCATGACGATGAACATCGCCAGAGAGGTCGCCGCCCTGGGCCGCAAGAATACGGAGCTGCGAATCACGTTCAATCACCGCATACGCAATGCCATAACAGTCTTATCCGCAAGGATATAGCACTTGCGAGTGTTAACCATTCGGTTCAAGAGAAGTCAGGGCATTTTTTGAGGCCGCGAAGAATCCACCGGCCTTCAGCGTGATCCCCGTCGGCGTGCCTTCGTCGGACAGGACCATCGGCGCATCGTTCAGTGAGCGTGTAACGACATAGGTCAGCCCGTCCTTGGTCTCAATGCCGACCTCGACTCGACCGAAGTCGAGGTTGCGGTTTACCAGACCCTCGATACGCCTGCACGCGTCCCGGTCGTCCGGCATCGCATCCAGCGCGAAGCGGATGAACTCCAGGGCCGTTGTCTTCCCCGTTCCCCGCGCCCCGATGATGCAGTTCAGCCCGGGCGCGAACTCGATCTTCGCTCCATCCATGAATCCGCCGACGATGGAAATCCAGCGGATGCGATGGAAGGGCGCTTTCTCCAGAGGTGCATTTGCCATCAGTGGCCTCCTTGAATCTTGCCAGGGTCTTTGCTCGATGACACGGTCGCTTGGAAGTATCCCCAGCATGCAGCCTTCTCGTGAGCGATCTCAATACAGTTATACAAGGGGTTGTGCATCTATCTTGCCTCCGGTAACACCACGTAGAACCACCTGCGCTGCTTCACAGACTGGTGTAGCTCCTGCCAGAAATCATGATTGTGCTCTTCAAAGTACTTCCCACATGAATAGCGTATCACGTTGGCAACACGCAGCCGCACATGACCGTCACCATTGTTCAATGCGTCGGCTGTCCGCCTTGACAAGATGCCGACCTTTCTTCCCTGATGATAAACGGCCCGGCCGTAACGCAATTCGACCTCGTCTCCGGCGTTGACGTGTTGCTCGATATAGTCTTGAAGACCCTGCTCCACTTGCGCTGTCTGCCCAGTCCATGAGACGAATATCTCTTTCGGCGAGCCCTGGAGGGTATAAGAGCCGTTCAGGCCAACCCCTTCAAATGGCCGCCGAGACCACCAACTACGTTCACGCCCTCCCGGTGGCCAACCCACATAAAGGCGATTGCGGGCACGCGTCATTGCGACATAGCAGAGGCGCGCCTCCTCGGCGGCATCCGCCACTGACACCTCTCCTCCGTTGCTGTCATTCAGCGGGAAACTCTCCGATGACGGCAACACCACGACGGTGTCATACTCCAAGCCCTTTACTTTATGCACCGTTGAGATCGTTATTCGGTGAGATCTAGCACTTAACCCGGTGCGTGCCTTAAGGCGTTCGATGTCCGACGCCCGCATCTCTTGAACAAAATCAACAACGTCTCGCATTCGCGGGCGACCACGCTCAAGTCGCATTAGCTGGTACATGTCCCTTAAGTCTTCAATACCCTTGGCCATGTCCGCATGTCCGAGCGCCTGGTATTCAGCAAGTAGGCTGTCCCATGTGTAGGGCTCGACAAACTCCCATTGGTCGCGGCGAGTACACATGTCGAGCATTGCGCCTGTCGGACGAAGTTGATACAGGGCAAAGTCCTCCGCCCCAAGAATCTCCAGCCACTCGTCGTGAATGTGAGGTAGGGCAGAAAGCTGTTCATGCACCTTCCTGCATTCCCGATTGGAACGACACAGGATCGCAATGGATTCACTTTTCCCGTCGCTCGCCTGGCGAGACATAGACTCGAGCAGAATATCTCCGAGAGTATTGGCGTCGAATGGCAGGGTGACTGCGCCATTCTCCGTGCGAAAAGCGGCCAAAGTGGTCTGCGCCTTCATACGGGTGAAGTGGAGCCGCTCGCTTGCCTTTGCAATCATTCCGTTCGCCCGGCTCACAATTTCCGGTACTGACCGATAATTGAGCGGAAGGGCATGAAGCTCTGGCGTGAATGCTTGCCGGTATTTGTCGAAATAGTGAACAGCCTCAAGCGGGCAGTCCAAGCGGTGCTGGTCTCTCCACTTCTTCCGATTCCATGTGAGAATGTCTTGGTCGTCATCCCCGATGACCATCGCCCCGCCTTGATCCTGGCAGTGCGTGACCAGGGCTTGCACCACATCGTAGAAATCCTCGTTCATGTCTTGAAACTCATCAACGAGAATCGCCTTGTAGCCACCGGCGATCCGCCTTGCAAACGCTGTGTCGGTAGAGACGGACTGCGCAAAACGGTGTACGGCCTCCCCAATCGCATCTTCCTCATACATGTCAGAAGGCGGCTGGTTTCGCAGTGCGAAGCTGTGGAAGGTCGATACGTCCAGGCTCCTGACATGACTGCCATATCCCAGTTCACGAAACAGGTCCCGAATGCGGTCGCGGATTTCAAACACCACGGCTCGATTGAAGGCAAGAACCAGTATTTCTGATGGTCTAATATTCTGCGCGTGAATGAGATGTGCGCACCGCATCATCAGAACATGGGTCTTCCCTGAGCCGGGTCCCGCATTGACAAGCAGCTTTCGGTTGAAGGGCGCGGCGCAGACCGCGCGTTGTTCGTCGTTGAGACGATCCATCTCCTTCCCAAAACGCTCACGGCGCACCTGAACCAGCAAATCCTGGAGCATCTGGTTGCCCGCTAGAATCTCATCGCCCACCTCGCCAACAGCGTCCTCGAGCGCGCTCTGCAAGTCTTCTGCCGTCAAGCATTGAAAGTATCGGTCGATGAATTGCTTGCGATTCTCCGTCGGCATGGCCGCGAAGAGCACCATGCATTGCGCTCGAAGGACTTGCAGTTCATGCTTCTTCAGCATCTCCACGTAGGTGCTCTGGATCAGATCCGATCCGGTTTGGGTGCCAGTATCGGATGTCGTCTTTGCACTCTCTGTTTCCGAAACGTGGGGCGGTAAGGGGTCCATCGTGTTCAGAGAAACGACAGACACCCACTCGTCCGTCTTGTTCTCCAGCCCGTAAAAGCCGGACGCCTCAGTCAGGTTCATTAACTCACGCAGTCGAGAGACTCGCGTTTCCTGCCCCAATGCGTTCACGAGATCCACGAGAGCAACATCAAATGAAGCGGCTTGCCCGCCTCCGGCCTGCGGCTCTTGTTTCGCCAGCCAAGCAACAAGCCGCTGCATGGCGTCCAGCCTCTCGGAGATGCCTCTCTTTACCTCCGCAATGCTTGAGTCAGGAATGGATCGCGCATACTGCATCGTCCCATCGCTCGCGAGACTCTCCTTCATTCGTAGTCCCGCGTAACGGACCAGCTTCAGCGATCCTCCAATCGCACGGTATACTTCTCTTTGTATGCGTCTCTTTTGTGGTGTCTCAGCGGACCTGGCTACAGGCACACCACTTTCGGCAGATGCCTCACTATCCTTTGGGGGATCTCTTTGCCGCAGATATGCCTGATACCAAGCCTTCAGTTCCGCCTCGAACGCCTTACGCGATAGCAACTCAACGGCACCCTCCGTTGGACGAAGCAGGCGCTCAACGGCATACCGCAGTAGAGGCCAATAGGTCTCCTTATCGCTAGGAACTGCGGATCGCAGAACGACGAAAGTCTTGCGCAGCGACAGCGCATTTGCCTGACTCAACGCAATCAGCCGAGAGAAGAGATCATCCGCCCCAATGCCCCCGCTTGACGCCATGATTTCCGACATCGACACGCTGACGTCAATATTGTCACGATCTGCTGGCGAAGGAATCTGTCGAGCCGTGGCCCTTGCGGAGGCGTCTTCGACCGAAGAGGTTTGTGCTGGCGATGACACCAGCGCAAGGACACCTCGCACGAGACCCCTTATGAACCGGCTGAATGCGGATTCGGCGGCCTGTTTGCTTGCAGGGGATGAGTCGGCGACCTCGGGCTCAACCACAACCCGCGAAGTCTCCTCGACGAGGTTGAGTAGTGCGCGTGCGACAACAGCGGTGTCCGTTCCGGTAGCTGAAATCTTCCGAAGGCTGCTCAGTCGCAGAGTCAGGTCAAGAAACGGCGGGTGACGTCCTTCCACTCGCAACACCGACATCCGCTCAAGCCAGAACAAGCAGTTCGTGACTTGATTCTCATCGAAACTCTTTGCCTCGTTGATGCGGAGTGCGGCGGGTACGATGCAAACAGCCTTCCCCACCTGCTTGAATGGAACGGCGCGGTCTAGACAATAGCCGAAGAAGTCCTGAAGGTCCGGCGGTTTCACCGCCTTGTCATGGAGCATCCCAAGATTGTGCTCAAGATTGTCGTGATTGAAGAGCAGCGTGGCGGTCACTTGCTCGTGTCCAGTGCGCTCACGCTCTTCTTTGCTCCTGCCAATGCGACCGACTTCCTGCAAATAATCTTCAATGAAGGTCGGAGGCCGGTAATGAATGCAGGCGTGGAGATGTGGCACGTCCATCCCCATGCCAAACGCCTTCGTGCACACAAGGACGTTCACGGTCCGAGCCTTCAGCAAATCGCATGCTTCCGACTTGACGGTTTCCGGCAGACCTGCATGAAAGGGAAGTGAATGCAAGTGGGCGACGGCGGACCCAGAAGCGGCCGCCGCCGCATTCAGCGCCTCACTGATACGATGACAGTCCTCACGTTTCCGAACAAACACAAGCGCGCCGCTTTGAGCCAAGTCGAGCTTACCGAGAATCTCCAATATCTTGCTGAACTTATCGTCGGCTGAAAGCTCTTCTGTTTCCGGAAGTTCGCAAGATTCCAGAATGATGAATGGCTGGATTGGGTGAGGCATGTCCCGTGGCAGATCGTCATAGTCCGGAGGCTGTGGCAGTCTGAGTTCCCTCTCCAGATCATGCTGATTCCGCTTCGTGACCGTCGCCGACAACATCAGGACACGATGTGGATTGCCAGGGAGGTCCATCTTGCGGAACCAGTCAGCAACGTACTGGGCCGCGTACAGGTAATCGGGACGGAATTCAAAACCCCATTCGCTGACGCAATGGACCTCATCAAAGATGAGAAACTCAAGGCCGCCATCCATGCGCCGACGGCGCTCCAGAGCCTCCGTAAAGCGCGGAACGCGAAAGCGCTCGGGTGCGACATAGAGAAGCTTGATGCGGCCATCAAGAACTCCCTGGTAAACGTCATAGTTGACCCATGCCTCACGCCCCCCGCTCAAGTAGTCTACTTCTTCGCGGAATCCTCTCCGCCACAGTCTGTGAACCTGATCCTGCATCAATGCGCGCAGAGGAGTAATGACGACCGAAAGACGACCCGAGTATTGCGCCCGAAGCAACGCGGGAACCTGGAAGACTTCCGACTTGCCAGCACCGGTCGGCAGTCGCAGAAGCAAATCGTGTTGGGTGCTGACAAGCGCCTCGATGGCGGGCTGCTGGGTTCCTGGCAGAAACTTAGCGTATCCCCAATTCTTCTCCAGATAGTTCCGATAGGACTCATAATCGTTGGGAATATCCTCAGGCGCTCGTCGCGGAAAACAGACTCGGTCATAGACGTCACGTTTGCCTTCGTCCAGCAGTTCATCAAGGGGGTAGAACGGAACGTCCTCCCGTTGCAGCCCCAGGGATCGAGCTGACGGTTGATTGAAGAGACGCGAGTCCAAAATGAGCACGGGGTTCTCGGGAGCGGTATCCATTTGCAGTAGCGATGCTAGCCAAGGGCCCAGCAAGAGAGAACTCGCTTCATAAAGGTCGCGGGCCTTCAGCGGAACCTGAGCCGCTTGGCTCATTGCGACATCTGCGTCGTTATCTGCGTCCTCCGAGCCATCGTCTTCAGCGTCCTCTTCTGCCGAGTCGTTTGGAATCTCGCCCGAATCACGGCTCGGCTCAACTGGCGTGTTCAGAATGCAGTGCCATGCGTGCAGCGGTAGTTCGTCAACCGCGATGCGGACACCTTGCCCAAACCGTTGGGCCGCCTCAACATAGCGAGGAATGTCTGCCTGGCTGCACGCAATAACTCGGAGCCCTTCATTCCGCAGACGTTCGATCTGACGCAATGGCGTGTCCGCATGGAGCACGGACAGAGAAAGCAGCGTGAGAGCGTTCTGCACCTCGGCTGCCTCGCTTGGCCAGCGCATGGCGCATACAAGGAGATGCTGTTGCGGCAATGTCCGAAGCAGGTTTAGAAGAACGTGAACGACGTCAGCCAGATACAGCTTGCGGTTGGCCGTGTCCGGAGAAACAAAGAGTCGGTCCACGTCAAGACTGGTGACATCGCCATCTCTCCATCTGGGAAGAGCGGCCCAGTGTGGCAGATCCCTGGATGCAGAACTGGCAGGCTGAGCGATTGACAGCTCATCTGGCACTGGAGGCAAGAGTTGCCAACTGGGGTCTGATTGGCCGAGACCGGGAGGCTCATAGAGCAACCACGATGGACCACGAGCCTTGTCGTCCACAACAAATGCAGCACGTCCCGTGCGTCCCTCGATCACGCTTGGAAACTCGATCTGTGCCTCACCCTCTCTGAGAATCCGCGAATAAGCGCTTTGCCACGCCAGCAGCACCTCGTACGGATAACCGACAACAAGCTTCTGTTCCCGCATCAGCGCCAAGCTCGATTCCCAAGGCTGAGCAAACAGGTCTTCGGCCACACAGATGCGATGATCCGCATTAGGTTCATCTGACGACTGGTCGTCCTTGTGGGCCTCTCGTAGCCTTGCCTGTGCCGTTGCGTCAACAAGCCATGAGGGAATCATTGACAGACGTACTTGCACCTTATGTTCGGCCGCGTCGGTGACGATGATGGCCAGCGCCTTAGACCGAACATCTGCGTGCTCCCGTGCAAGTAGGGCACAGGTCGCAGGCGACAGAACAGGATCCTTCATTCTCGATTCTGGCGTCATGAAGTCGACGTAACAGCCCTGTTGCCACGCTACGTCACGCATGCGGTTGCGGGGGTAAAGTGCTAACGCCCCAATCTTTGCGGAGAGGTCGGCGGGGTAATGGCGATCTGGTATTGAGGAGAGGGTGATGCGTCCCTCGAAGAGATCGTCTATCAAGCGCCCAATGTCCCGGCAGGCATCACGCATGCAAGCGGCTAACATTGCGGTCTGCGCCTCAAATAGCTCGTAGCATTTGGATGCGTCCGCATCCGCTCGGTGTCCGTTGTCGTCAACGATCAATGCGTGTGAGCGAACCCATGGTCTGAGAATCCACGAAGCAATCAGGGTGTCCCAGTATTCAGCCCGCTCCGGGAATGCGACTCCGCGTTCTCTCAGCCTGGGCAGATCCCAACTCAGCAGGTTGTGCCCAACAATGCATGGGGAGTGCAGCGACAAGAGGCTTTCTTGAACGGCTGTTGCCAGGTCGGCATCGGGGATGTCTTCCGGCATAGACTTGAGTCCCGTACCGCCAGCGTTTTTCCATCCGTATTGCCAAATGCGTCCGTTTTCTGCCTCTATGTCGATGGCAACCGTACGGGCGTGGTTCATGCGGTCTTGTATGACCGCGCCACAAAGCGGCCACACATCAGCGTAAAACCTGCATTCTTCGACTGGTCGGCTCGCGATAAAGGCTCGCAAGTCCCACTTGTCAGGATGGAAGAATCGTTTACACGCATTCTGCCTTCCGGCTGCTTCGACGGCATAGTACGGGGACGTGACAATGGCCCCCAGAAGCCGCAGGCAGCTCTCAAGATCGGAGCATTGCGACAGCGAGTCGTTCAGTGCGCGGTCAAGCAGATCATCAGGGATCAATAGCGCCTTGGGCTG
>LSQX01015293.1_pt1 | contig 11055 bp, 9 predicted proteins | sample 654561 | NCBI WGS metagenome assembly LSQX01 (sample SAMN04489861, study PRJNA283612) | anaerobic digester metagenome | isolation source: 4 biogas reactors fed with cattle manure at either 37C or 55C with and... | place: Denmark: Kongens Lyngby | collected 2014 | reverse complement strand
GTGTTAGAGAGATGTTCTATTTCTAATAATTTCATATTTTTAATTGCTTTATTTTTAAAATCTTTAGGATAGAAAAATCTATTATTTAATTGGTTCACAAAACCTGACATGACGACCTCAAATACAGAAGCTGGAAAGTCTTTTTGAATTTCTATGACTTGAGGCAAATAGCCAATTTTATTAGGTGTGACTCCTGGGTATTTTATTTGACCAGAATATAGTGATTTAAGGCCTAAAATACCTTTCATGAGAGTGGTTTTACCTGATCCATTCTCACCCGCAATCACAAGAAAATCCCCTTGATTAATGGTAAAACTTACATCATCTACAGCCAAACCGTTTTGATACATCATTGATACATTATGGCATTCAATTAGTGATTTACTCATCGATAAAGACCTACTTTCAGGTTTTCAATATTTTGTTGTTGAATTTCAATAAAAGTTAGTCCATTTTTGTATTGCTCCAAGGAGATGTTATGGGTAGAGTTAAGTTCAAGAGTTTTAACTCCAGTTTCTTTCTCAATGGTATTCACGATATTTAATGAAGCAAGTTCTTCGATAAAGACAACTTCTAAATTTTCTTCTTCAATTACATCTATGATTGAAGTTAGTTGAGCGATAGTTGGTTCGCTTTCATGAGACATGCTCTCAAAAAGGGCAATGTACTCAACCCCATAGTCATTCATGAGATAGTTGAGTCCAAAGTGACCTAAGAAGACGATGGTATCAATATCAGCTTGTTCAAATACAGAAGCGTATTCTTTATCTAAAGCCTCAAGCTTCTCTATAAGTGCATCAGCATTATTTGTATAGAGTTCTTTGTGTTCTAAATCAACTTCTATAATCGCATCACGAATTGTTTCTACCATTAATTGAGCGTTTCTCATACTTGTCCAGACGTGTGGGTCTTCATGACCATGATCTGAATCAATATAGGTAATCTTTTTTGAAGCATCAATTTTATTCACAGAATCATCAATCAATGAATTAACCCAAGGTTCCATCCCATCATTGGTATAGATGAATAAATCAGAATTGTTTATGGTCACCATGTCTTGTGCTGTAGGTTCAAAACTGTGGGCACTTTCTCCAGGTTGAACTAACAGCGTTACTAATTCATTTGGTGCTATCGCTCTAACAAAATCATAAGTGACATAGGAGGTTGTGATAATAGATAATTCATCATTTTGATCAGATGATTCACTACAACCGATCAATAATAATAAAATAAGGAGTGTGGATAATATTTTTTTCATGCTTGTTGTCCCTCTAAACACTTTTCACAAATACCATATAAAATAGTTTGACTAAGATCGATTTTGAAGCTGTGCTCCTCATTAAAATGAGCCTCTAAGTCATCAAAATCCTTACAGTCGATATGAAATAATTGATCACACTGATAACAAACGCAGTGATAGTGATCCTCACAATTTAAGTGATTTCCAATATATTGATAGAAGGCACTCTGTGATGGTGAGACATAATACTTGCGCACTAAACCTTCACTCTCAAGTTTCTCTAAGGTACGATAGACTGTAGCTTTGGATACTTTCATTTCATTTTTTCTCATTTGAAATAATAAATCATCCGCGCTAAAGGCTTCTTCTTGATAATCTATAATTTGTTCTAAAATTAAATCTCTTTGTTTAGTACGATAGGTCATAAAACTCCTCCACTTCTGAATTTGAGACTCAGTATCAAAATAATAACGTTTATGAAAAGTGTTGTCAACAAAAAAGTGTTATTTCGATATCAAAAGGTGATAGAATAAGCACATTAGGAGGCACACATGAAAGAACAATTAATTAAAAGAAATGATGTCCCATTAGAACAAACGTGGGATTTAACACACATCTTCAAAGATGAAGAAGCTTTCCAAGAAGCTGTCGACCACATGACAGATCTAGCAAAGCAGTTTAAGAGTAATTACGAAGGTAAGATATCACAAATAAATGAAACACAAGAGTTAGTCGATGTGATTGAGTCTTACCAAGAAATTATGACGTTATACATGCATACATCAGGTTATTCTTATTTAGCAACACAAACAGATATGAGTGATAGTAAAGCACAAAATAGACTAGGTACTATCTCAATGTTAGGATCTCAGGTTATGAGTTCATTGTCGTTTTTTGAAAGTGAACTCAATGTTTTAGATAATGATTTCTTGCAACAATGTGCAGAAAAGTCAAAATATAGAATCTTTTTAGAAGATATTATTAAACATAAAAAACATCAACTACAACCTGAGACTGAGAAGGTACTTCAAGCACTCCAACCAGTAATGAGTTTACCTGACAATGGTTACAATATTACTAAATTAAGTGATATGAGATTCTTTGACTTTGAAGCCAATGGCAAAAGCTATCCCTTGTCTTTTGTTCAATTTGAAAACAGTTACCAAGTTCATCCAGATACTCAAGTTAGAAGAGAAGCATTTAAGCAGTTTTCTAAAGACTTAAGAAGCTATCAAAATACGATTGCTAATTATTACAATACACAGCTTAAAAAAGAAAAGATTATGGCTAATTTAAGAGGCTTTGACAGTGTCTTTGACTATCTGTTAGAAAATCAAAATGTCTCCATAGATCTTTATCATCGTCAAATAGATGTCATCTTGGAAGAGTTATCTGTCCATATGAGAAAGTATGCTAAGAAACTTCAAAACAAGTTAGGGGTAGAAACACTGTATTATTCTGATTTAAAGGCTCCTTATCTTAAAGAAGAGAATCAAACAATTACTTATGATGAAGCACAAGAAATGGTTATCGCTGCCTTAAGTATTCTAGGTGAAGATTATACAAATGAAGTCCAACGTTCTTTTGATGAAAGATGGATAGACTGGGCAGGTAATCTAGGTAAATCAACCGGTGGTTTCTGTATGAGCATGAAACAACAACATCCCTATATCTTGTTATCATGGAACAATGGCTTATCTGAAGTCTTTACGTTAGCTCATGAGATTGGTCATGCGATACAAAGTGTCTATACTAACAGACGATATCCCAATTTATTTGAAACAAAACAAAGCCTCTATACAATAGAAGCACCATCGACCTTAAATGAAATGTTATTGAGTCATTATTTATTAAAAGATGAATCACTTACCCAATGGGTTAATGCGACCATGATAGAAAACACGTACTATCACAACTTTGTAACTCACTTATTAGAAGCAGCCTTCCAAAGAGAAGTCTATAAGTGTGTCGATTTAGGCATGGATTTACAGGCTGATGATTTTAATCGTCTCTTCAATGAACAACTGACTAAGTTTTGGGGTGACAGTGTTGACCTCGATGAAGGGGCAGAGCTCACCTGGATGAGACAACCTCACTACTATATGGGACTTTATTCCTATACCTATTCAGCAGGGCTCACCATATCTACTGTAATGGCACAGCGAATTATAAATGAAGGACAAGTTGCGGTCGATAAGTGGCTCAATGCCTTAAGTGAAACAGAGTCACAAAAACCTCTCGATTTCGCTAAGTTAGTCGATATCGATTTAAGTACAGAGAAACCACTTCAAGAAACAGTCGCCTTTATTGGATCATTAATTGATAGTTTAGAGTAATAAAAAATCCCTTGATTAGGGATTTTTTTTACTCATTGTTATTAGCTTCAGGATCGATAACCTCTAACTCATTAACAAGGGTGATCGATAGTTTACTGGCACCAGTAGGAACACTTACTTCTTTGATTTCTTCACTTAAGCCATATCCTTCTGGGGCACTAATTTGTCTTAGATAGAATGTTTCTTGGGTCAAGTTATTAAAACGAGCATTGACACCTTCTTCTGATACTGTAGACTTCACTACATTGGTACTAAAATCAATGTCATCGGCTATTTCATACTGTGCTCCATAGAGGATGATATTACTATCTTCTTGGGCAATATTAGTAATGGATAAAGAGACACCTACTAAGTTGTCATCCATTTCAAAATGAAACTTAGTTGCTAAGGTAGCCAAGCGTGAATTACCAAAGGTGATAAAACGCTGGTTATCAATATTATGATATATCGTGCTATCATGGCTCTCAAAACGATCGTGGCGAACAAAACTAAGTGCCAAGTCATCTGTATAGTCTAATAGTTGAACCTCGATGTCATAGTTATCAATATTCAATATCTCTAAACCTTTTGGTGTAAACACATTAAATAAATGTAACTTTTGATTATGATCACTTAGATTAAAGACAGTCTGGTTGTCCACATCACTTTGATTAATGGTAATGACCGATCCTCCAAATTGTGGAATAGTTTGATAGGTAGTATTCACTAGCGCTAAGATAGCTTCTTTATAAGAAGATAGATTTGTTTTGAAAGAAGCTTCATAAGGATTACCATCTTCATCACTAAAGGATTCCCAAATAAGTTCTTGAGCCGCAAGATACCAATTGATGTCATTGTCTAGATTGTGGTTGTTATCGAAATCACCATGGAAAACGACATAGTCTTCCTGTGTTAATTCTTCTTGTGTTTCTAGTTTAGAAAGACCACTTTCACTTAGTTCATAATAACCATAGCCATAGTAAGCAATCCAGAATAGACGATCTTTTATGGCAGTATCTAATTCATCTACCGCATAGAAATTATGAGCTTCTAAAATTGTAGGTTCAGAGTTTTCAAAATCAAATGTTGGATCGATAGAATAAGCAGGAATAGCGTTTCCTGTAGGTTCATTGTCATCATTTAAGGTAGTGATTTCTGGAAGACGATAAGTAAATTCTAATACTTCTTGTTCTTCATCTTCATCATCATTAGGTAAGGTATACTGAGCAGTGATAGTATCGCTAAGTGTCACTTGAGCATCGCTTTCAATTGTTTCGCCTTGTTGTTGACATGAAACTAAAAGTAAAAACAACAACAGGACAAGGATAAGTTTTTTCATAAGACCTCCAAATATTGCACAGACAGTTTAACACAAAAAGAGTTCAAGAAAAACTTTTTACAATGGGAAGAGTTTGTGAAAATTTGTGTGTTTTAACACGATTTGGCAAAACGCCATTAAACGTTGTATACTATAGGCGACATAAGTCGACGATTGTTTATAGTTTCAATCATAACAACTGCTGAATTATGATTGGAAGTTGTATAACGAACACATTGTGTGTTTGGAATAAAAAGTTTCTCATTCGCTCGGGGAACTTTTTTGATTAAAAAGCATGTATTTGCATTGATGTTTTAAAAGCAGTTATAATAGTGAATGTGGTAGAAGAGGTACTTATGAAACTAATAAAGATTTCAATACTAGCGCTTATCCTATTGTTGGTCACCTCAGTATCGGTGCAACCAACTGTACAGGCTAGTGAAGAGAACGAAAAAGTGATTAGACCTACGATTGAGAGAACACCTTCCTTACAATTAAATCAAGAGACATTGTCTGTTGAATATGGTGAAGAAGTTGTTTTAGAAGACTTAATCATCAGTGGCTATTGGGATCAATTGATCTTACCACAATTAGATACAACCCAATTAGGAAATCACACTGTATTTTTAATTGCTAAACAAGGACTAAATGAAGTAAAAGTGTCCCTAGATATAGAAATTGCGGACACAACACCACCTGAATTTGATGAAAAAATTAGCACACTTTCATTAGATTACAATGAAGAAGTCGATTTATTGGACTGGTTTGAAGCTTCCGACAATACTGGAGGCAAGGTCACTTTAAGTCAAAATTTAGAAATAGAAAACACCAAACCTGGGAAACAAACTATTACCGTCATTGCCCAAGATGAAAGTGGCAATGAAAATAGCCATGACGTCGTAGTGACAGTCAAAGAGAAACCTAAACCTAAGCCAAAGCCTGTTGTAGTTGTACCAAGTACATCTAACAATAGCCTAAGTGATACCAGCTCAAACAGTAATGATCGCTTCAATGCGAAAGTTACTTATTATGGAGTCGATTGCTACGGATGCTACATGGATAGTTCAGGACAAGGTTACACCGCATCAGGTGTCCGTGTCTCCACTACCGGTGTTTATCAAAACGGTAGTTGGGTCCCTGGCATTACATATAAAGGGTATTACATCTTTGCTGCTGGTCGTCAATATGCCTACTGTACGATAATTGATATTTACAATCATGGAATCGTTGGTCAAGGCATTTCACCAGACACCCCAATACGAGGAATCGTACTAGATAGAGGTGGCGGAGTCTCTGGCAATCATTTCGATGTCTTTATCGGAAGCCAAAGAAGTTCTGGTGTAAGACACGTCAGAGCTAATCCTCAAGCACAAGTTGTTGGCCATTTAGCTGGCTGTTATTAATCATCAAAGACTTTCTTAAGTGAGAGTCTTTTTTAAAAAGAAAAGGAGCCTTATGAAACGACATATTTTAATCTCATCCCTTGGCGATGATTATGAACATTTAGAAACTATTATTGAATCAATTAAAGAAAGTTTAAACAAAGAAAATAGATTGATATTGTTTTGTCCCTCAAGCACTGAATATTATGAAGGTCAAATGGAGTGGGAACAAGGTTTTATCAAAGAGTTAGAAAAGTATGGGATATACTTTGATGATTATGTGTCATTGAAAGCAGAAGAAGATTCTTTTTATTGGCAACAAAAAGTAAAAGAAGCTTCCTTAATTTATCTACATGGAGGTAATCCTTTAATTCAAAAACAACTGTATGAAGACAAAGGTATATATCATTTACTAAAAGACTTTGAAGGTTTGTTATTAGGAGCCAGTGCAGGTGCCATGAATATGTCTTCATTTATTACCCTCACACCGACTAATGAGGAATATCAAGAAATGGTGATAGAAAAGGCACTTGGTTTATCTCAATATTCAATTTATCCACATCTACAAATAGAAGAAGTAATTTATCGCTATATGATGACAGGCGATGGATTAGTTGACGTGTTAGATTTAATTGAACTCTCTAAAAAGACGCCCTTAATGCTATTGGCAGATGGTCAATTCATTGTAGACGATAAGTTTATAGGTAGTCCTAAATATTATATTGAAGATGGGATAATCTATCGTGATGGACAAGAAGTATTCTGTGGTTATGAGGAGTTAGAAGAACAGTCATTACATCAATATCAACAACAAGATTATCAAATGGTTAATTATTATGGGTCAATAGAAGATGGATTGATACAATCAATGTTCAATATAAAGTTGGGCTCACAAAATATTTATCACAGTAAAGCTAAGTTATTTGCGACAACTGAAGAAGTGATCTTGGTGGCTCAGATAAATACAGAAACAGAGAAATATTTCATGATACAACATCCTCATCTTAAAAAAGGAATCTTAAGCTATCAAGTATTATCAGATGGTATCGTCAGAGAAGTGTTTAAGTTTAAAACGATCTTTAGTAAAAAAGTGGAAACGATGGTCATTTTAGATAAGATAAGAGAGCACAAGGATTGAGTTGCTTAAGTATACTATTTATACTAAATGAGGAGGAACTCATATGAAAAAAATACAATTTGGCCTAGATACCTTTGGGGAAGTCCCCTTAGATTTACAAAGTGAACAGCCTATAAGTTATGAAGAAGCATTACGCTTAGTAGTACAAGAAGCAATACTGGCAGACCAATTAGGAATCGATGTGATCGCACTAGGTGAACATCATCGAAAAGAATATGCGATATCGGCACCCGATACTGTTTTAGCTGCCTTATCACAAGTTACAAATAATATTATTTTAGGAACAGGAGTCACAGTCTTAAGTTCAGATGATCCTGTTAGAGTCTATGAGCGTTTTGCGACAATTGATGCCTTATCACATGGTCGTGCCCAAGTCATGGTTGGACGCGGGTCATTTACGGAATCATTTCCACTGTTTGGGTATGATTTACAAGATTACAATGAACTATTTGAAGAAAAGATGGCAATGTTCAGTGAATTATTAAAGAATGAGCCCATTACATGGCAAGGTCAATTTACTCAAAGTCTAGAAAATACACAAGTATATCCTAAACTATCAAAACCTTTAGACGTCCATGTAGGAGTTGGAGGTTCACCTGAATCAATCATCCGTGCTGCTAAATATGATTTACCTATAATGTTAGCAATCATTGGTGGTGAACACATGCGATTTAAACCCTATATGGATTTATATGAAAGAGCTACTACAGAATTTAAAACGACAAATCATCCAATAGGAATCCATTCTCATGGGGTAATAGCTAAAACAGATCAAGAAGCCTATGACATCGCATGGAAGTATTTTTCTGTCGCATTAGATACTTTAGGAAAAGAAAGAGGCTGGGCTAAAATGACTCCTGGTCGTTTCCAATATGAAATAGATCAAGGTGCTTATTTTGTAGGAAGTCCAGAAACAGTTGCCCAAAAGATGGCTAAGGTAATTAAAGAAATGGATATTGGACGTTTCGATTTAATCTATGGTATGGGTGGACAACCTGCAGAGTATCGACAACAAACAATTGAGTTGTATGGTAAAGAAGTTATTCCTCGTGTGAAAGAATTATTAGATGAGTAAAGTAAAGTTAGGTATTTTAGGAGCAGGTAAATTAGGGACCACATTAGGTCGCTTAGCTATTCAAAATGGCTACGAAGTTTTGATTGCGGGCTCTAAAGAAAAAGAGAAGATTATGTTAACAGTAGAGGTCTTAGTACCTGGAGCTATTGTGATGACAAAAGAGGAATTAGTTAAAGAATCGGATGTCATTATTTTAGCTTTGCCTCTAGGTAAAGTGAGTAGTATTCCTACTGTAGGATTAGAGAATAAGATTATTATTGATGCGATGAATTATTGGTGGGAAGTCGATGGTAAACAAAGAATTCCTCATGATCCAAATTTATCTTCTTCTGAATATGTTGCGAAGTCATTAAATAGTAATAGAGTTGTCAAAGCGTTTAATCATATGGGTTATCATGATTTAGAAATTGAAAGTCATAGTGAAACAATAAAAGCTATCGCATTGGCTGGAGATAATGATTTGGATAAAGAAATTGTCTCTAAGTTGATAGAAGATGTTGGATTTAAACCTTTAGATATTGGTTTATTGAAAGAGGGAATTAAATTAGAACCAGGGAGTGAGTTGTTTGGTGCTAATTTGGTTGAAAAAGAATTTAATGAAATATTTAAAAATCTCTAATTGAGATTTTTTATTTAGATGGACTATTTACTTGTGATGTTTTGTACATTTGGATAAAAAGCACAATAATATAAAAAAATCAAGCATTGACACTCACATTCTAAATGATATAATGAAAGCGGATACAGTTTTTGGTTATAATATTTGAAGGAAAGAGGGAGATGAAGCTATGATAGATGTAGTTGTCATAGGCGCCGGTATTGTTGGTGCGTCTGTGGCCAGAGAGTTAACAAAGTTTGATTTAAATGTGCTTGTTGTCGAACGTGCTAGTGACGTTTGTGAAGGAGCTACTAAAGCGAACTCAGCCATTGTACACTCCGGTGTCGATGCGAAGCCAGGCACATTAAAAGCCAAATATAATGTACTTGGTAACAAACTTTACGATAAGGTAGAAGAAGAACTAAATATCAAATTAATGAGAAATGGTTCTTTAAATTTATGCTTTGACGATTCAAACAAAAAAGAAGTAATTGATGACTTGTATGAACAAGGCCTCAAAAATGGTGTTGAAGGAATGCGAATCGTTGAAAGAGAAGAGTTACTTCAAATGGAACCTAATATCCAAGATAATGTAATTTGTGCATTGTACTGCCCAACTGCAGGTATTATTGACTCTTTTGAAGTTAATATTGCTTTTGCTGAAAATGCGGCACATAATGGTGCTAAATTCAAATTTGATACAAAAGTTATTGGTTTTAACAAGAAAGAAGATGGGAATTGGATTGTTAAAACAGATAGAGGGGACATTCAGACACGTGCGGTAGTTAACTGTGCAGGTATCCAATCTGATGATCTTAATAACTTAGTTTCCGAAACTAAACGAAATATTACCGCTCGCCGTGGTGAATATTACTTATTAGACAAAAAAGAAAAAGATTTCGTTAGACATACAATTTTCCAACCACCAACAAAGGCTGGTAAAGGTGTCTTAATCGCTCCAACGGTCAGTGATAACATTATTATTGGACCAAACGCTCATGCGGTCGATAAAGATGATACGACAACAAGTCGTGCCGGATTAGAAGAAGTAGCATTAAAGGTCGGTTTCTCAGTGAAAAATGTACCTTTACGTTCAACTATTACTACATTTTCTGGGCTACGTGCTACAGAAGATGGCAATGATTTCATTATTGGTGAAGTTGAAGATGCTCCATTATTCTTTAATTGTGTAGGCATTGAGTCTCCTGGATTAACTTCTGCTCCTGCGATAGCAATCGATGTAGCGGATGATGTAGCTGAAAAATTAGGGGCAGCTACTAATCCAGACTTTGATCCAATTCGTCCACGTCCAATTGTCTTTATGGAATTATCTGATGAAGAAAAAGACGAATTAATTAAGAAAGATCCAACATATGGTCATATGGTCTGTCGTTGTGAATTTATCACTGAAGGTGAAATTATTTCTGCGATGCACCGTGCACCAGTAGCGACCAACTTAGATGGTATTAAGCGTCGTACACGTGCAGGATCTGGACGTTGTCAAGCAGGTTTCTGTATGACTCGTCAAATTGAACTTTTACAAAAAGAACACCTCGTCTCACCATTTTCAATTTCGAAATTTGGTAAAGATTCCACACTGTTAGTATCTAACAACAAAGATGGATTTGGGGAGGTTAATTAAATGTTAAACGTTGTAGAAAGAGATTTAGTCATCATCGGTGGAGGACCAGCTGGTCTTGCTGCTGCGAAAGCCGCTAAAGAAAATGGCGTCGATGATTTAGTGATTATTGAAAGAGATTACCTTTTAGGAGGAATCTTGAATCAATGTATCCATAATGGATTTGGCTTACGTGTATTTAGAGAAGAACTTACAGGACCTGAGTATGCAGCTCGTTTCGTTGATCAAGTAGAAGATCTAGGGATCGAATGCAAAATTAATACAATGGTCATAGATATCACTAAAGACAAAATAGTCACTAGCATTAATGCGGATGAAGGTATTGTTAAAATTAAAGCTAAAGCTGTAAT
>LSQX01079102.1_pt2 | contig 11056 bp, 6 predicted proteins | sample 654561 | NCBI WGS metagenome assembly LSQX01 (sample SAMN04489861, study PRJNA283612) | anaerobic digester metagenome | isolation source: 4 biogas reactors fed with cattle manure at either 37C or 55C with and... | place: Denmark: Kongens Lyngby | collected 2014 | reverse complement strand
GGCCCCCGCCTTTCCCAGTCTGATGTTACGCTTTGCCCCCGAGTTGAGCCCCCGTGTGGCGCTGGACGAGGTGCCCGACGAGGTGCTGGCCATGTCGGACTATTTCATCTGCGAGACGGCCTTTCCCGCCGGCAGCATCGCCGAGAACACGGCGGCTACGGTGCAGCGGATCGAGCAGGTGGGGCGGTTCGTCGAGCGCACGGGCAAGCCCGCCTTTATCGCGCACCCGTTCCGCTCGTCGGCCAACTATCGCCTGGTCAAGCGTGACATTGAGCCGTGGGTCAGCGCGTTGGCGCCGCGGCCGGCGCTGGACTTTGCGCCCGAGGAACTAACGCGCTTCTTCCTCTTGGACGTGGCAGAGATCGGGGCGACCTCCGCCGCCTACGGCGTGCCCCTCGAGGTGAACGGCAACACCCACTACCGGATGCTGTGCTCCAACCTGCCCGGCGTCCTGCAGATGCTCTACGCTGCCCACTGCCTTTTGCAAGAGCAGGGCGCCGAGTTTGTGCCCGGCAGCGACCAGCACGGCTTTCGGCGCAGCGTGGGGCGCGTGGGCTCCTACGTGCCCTTTGACTGCTTCCAGGTGCTGGGCCTTGGGGCGGGGGATCTTCCGTTCCTGCAGCGGATCGGCGTGCCCCAGACGGCCTGAGGCGGCGGACTCGGGGCGCGATGGGAGGCGCGCTGCGAAGTGGCGCCATCCAGCCCGCCTAGGTGGTCATACCCTGGCGCGATGGCGCTGTCCATTTCTATGGAGGGGCCCTCCGCCGGATGCCCTAGTCGCGCCGGCTCGGCGGCCGGGTGGGCAGCTCGGGGGGCAGGGGGAACGTCGGCGTCGGGGCGGGTGGCCCGGGCTCCGTCGGTTCGGGAGTGGGCGTCGCGGTCGGCGTGAGCGTGGGCGACGGAGTGGCGGTTTGCGTCGGCGGCGCCGGGGTCCAGGTGGCCGTGGGGGTGGCACTCGGGGCCGGGGTGCCGGTCGGTGTGGCCGTCCACGTGGCGGTGGCCGTCGGCGTGGACGCCAGGTCGTAGCCAAAGCGGGCGATGGCCTGCTCGCCCCGCTCATAGTACTCGACCACCACCTCGTGTTCCCCCGCCTCCAGGTCGATCTCGACCTGGTAGAGCGCCTGCCCCGCATCGCGCCACTGGTCGATGATCAGGCGGCCATCCACACGGACCCGAATCCCGTCGTCGGCCTGCGCCCAGAAGCGGTAACGGCCGCGCTCAAACGGGATGATGCGCCGCCAGCGCACGGAGAAATTGTCCACCGGGATGTTCGGATCGGGCGCGCCGAGCCCCCAGTCAAAGTCGATGATCAGGTCGTCGCGCACGAGGACCGGCTGCCCGGCAAGGTCCGGGTTGCGGTAGTAGGCCCCCTGCCATCCGACATAATCCTCGAGCAGTTGCCACCAGATATGGATGCCGGCCTGGCCGCTCGCCTCATAGTACTCGACGCGCACCTGGTGCCGGCCTTCTTCCAGCCAGATGTGGCCCATCTGCTTGCCGCGAGCGCCGGTCGTCCAGGTATCCAGGATCAGGGCGTCATCCACCCAGATGCGCACCCCGTCGTCGGCGTCGGCGATCACGCGGTAGGGGCCCGCGTCGGTGCGGAGCATGCGGGTCCAGCGCACGGAGAACTGGTCGGCGGGCAGGTCCGGGGCCGGGCTCGCCGCGCCCCAATCGAAGCGGATCTCCGGATCGTTGCGCACGAGGGCCGGCGAGCCGCTTAGGGTCGGATTGGCATAGTACTCGCCCCGCCACTCGGGATAATCGCCCTCCCGGTCCCACCAGACCTGGACGAGGGCCTCCCCCGAGTCCTCCCGGTACTCTACCCGGAGGGTGTGGACGCCGGCCTCCAGCGTGACGTCGCCCTGGTGGACGGTGTCGATCGGCCCATGCCAGGCGTCGATCACCAGGGCGTTGTTCACGTACACGCGCACGCCGTCGTCGGCGCGGGCGTAAAAGCGGTGGGTACCCGCCTCCAGGCTGCGGCGGGTGGTCCAGCGCACGGAAAAGCGGTCCTGGGGCACGCCGTCCAGCGGGGCGCCGCTGCCCCAGTCAAAATCGATCGCGGCGTCGTCGCGGGAGGCCACCGGCGCGCCGCGCAGGTCGGGGTTGGAGAAGTACNNCCATGGGCGTGCGCGTGGGGGTGACGCTGGCCTCCGGCGTGATCGACGGCGTGGCGGATGCCGTCGCGCTGGGGCTCGGCGACGCCGACGCTTCGGGCGAGGTCTCGCCCTCGGCCACGATGACGATGCGCTCGGCGATGAGGCGCCCCAGGGGATCGAGGGCACCCTCGGCAAAGAGGGTCTGCCCCGGGGCAATGTCCTCCGGCGCGGCGGGCTGGCCGCCCTCGCGCTCGACGCGCACCCCCTCCAGGACGATGATCTGCTCGACGTTCCCCTCGATGGGCGCCAGCACGATGATGAGCGCCCCGGGAGCATAGTCCGAGACCACTCCCGCCACGCTGATCGCGGCCGGCGTGGGCGCTTCGGAGGGCATGGCCGTCCACGTGGGCCCGGGGGTGGGGATGTTGGGGGCAGAGGGCGTCAGCCGATCGCGGGCCACGGCCACGTAGACGATAACGCCCAGGCCGATGGTAAAGAGGGCAATGGCCGAGACGATGGCGAGCGCTTTCCTCCACATCATGGCGTGTGCAGCCTCAGTACGAGATGATCGAGTAGTGACTAAAGGACGCCCCAGGGAGGGGCGCGGTTCCCGCCGGCCCCCGGGCGATGGCGGGGCAGATGATAGCACACCGGGCGCAGGGCGCCAATCGGCCGCCGGACGCGGCCGGCCGGGAGCCGGCGGCCTGTCGCGCCGGCGGACAAGGCGCTATAATGCCTCGCACACCTGATGCGGAGAGACGATATGCACACCACCGAAACCCCTCGTCGTTCGCGCACGATCCTCTACGGTGCGTTGCGGGCCGTGCTGACGGGCTGCCTTATTCTCCTGATCCTGGCCGGCGGCGCCTGTTGGGCGTTCGAGGCTTACTATGCGGGCCGCATCTACCCGGGCATCGACGTGCTGGGGGTGCCGGTGGGCGGCCTCGATCGGCGCCGGGCCATCGAGCGCCTGAACGGCGCCTGGGATGCGGCGGCGCTGCCCTACGTGGCGCTCTACAGCGAGGGCGAGGAGTGGCTTCTGTCGGCGGCCGAGCTCGGCGGGCGGCTGGACCTGGAGGCGGCCGCGGGAGACGCCTGGGCCCTGGGGCGCAGCGGCGTCTTTTCCCGGGACATGGCCGACCGGGCCCGGGCGCTGTGGTATGGATACCGGGTGGTGCCAGGGGTGACGATCGAGGCGGGGGAGGCGCTCCGCGGCCTGCGCCAGGTGGCCAAACAGGCGGGGGAGCCCGTCCAGCGGGCGGCGCTGAGGGTGGGCGGCCTCCAGGCCCGGGCGGGGTCACCGGAGATGGGGCACGACCTGCATGTCACCGCCACGCGCCAGGCCATCGAGGAGGCGGTCGGCCAGCGGTTGGGCGCCTCGGAGTGGTACGAGACGCCCCGCTGGGCGCGTTGGTGGCGCCACGAGGGCGTCCGCCTGCCCGCGCTCACCGAGCCGGCCCGGGTGCCCCTCATGTTCCGGGAGGTGGCCTCGCCTCTGAGCGAGGTGCCCGGCGCTGCGGATCGGGTGGGCCTGATCCTCAGCACCCCCATTACCCTCACCGCCACCCTGGACGAGTTCGACGCCGAGGGCCGGCCGAACCCCGTCGAGCGCCGCTGGACCATCGATCAGGCCCTGCTGTCGACGTGGCTGGCCCTCGAGCGACGCGCCGAGGGCGACGGGGAGGCGCCATCGGTCACCGTGGATCGCGAGCGGATCGCGACCTACGCAGAAGAGTTTGCGGCCTCCCTCGCGCGGCCGCCCCGAGAGGCGCGCTTTGACTATGACCCAGCCGCCGAGACGCTCGCGGCCCTGAGCCCGGGGCAGAACGGGCGGGTCGTCGATGCCGCGGCGCTCGCCGAGGGGATCGCCGCCGCCTGTCTGCGCGCCGAGGACCGCGCGGTTGCCGTGCCCCTGCGCACCATCCCCCCCCGGGTGATCCGGCAGGATCTCGAGGCGCTGATGCCCCTCCGCCTGATCAGCGTCGGCGAGACCTCCTTTGTGGGTTCGACGCCCGACCGCCTGCAGAACATCCGCGCCGCCACCGCGCGATTCCACGGCCTGATCATCCCTGCGGGTGCAGCGTTCTCTTTCCTGGATCACCTGGGGCCGGTGACGGTGGCCAACGGCTACAGCGAGGCGTGGATCATCCTCGGCGAGCGCACCGTTCTGGGGCCGGGCGGGGGCGTCTGCCAGGTGAGCACCACCTGCTTTCGGGCGGCGTTCTTTGGCGGCTATCCCTTTGACGAGCGGTGGGCCCACACGTACCGGGTCTCCTGGTACGAGCCGCCCCTGGGGCTGGATGCCGCGGTGTACTCGCCGGGCACCGACATGCGCTTCACCAACGACACAGAGACCCCCATCCTGATCGTCACCGAGGTCGACGAGGAGAACGCCGCGCTGTACTTTCGCTTCTACGGCGCGCCGCGCGATCGGGAGGTAGTGATGGAGGGGCCCATCGCCTCGCGGCCCGTGCCCGCCGGCCCGGCGATCACCTCGGTGGACCCCAGCCTGCCCCCTGGGGCCAGCGTTCTCATCGAGTCGCCCCACGACGGGGTGGATGTCACCATCTACCGCAGCATCCGCCGCGACGGGGTGGAGGTCTCTCGCGACGAGGTGTACAGCCGCTACGTGCCCTGGCCGGCGCGCTACGCCGTGGGCCCCGCTGAGTAGAAAGGAGACGCCATGCCGCTACAGCTCGGGTTGGTGGGCTTGCCGAACGTGGGCAAGTCCACCCTGTTCAACGCGCTCACCCAGGCCGGGGCCACGGTGGCCGCCTACCCCTTTACCACCATCGAGCCCAACGTCGGCATCGCCCCGGTCCCCGATCCGCGGCTGGATGCGCTGGTGCGCCTGATCGAGCCGGAGCGGGCGGTGCCTGCCACTCTCCGCGTGGTGGATATCGCCGGCCTGGTGCGCGGCGCCAGCCAGGGCGAGGGGCTGGGGAACGAGTTCCTGTCGCACATCCGGGCGGTGGACGCCATCGCCATGGTGGTGCGCTGCTTTGAGGACGACCAGGTGCCCCACGTCACGCAGGATCTGCGGCCCGTGGAGGACATGGAGACCATCGATCTGGAGCTGATGTTTGCCGATCTCCAGGTCCTCGAGCGGCACCTCGAGCGTCTCGAGGGGCGCGCCAAGGCCAACCCGCGGGAGTTCGCCGCGGCGCTCGCCGCGGTGGAGGGCGCCATGGCCCGCTTGCGCGAGGGGACGCCGCTCCGTCGCCAGGGGCTGGACGAGGAGCAGTGGGAGGCGCTGCGCGAGGCGGCGGTGCTGACGGACAAGCCGATGCTGTACGTGGCCAACGTCGCCGAGGACACCCTTCCGGAGGGCGGGCCCCTGGCCGACGCGGTGCGCGCTCGGGCGGCGGAGGAGGGAGCCGAGACGATCGTCCTGAGCGCCCAGGTGGAGGCCGACATCGCCGACTGGCCCCCCGATGAGGCGCATGCCTACCTGGCCGATCTGGGGCTCGAGGAGCCCGGCTTGCACCGCTTTGTCCGTGCCGGGTATCGGCTACTGGATCAGATCTCCTTCTTCACGACTACCGGGGGCAAGGAGGTGCGGGCCTGGACGCTGCGCCGCGGGGCGACGGCCTACGACGCCGCCGGGGAGGTCCATACGGACATGCAACGGGGGTTCATCCGCGCGGAGGTTATCGACTGGGAGGATCTGGTGGCCGCGGGTTCGTTCGCCAGGGCCCGGGAGACGGGTCATCTCACCGTCGAGGGACGCGACTATGTCGTGCGCGACGGCGACGTCCTCCACATCCGCTTTAACGTGTAGGGGCGCCGCAGCGCGACCGAAGGGGCAAGCGCCCAAGCCGGGACGGACGCCGCCGCCCGGGACTGTGGACGCACACCGAGCGCCTTTTCCGCTACTCCCCTTCCGGCTCGGGCGTGACCGTCTCGGTGGGCACGGCGGTCAGCATCTGGGTGAACATCTCGGAGATCGCGTCGGTGTCGATCGTGGGTTTGGTCATCCAGACGCTAAAGGCGATGGCCACCGTGGCAAAGGCCAGCGCCACCCAGATCGGCGAGCGCTCGCCCCGCTCGCGAGGAGCGGCCGCGGGCTGGGGGATGGCGGGCTGCGGCGCCTCCGGCCGGCTGGCAGTGAGGCCGATACCGGAAAAGGGCGAGAGCCCGGGCATCATGATCACCGCAAAGGGGGCTTCCGCCTTGGTCTTGCGGAGCGCCAGCCTCGACAGGCGGCCTGCCACCGCGGTGGGGTCTTGCGCCTGCCGCAACACCTTGGGGATGGCCTTGCCGATGGCGGGCGGCATCTGGCGGAGGGCCAGCACGAGAGAATCGCCCATGGTGAGGCGGGCCTTGATGCTGCGGACGGTGACGGTGGCCTCTTCCTCATCCGGCCCGCAGGGGCGATCCACCGGCAGGCGAGTCGTGAACGAGTGCTCGTCCAGCGGGCGGGAGACGGCGCCGGAGCGCACCTGGTGGACGTCGCCCTCGTCGGTGGCCACGGCGTACACGCTGAGGTCGTGGACGATCACCGCCACATGGATGGCGCCCTGCAGCCCATGATCGCTGTGGGCAAAGGCCATCGCCTCGTGGAGCGTGGGCATGATGTCGTACGACGGGTGCCCGTAATAGCGGAGGGCAAAGCGCTTTAGGAGGTCACGTTCGGTATCCGGGGTGGCCAGGAGGTAGAGGCGCCCCTTGCGCGCCTCGAGGACGGGGTCGCTGCAGTAGGGGCAGCCCTGCTGCGGAGCGACCTGCGGCTGGTTGGCCTGGCCGTAGATGGGCAGTCGCAGATGGTGCGTCGTCGAGTGGATCATGGTGCTGCTCGCCTGGTTCCTCAGCCAACCGGGTGGCTGGGCTTGTCGCCCGACGTTCTCTGTAGAGTTGGTACGCCGTCAGTATAGCAAACGTGCGGCGCAACCGCAACTGGCTGGGGAGGGATTCCGGCGGCGCCGACGCGGTCTTTGACCCTCCTCACGCCGAGGGTTATAATCCGCGCCACTCGACGGAGGGGCCCGCCGCCTGCGGCGCGGCCACTCTTCATTCGTTGGTTCCCCTCGCACTCCTCGCGTGCTCTGGCCGTCCCCGCTGGACGGCGCAGGGGACGGCGTCGACCGCCACGCCGCACAACGATCCGGTTACCAGGGGGAGCTGTGCCCATTCGGGGTCTGAAACGAGACCTGGCCGCCATCGCCGTGCTGGCCGCCCTCGCGCTGCTGTTCTTCTGGCCGGTGACGATGGGCGGGCGGACGATGCTCCCCGTTGACAGCGTCTACGCCTGGGAGCCGTGGCGGTCGGCCGCCGGCGCGGAGGGCGTGGGCGTGGCCCACAACAGCCTGGTCCTCGACCTGTACCTCCAGAACTATGCCTGGAAGTCCTTTATCGTCGACTGCCTCCGGGCCGGCGAACTGCCCCTGTGGAACCCTTACATCCTCTCCGGCGTGCCCTTTCTGGCCGGCGGCCAGCACTCGGCGATGTATCCCCTCAGTGCCGTGTTCTACGTGCTGCCGCTGGAGGCGGCCTATGGGTGGTTCGCCGCGCTACACGTCTTTTTGGCCGGGGCGTTCACCTACATCCTGGCGCGCACGCTGCGCGTCTCCCGGGCGGGGAGCCTGATCGCCGGCGCGGCGTTCTCGTTCGGCGGCTTTATGGTCATCCGCAACGTGTTCCCGATGATCGTGGCTGCCGCGGTGTGGCTCCCGCTGATCCTGGCCGTGGTCGAGGTCACGGTGCGTCGGGCGGAAGAAGGGGCGCCGAGCCCCATGGGAGCCATCCCGCTCCTGGCCGTCGGCGCGGCGGCGCTGGGGATGGTGCTCCTGGCTGGGCACCCGGAGATGTACTATTACGTGGCCCTGGCCACGGTGGCCTACAGCCTGTGGCGGCTGGCGGGGCTGTGGCGACGCAGCCGCTCCTGGCGGCGCAGCGGCGTGGTGGCCGCCGGCCTGGTAGGCATGGGGGTCGTGGGCCTGGGCCTCGGCGCGGCCCAGTGGATCCCGCTCCTCGATCTCGTCCGCCACAACTTTCGCGAGGGCTCGGCCTCCTTTGCCGAGGTGCTGGGCTGGGCCTACCCGCCGCGGCGGGTCATCTCCCTGCTGATCCCCGACTTTTTCGGGAACCCCGCCCACCACAACTACCTGGACCTCTTTACGTGGCAGCGGGTCGATGTGACGGTGAACGCCCTGGGCGAACGGATCGATACCATCTACTGGGGCATCAAGAACTATGTCGAGGGCGCTGCCTACGTCGGCATCCTGCCGCTCCTCCTGGCGGCGGTGGCCGTGCTGCGCCGGCAGGGGAGGCGCTGGGGCTTTTTCGCCCTCCTCGCGGCGCTGTCGCTGGCCTTTGTGTTCGGCAGCCGGCTGTACTGGCTGGTGTTCCGCCTCCCCGGGCTGAACCAGGTGCACTCCCCGTTCCGGTGGGTATATCTTTATACCCTCTCGGTCGCCATCCTGGCCGGCATGGGGGCCGACGCGCTCTGGCAGCCGCTGGCCGCCTCGGCCCGAGGCTGGCGGCGGGGGCTCGACCTCCTGGCCTCCCGGTGGCTGCCCATTGCGGCGTTCGCCGGGGGCCTGGGCGTGTTGGGTGGCCTGGCCGGTAGCCTCCTGGCCAAGGAGCGGATGGCCGCCCTCGCCGAGCGCGCCCTCCAGTCGCTGGCCAAGGCCCCAGAGGCCTTTCGCGACGGGCGGATGTTCTACTCTTACGAGTTCCGCAACCTGCTCATCTTTGGGCTCTTGCTCCTGGCGGCGGGGGGGCTCCTGGTCTTCCGCTCGCGCTTTCGGCGGCGGGGGGTGTGGATGGCGCTCGCCGCGGTGGTGGTGTTCGGGGAACTGTACGTCATCGGCAACGGCTTCTTTCCGCGGGTGCGCCGGGAGTTGGTGGCCGAGCGGCCGCCCGTGGTCGATTTCCTCCTGGCCGACGAGGATCTCTTCCGCCTGACTACCTATGTCGGTGGCAGCGAAAAGACGTTCAACGCGAACGCTGGCATGCTCTATGGACTCCAGGACGTCCGCGGGTACGACTCGATCATCCCCCGCCAGTACGTCGAGTACATGGCGCTGATCAGCGAGCAGTCCGAGCTGCCCTACAATCGCATCGCGCCGCTCTTTGAGTGGCAGCCCGACGCCCTCGACTCGCGGCTCCTGGATCTGCTGAACGTCCGCTACGTCGTCGCCTCCCGCGAGCGCCCCATCGATCGTTCCGGCTATGAACTGGTCTACGACGGTGAGGTTTTCGTCTACCGCAACACCGACGCGCTGCCCCGGGCCTTCCTCGTCGGGCGCGCCGAAGTTATCGCCGATCCCGAGGCGCGGCGAGAGGCGTTGCGGACGCTAGAGCCGCTGGAGCGGGTGATCCTCGACGAGGCGCCATCCCGGGAGTATGCGGGGGCGGAGGCACGGGGCGCCGTGGAGGCCATCGACTATACGGCGAACGAGGTCCTCGTCACCCTGTCGGCCGATGCGCCCGCCCTCCTGGTGCTCGGCGACGCGTACATGGATGGTTGGGTGGCGTATCTGCGCCCCGCCGGCGCGGCGAATCCCGAGCAGGAGGAGCAGGCGCTGCGCATCTACCGGGCGGACGGCAACTTTCGCGCCGTGGAGGTGCCCGCCGGGCGCTATGAGGTGCGGTTCAAGTACTCGCCGAATCCGGTCAAGCTGGGGCTGTTCGCCTCCTTTATGGCGGGGGCGATCCTGGTGCTCGCCCTGGGCGCCTGGGCCTGGCAGCGCTATTACCGGCCGGCCCCCGAGGGCGAGGAAGGGCAGCGGGTGGCGGTGAATACCCTGGCGCCCATCGCCCTCACCCTAGGGAACAAGGGCATTGACATGGTGTTCGCCATGCTGATGCTGCGTATCCTGGGGCCTGCGGACGCCGGGGAGTACTATTTCGCCATCGTGTTCATCGGCTGGTTCGACATCCTCACCGCCTTTGGGCTGAACACCCTGATCACCCGCGCCCTGGCCCGCGACCGGGCGCAGGCCAACCGCTACCTGTCCAACGCCACGATCCTGCGTCTCGGCCTGTGGGCGGCGATGGTGCCGGTGTTGGCGCTCTTTTTTGTGGGGCGCGCCGCCATCGGCAACCCCATCGATCCGCGGACGATCCTGGCCGTCGCGCTCTTTGGCCTGGGGCTGCTGCCCTCCAACGTGTCGGCCGGCCTGAGCGCCGTGTTCATCGGCTACGAGCGGATGGAGATTCCCGCCATCGTCTCCACGCTCACCACAGTGCTGCGCGTGATCCTCGGCACGCTGGTGCTTCTGCTGGGGCTTAGCTACCCGGGGTTGGGGACCGTGTCCATCGGGGTGAATCTCATCACCGTCGTGGTGCTGTACGCCTTGGTGCGGCGACTGCTCTTCCGCCCCCGCCTGGAGTTCGACGCCGGCTTTCAGCGGGAGATGCTGCGGGAATCGTACCCGCTGATGGTGAACAACCTCCTCGCCACGCTCTTTTTCAAGGTCGCCGTCTTTCTCCTGGAGTGGATGGTGCCCGACAACCGGGTGGTGGGCTGGTATGGCACGGCCTACAAGTACATCGATGCCGTCGGCGTGATTCCGGCCTACTTTACCATGGCGATCTTTCCGCTGATGGCCCGCTACGCCCAGGACTCCCAGGAGTCGCTCCTGCGCGCCTATCGGCTGGCGGTCAAGATCCTGGTGATGGTGGCGCTCCCCCTGGCGACGCTGGGTTGGGGCCTGGCCGAGCCGTTGGTGGCGATTCTGGGCGGCTCGCAGTACCTGCCCGAGTCCGCCGACCTCCTGCGCATCATGATCTGGTACATGCCCGTGGGGTTCATCAACTCGGTGACCCAGTACGTGCTGATCGCCCTGAACCGGCAGCGCTACCTGACCCGCGCGTTCGGCCTGGGGCTGGCCTTTTCCTTCCTGGCCAACTTGGCCTTCATCGCGCTGTGGGGGTACCAAGCCTCGGCGTACATCGTGGTGGCTGCCGAGTTCGTGCTCCTGGTGCCCTTTTACCTCGGCGTGCGCCGC
>LSQX01081488.1_pt1 | contig 11058 bp, 9 predicted proteins | sample 654561 | NCBI WGS metagenome assembly LSQX01 (sample SAMN04489861, study PRJNA283612) | anaerobic digester metagenome | isolation source: 4 biogas reactors fed with cattle manure at either 37C or 55C with and... | place: Denmark: Kongens Lyngby | collected 2014 | reverse complement strand
CTTCGACTGTCGGATTGCCGCGGGAGTCAAGAATCTCTCTTGCATAAACGGCAGAAATAATCGCCATTTCCATTCACCTCTAAATTATTATTTTATTATCAGGCTGGTTCCGGTCATTTCCTTAGGCTTAGGCAAACCCAACAAGTCAAGAATAGTTGGTGCGATATCCGCAAGTATGCCCGTTCTCAGCCCCTGTAAGTCTTGACAGCCAACAAGCAGGAAAGGAACCTTGTTGGTTGTATGCGCGGTGCATGAGCCTGCGCCGTCATCCTCCTTCATTTTTTCCAGATTGCCGTGATCGGAGGTGATACAGGCAATGCCGTCCAATAACAGCACGGATCTGACGATTTTGCCGACGACCGTGTCAATTACCTCCATTGCCTTGACGGCAGCGCTAAAAACGCCTGTATGGCCAACCATGTCCGGGTTGGCAAAATTCAAAATTATTACATCGTAAATATTCTTATCCAAAGCAGCCAGCAGCTCTTCTGTCACAAGATATGCGCTCATCTCCGGCTGCAAGTCATAAGTGGCAACCTTAGGCGAAGGTACGAGTATGCGGTCTTCTCCGATATTGGGTGTTTCTTCCCCTCCATTGAAGAAAAAGGTCACATGCGCGTACTTTTCAGTTTCCGCAAGGCGTAGCTGGCGAAGCCCGGCTTTTGCCAAAACCTCACCGAGAGTATTATCTATCGGATTAGGCGGGAAAGCTGTTTCCGCGGTAATCGTCGCATCGTACTGTGTCATACAGACAAAGTCGGAAGATGCAAGAACAAAGGATCTGTCGAAATTTTCGAAGTCTTTGTCAACAAAGGCACGAGTTAGCTGGCGCGCACGATCGGGGCGGAAATTGAAGAAAATTATCTCGTCTTCCGACTTTACTCGCCCCCTTGCGTCACCCGCAACGATGAAGGGTTCTACAAATTCATCGGTCACACCTTCCGCGTAAGCTTTTAAGACGCCCTCAACAGCGCTGGCCGCTTTTTCACCTTGACCGTAAACAATCGCCGCGTAAGACTTTTCCAGCCTCTCCCAGCGCTTGTCCCTATCCATCGCATAATAACGGCCCGCTACTGTTGCAATGCGGCCTATGCCGGTCTCATGCATTTCGCTTGCCAAATCCTTGAGATACCCGATTGCGGTTTTAGGACCCACGTCGCGTCCGTCAAGGAAAGCATGGACGCATACTTCTTCCACTCCTTGCAGTTTGGCCATCTGCAGCAGTGCCTTCAAGTGGTCGATATGGCTATGGACTCCGCCGTCCGAAAGCAGTCCCATCAGATGGAGCCTGGAATTCTTACTTTTTGCGGCCTTCATAACCTTGACCAGTGTCTCGTTCGCAAAAAAGTCGCCGTCCCTTATCGACTTGGAGATGCGGGTAAGCTCCTGATAAACTATTCTGCCTGCCCCGATGTTCAAATGCCCTACTTCGGAGTTTCCCATCTGTCCTTCAGGCAAGCCTACAGCTTCGCCCGAACAGGTAATCTCCGTATGGGGGCAGGCGGCAAATAATGCCTCAAGTTCAGGAGTCCTTGCCCTTTTTGCCGCATTTGTCGGAGAGTCGGGCGCTATTCCCCAGCCGTCTAATATCATCAGCAGCACCGGTTTTTTAGCCATTTGTATAGGTTTCTCCTTTAGAAACTTCTTACTATTTTAGAAAACTCTTCGGCATTAAGGCTCGCGCCTCCGACAAGCAAGCCGTCTATGCCGCTAAGTTTGAAGGAAGCGGCATTTTTTTCGTTAACGCTGCCTCCGTATAAAATCCGAATCTCACGGGATATTCTTTCGCCGAACATTTTTGTCAGTTTATCCCTTATGAGGCGGCAAACTTCCAATGCAGCCTCAGGAGAAGCCGTCTTGCCGCTGCCAATCGCCCACAGCGGTTCGTAAGCTACTACGACCTTTTTTGCCTGCTCCGCCTTCAGCCCCTTAAATGCATTGTTAATCTGCATGCTGATTTTTCTGGCGGTTTTGCCTTCGGCTCTTTCCGCAGCATTTTCGCCAACGCACAAAAGCGGTTTGATGCCATTACGGAAAGCAGCCGCAACCTTCTTTGCCACTGCTACCTCGTTATCGCCGAAAAGGGTTCTGCGTTCCGAGTGACCTACTATGACATATTCACAGCAGATGTCTGCAATCATTTTTCCGGAAACGGCTCCCGTAAAGGCTCCCTGGTCTTCCCAATACAGGTCCTGGGCACCGTAACCGACATGACGGCCATCAATAGCGTCCGCCACGCTTTCCAAAGCGGTAAAGGGCGGAAAAACAACAACTTCGTCCAAGGTGCCGTTTGTCTCCTCGACAATGGCCTCGGCAAGACTAACCGCGTCATTCACGCCTTTATGCATTTTCCAATTTCCAGCAAGCATCGGCCTGCGCACATCGTCAAGCGCTGCAATGCCGGGCAGGACAATGCCTTGTAGATATTCGAGCGAGGCGCCGCCGCCAGTTGAAATATGTCTGATTTTTTCTGCTAATCCCAGCTTCTCAATCGCTGCCACTGAGTCGCCTCCGCCGACAATCGTTATACCCTTGTTCATGGCTACCGCTTTGGCAACACCCTCTGTGCCTTTGGCAAAGGCCGCCATTTCAAAAACTCCCATCGGTCCGTTCCATACGATCGTTTTAGCGTTTTTTAATGCTCCCGCGTACAAGTCCGCCGTCTTGGGACCGATGTCGAGAGCCATTTTGATTTGGCTTAATCTTCCTATCTCCTGAATTTCATGCCCGGCATCCGCTGCAAAAGACTCCGCCATCACAAGGTCAACGGGCAGATAGAGTTTGACTTTTTTCTCTTCGGCTTTTTTTAGCAGTTTTTTGGCCAGATCTATCTTGTCTTCTTCCACAAGTGAAAGCCCCATTTTAAAGCCTTCTGCCGCCAAAAAGGTGTTGGCCATGCCGCCGCCGATTAAAAGCATGTCAACTTTATCGAGAAGATTGTCGATTACGCCGATTTTATCAGAGACCTTGGCGCCACCGATGATTGCGGCAAAGGGACGTACGGGGTTTTCTACCGTCTGCCCTACGTACTTGATTTCCTTTTCCAGCAAAAATCCGGCAGCCGCAGGCAAAAACATAGTGACGCCGTCTACAGAAGCGTGCGCACGATGTGAGACGCCGAAGCCGTCATTAACATAAAGATCGGCTAAAGCTGCAAGCTTTTCCGCAAAAGCCATGTCATTTTTTTCTTCCTCAGCATGAAAACGCAGGTTTTCCAACATAAGGACTTCACCGGCCTCCAACTGTTCGGCAGCACTTTCAGCTTCTTCGCCAATACAGTCATCAGCAAACTGAACTTGCCTACCCAATAAGCCGGCCAAATGTGCAGCTACGGGCGCAAGCGAATACTTAGGATCCACTTTTCCTTTCGGACGTCCAAAATGGGCCATGAGAATTACTGCAGCCTTGTGCTTCAGCAAATACTCAATTGTGGGCAAAGTGCTGCGAATGCGAGTATCATCGGTAATACGGCCGGCATCGTCCATCGGAACGTTGTAATCAACACGAACAAGCACCTTTTTCCCTTCAGGCTGCAAGTCCGACAGGGTCTTCTTATCCATGGGCAGAACCTCTCTTTCGTCTGTTACAGGCCTTTTTTGGCCATATAGACGGCCAGATCTACAACCCTGTTGGAATATCCCCACTCATTGTCATACCAGGCAACAACCTTTGCCATCCTGGAGCCCACCATCATGGTGGACAAGCCATCAACTATGGAACTTAGCGGGCAGCCGTTATAGTCACGGGAGACAAGCGGCAGTTCGTTATAACCCATAATGCCTTTTAATTCACCCTCAGCGGCATTTTTCAACGCTTCATTTATTTCTGTCTCAGTGGTATCCCTACTAAGCATAACCGTCAAGTCCGTAATCGAAACGTTCGGCGTTGGAACGCGCATAGCAAAACCGTTCATCTTACCTTTCAGCTCGGGAAGCACCAGGGAAACGGCTTTTGCGGCTCCGGTCGTTGTCGGAATAATCGACATGGCTGCAGCTCTTGCCCGCCTCAGGTCACTGTGCGGCAGATCAAGAATTTTTTGATCGTTCGTATAGGAATGCACCGTTGTCATCAAACCGCTTTCAATACCGAACTTTTCGAGCAGGACCTTCGTAAAAGGTGCCAGACAATTGGTGGTGCAGGAAGCATTAGAAATAATGTGGTGCTTTTGCGCGTCATACTTCTCCTCATTAACGCCCATTACGATTGTAATGTCTTCTCCTTTGGCCGGTGCCGAAATGATAACCTTTTTGGCGCCGCCTGCAAGATGCGCTTTAGCTTTTTCGCCTGCAGTAAAGCGTCCTGTGGATTCCACCACGATGTCAATTCCTAACTCACCCCAGGGCAGTTTTGCAGGATCAGTTTGGGCCAGAACCTTTACTTTTTTACCATTTACAACAAGGCTGTCGCCATCGACTTGCACATCTGCCTCAAACGTGCCGTGTATGGAGTCGTATTTCAACAAATGAGCGAGAGTCGCGGCGTCAGTCAAATCGTTAACCGCGATTATCTCTACTGCCGGATTATTCAGGGCTGCTCTAAAAACATTTCTCCCAATTCTTCCAAAACCATTGATACCAACCTTTGCCACATTAGCCATAATAAAATAACCTCCTTAAGTTAACTGCTTGATTTTCATCTAAACTTTATTATCTACGGCAAGAATCTCCGTAATTGCTTTCGCCGCGGCCTCGTCAGTAATCAGTATGTCCTGTCGGGAAGCCCTGATAACCGACAATATCGCCTCTGCCTTTGACTTGCCGCCGCCTAGTCCGATTACTTTATTTATATGTACGAGGTCATTCACCATCAATCCTGCGTTATTCGTGACATAAACTACTTTGCCTTCGAGACTGCAATACTGACCGATAGCCTCACCCACTGCTCCTTCTTCCGACAATTTTCTCAAAATCTCCTCGGACAAACCGCGTCGGACAGCCATAATATCCGCTCTGCCCATGCCATGGACAAGAATATCGGCGCGCCTGATAACTTCGACTACAGACTTGACAGTAACGTCTTCAGCCAGAATGCTGTTAAGAATATCCTCGCTGACACCATCGGGAACGTAAAGCTGCTTGTACTTTGCCCCGAACCTGCGCGCCAGAACCGAGGCGATTGTGTTGGCCTGGTCTTCGACATTGTCACCTAACCCGCCGCGGGCCGGCACAACTACGGTTTTCGGAGCGCTGCCGCTGACGTTGGCCGCCATGGCTGCCATCGTACTGCCGCCGCTGACTGCAACAACGTGCTCGCTGCCGTCACTGATTAAACCAATCAATATGCCTGCCGCCGCACGCCCAATTTCCCGTTTTACTACGTCTTCCTGGTCGCAGTCGCCAGGTATGATGACTACCCGTGCAATGTTCAGCCTTTCACTGAGCAGCGCTTCCAATGACGAAAGATCCTGAAGCTTGCGGACATAGTCCGCGAGTTCTTTCAGGATTTCCTCTCCTTCTTCAGTTACGTACATACCCAGAGGAGAAAAATTTAAAAGTCCGCAATTTTTCAAAAAGTCCACCTGTGCGCGCAAAACTCTTTCACTGAGACCAAGCCTGCCTGCCAAAGCTCTTCTGCCAATCGGAGCCTCATGGCTTACCTGCCGAAGGACCTGGTAACGCAGAACCAAGAGTTCACTAAGTTCCGGTACAATTTTTTTCTGTAGATTGATAATATTGTCCATAAGAACTCCTCAGCCATTAGACTTTTGTCCCTCGTGGAACTTTTTGAGTCCCACTTACAGCAAAACCCCTTTTATTTTTAGTACATGCCTATTGTAACATAGATAAAGATAAAATAGAAGAAGGAGCGGCCTGCTTCATCAGGAAAAAAGCACGCAGGAAAAAGATCCTGCGTGCCGAAGCATTCTTATTTTCTATGGTTGACAGACTCCGGCTGCATATCGTGAAAATGCAGTCTTTGTTTTGCGGTTTCTTCCCATCCCACACCTTTCTTCGCGTAATTGCAGTAGGGATCTATGCTGATGCCCCCGCGTGGCGTAAACTTCCCTGACACCTCAATATATTTAGGCTCAAGCAGTTTGACCAGATCCTTCATGATAATATTGACGCAATCTTCATGAAAATCGCCATGATTACGAAAACTGAACAGGTAGAGCTTCAATGACTTGCTCTCTACAAGCTTTTTATCAGGCACATATGAAATATAGATAGTCGCAAAGTCAGGCTGACCGGTCATCGGGCAAAGACTGGTGAATTCAGGACAATTAAATTTTACAAAATAGTCATTATCAGGATGTTTGTTTGCAAAGGCTTCAAGCACCTGCGGCTCGTAGTCCATCGCATACTTGGTGTTTTGCCGTCCGAGCAGCGATATTCCCGCAAGCTCATCTGTTTTTCTTCCCTGCATGTTTCTTCCTCCTCTATTTAACTCTTTTCTGATGCCTCTGACAATATTTCCTTCTTTTCCAGGGCGGCAACCAGCACGGCGCCCACTATGGCGGGAAGGACCTGGCCGATTAAGAGGGAAGGTGCAAGCACGGCATAGGGAATGTCTAAAAGCACGGAAAGCCATACGGGCACAAGCAAGCCGGGAACGAAAATAATGGGAAAGGCGATTGTAAAGTAAGGCGTTCCCTTTGTTTTCAGCCAAACTATGATCTGTCCCGTCAGAAAGCCCACAAAAGCCCCGCCAAACATGTCAAGCGGCCCAAGGCCTCCCATCATAGAGTTACTCAGGAAATTGGCCAGGCCGAGAGGTGCCACCAGAAAGGGAAATGTCCAGTTGCGGGCGTAAACAGCGGTCGCAATTCTGATCTGATACTGGCCGAAGGCAAAGCTTTGCGTACACAGCATCAGAACTATGTAAAGCGCCATACACAAGGCCGAAATTGTTATTCTTTTTGTTTTGGAAAATTCTTTAACGTTCATTGCTGCTCCTTATGCTGATTTAGCACAGACAGTAAAAAGAGGCCTTGCGGCCTCAAAACAAACTAAGCACTGCCAATAAGCAGAACGCACCGTAGTTTTGTTTAGAGACAGGATGGTCACGAACTGTCTGTTATTTCGCTGCGGTTTTGATTCTTTATGCCGCAAGTGGTATTATAACGTATTTGCAGCATAAATGCAAGCTTGTCTCTTCAGATGTCCTTTGCATGAACTTACATGAAAAGGGCAGAGCTTTGTGCTCCACCCTTGGAAAAACTAAACTCTGTGTGTTATGACGCAGGCTTGACGCCTATCGTCCTGGCTTTTCTTTTTTGCATAACGATAATAAAGGCCAGAACGGCCAACCCGATCATGTCGGTAATGATACCGCTCTTAATCAGACAAAGTGCTCCTGCAGCCGCAATGATGCGGTTCAGGAAACTAAGGCGTGCATAAATGTAGCCCTCGGTAGCCATGGCTATCAGAAAAACACCGAGGCTGGCAGACAGCGCCGTCCAGACACCTTCCAGCAAAGTTGTGTCAATCAACATTAACTTGGGAGAATAAACAAACATGAAGGGCACGATAAAGCCCGCAATCGAAAGCTTTACGGACTGAATGCCGGTTTTCATGGGATCGCCGCCGGACAACCCCGCTGCGGCAAAGGAGGCCAGTGCCACTGGAGGCGTTATGTTTGCAAACATCGCAAAATAGAAGGAGAACATATGTGCCGCGGACGGTGGTATGCCAAGTTCGGCCAAGGCAGGAGCCGCGATGGTTGCGGTTATGATGTAGGCCGGAATCGAGGGCAGTCCCATGCCCAGAATCATGCAGGTAATCATGGTGAAGATAAGTGTGAACAACAAGCTTTGCTCGCCGATGGAAATGATGGTGTTGGCAATTGTCAGGCCAAAACCGGTTTTTGACGAGACGCCTATGATAATACCGACACAGGCGCAGGCGATGGCGACGGAAACCGTTTGTTTCGCGCCATCAGCTAAGGAATCAACAACATCCTTGAAGCTCATTCTTGTGGAAGCCTTGAATTGGGAAACAATAATTGTCACGATGATTGATAAAAAGGCCGAATTAATAACGGTTCTGCCGGAGAAAAACAACATATAAAGCAAAAATAGTATGGGCAGAAACAAATGCCCCTTGTCTTTAACTACTACGCCAAATTTCGGCAGCTTGTCCTTCGTGAGTCCTACAAGGCCATCCTTGGAGGCACGGAGCTGGATTTGAATCATAATGCCGAGGTAATACAGCAATGCCGGTACCGCGGCCCAAACAACGATGCTCGAATACTCGACACCTAACATTTCCGCCATGATAAAAGCCGCTGCACCCATAATCGGAGGAAGCAGCTGGCCTCCGACGGAAGCCGACGATTCAACGGCTCCGGCAAATTCTTTGGAATAGCCGGTCTTTTTCATCAAAGGAATTGTAAAAGCACCGGTTGTAACAACGTTCGCAATTGCGGAGCCGTTGATTGATCCAAGGAAACCGGAAGCTATTACTGAAACCTTAGCAGGTCCGCCTTTTGAACTGCCGGCTAAAGAAAGTGCCAAATCGTTAAAGAATTGTCCCATGCCGCACTTATTCATGACACAGCCGAACATTATGAACAAAAAGATATAGCTTGCGGCAACGCTGACAGAAGTTCCGTAAATACCTTCCGTATTGGCAAAAAAATGATTGGAAAGAGCTGTCCAGTCATAACCACGGTGCGCAAATATTCCCGGCATATCGCGTCCAAACAGGCCGTAAGCAATAAAGGTCATGCTTAAGATTGGAAGTGCCCAACCTGTCACACGCCTTGATGCTTCAAGCACAAGTACAACAAGCAAGGTCGAAATCACCATGTCGGTTTCGCTGGCTCTGCCGGCACGTTCTACAACGCCGAGGTAGTCAGTCCAGACGTAAAACGGTACGGCGCAAGATAATGTGACAAATATCCAATCATACCAGGCAACACTTTTATTGCTGGCCTTGGGTGAAAACGGATACATGATGAACGCCATCGAAAGCATCATGGCTACGTGCAGCGAACGATGCTTCAAAGTTACGGGCGGTCCGAAGAAAGCTGTATACAGATGATAGCAGGAAACTACAACAGCTATCAGGTAGAGCAGTTTTTTCATCTTGTCGCTGGAAAAAATTCTGGTAGCGGACTCCTTGTCTAACTTTCTGACAATCTCTTCTGATTTTTCTACAAGCTCGCTGTCCCCTTCAAAACCGATAGTCTCCTTAACTTCTTCGGAGGTTGACTGCTCTGTCTTATTGTCTATTTTAGCCATTTATTAAATCTCCTTTCGACAACAAGCCTTAAGCGGGTATGCTCTGGGAGCATGTCCCCCTTTGAAATCAGCTGCCGATTTAAAATTATCTCCCTGGTGGCAAAATGGGAATTAAGCCAACTGAACTCCGGAAAAACCTGGCCGATTTCCTCCATGTAGATCATGCCATTTTCTACGCGGCAAACCTTGCCTTTGTTTTCCGGAATACCTGCTCCGAAGGCAGGAAACGAAATCGAATCCAAAACTATTGTGTTATCGGGCATAATTGTATAGTACTCATTCCACGGAATTTTTTCCCATGAATGAATCCAGCCAAAGAAAAGCTTGTCGCCTCCTTTGGCTGGCACTTCAACATAAACCTCGCCGGACTTGTAGTCATAAATGCGCAACACGGTTTGTGCTGCCCAGTTAAACGTGTAGCCGGCAACAACAAGCACAAGAGCCAGAAAGAATATGGTAATCTCTCTTCGCATCTTCATTTCAACAAAACTTACTTGATTCCCTTTTCATTGTAGAATTTGACAGCGCCGGGATGCAGCTGTACTTTTGTTCCTTTAATGCCGCGCAGTGCCGTTTCCATTTTGATTTCCTTCTTTGCGGTTGCATGCGAATCGCCGATTGTCTTAAGACCGTCAGCGGAATAAATTCCTGTCAAAAGGTCGTAAACAACATCGTCGGGAAGGTTCTTGCTGACGAGCATAATGTTCATAACGGCAGCCGTCGTAGTATCAACGGCAGTACCGTAGGTTTCTTTAGGGATTTTCCATTCTACATAGAAAGGATATTTTGCCATCAACTTTTTCAAAGGTTCGCCTTCTACCGGAATGAAAACTATTTTCTGAGTGGTTCCGAGTTCCTTGATAGTAGCGTTGCCAAGACCGGATGTAACGAAGGCCGCGTCGCATTGGCCATTTTTCATTTGATCGATAGCCTCGCCGTAGGAGAGGTAGTCAACCTTCGAATCCGCATACGTCATTCCATGAGCTTCGTACATCATGCGGGCATTGAGTTCAACTCCCGAATTCGGCGCGCCAACGCCTACTTTTTTGCCTTTCAAATCAGAAAACTTTTTTATTCCTGAAGCTTCGGTAGTAACAATCTGACACACGTTAGGCCACAATCCCATCATAGAACGCAGGTCTGTTGCAGGTTTTTTGCCTTCATAGGCACCGGAAGCTTCAACAGCCTGTATGACCGAGTCAGCCATGGCAATTGCCATTTCGCCTTGTCCGGTTAAGATTGCGTTTATGTTTTCGCCGGTCGCACCGGTTGCAGTAGCTGATGTTTTATAACCCATAGAACCTACAAGTTTGGAGAAGGCACCGCCTATAGGGAAGTAAATACCGCTTGTCGGTCCGGTCAGCACTGTAATGAATTGCTTGCTGCGGTCGACTTTGACAGCCTTGCCGTCAGACTTTGGGGTTTCCTTAGCTCCGCCACCGCATGCGGCAACAAGGAAGGACATAATCATTACCAAAAGAATCGATAAAACTTTTTTCATCATCTCAGCTCCTTTGAATTTTTGCTAACACCTTACGTTCTTCTTGCCAAAAATCCTTTGCGACCCAACTTTTTAGCAGTACTCTCCTCCTTTTTAGAATTATTATAGCATTAAAAGAGCAATGTTACATCATGTTTTTACAACAAAAAACCGCCCTGTAAAATCAGAATGGTTTTATGCTGCAAGGGATATCTCCAAGGGCGTTCTCACTGCGCTCGAACCGCTGAGCCGCTATCGCTCCTTCCTCGCTTGCGCCTCATGCGTCCCGGGCCGAGGCCTGTCCGGATAGAAAGCCTCATACATAAAAAAAGGAACCATACCTCATGGTATGGTTTTCCGGCAGCACCGCCAAGGGCGTTCTCACTGCGCTCGA
>LSQX01346930.1_pt1 | contig 11059 bp, 6 predicted proteins | sample 654561 | NCBI WGS metagenome assembly LSQX01 (sample SAMN04489861, study PRJNA283612) | anaerobic digester metagenome | isolation source: 4 biogas reactors fed with cattle manure at either 37C or 55C with and... | place: Denmark: Kongens Lyngby | collected 2014 | reverse complement strand
ACTTCTAAAACAGCAACATCTGTTAAAAAATAGTCCATTGGAACTTGACCATTAATGGGTTGAAAACTTGAAGGAGAAATATACTTTATTTTGGCTTTTACATTCAATTTACTTTTTGATTGTTCAAAAAATAATTCGACTTCATCACCGACTTTATTGTTCTCAACAACGTGTCTTGCAGTTAATAAGATTGTCGGACTTATTAAAAATGCAGTGCCTACACCAGTTGATGTTACCACCATTGCAACAGGTTCTTGAATATCGGAATTAAATGCTGGTTTACCCGTTATTAAACCTAGATGGAAAAGTAGGTATATAACGAAAGGAAAAAGTAAAGTAACGACAAACACGGCAGTTATTATTCTTATCTTAGAAAAGATATGTGTTTTGATTTTTTCCTTTTTATTTTCTGTATTTGAAATATACATAATGAAATATTTTAAAAGTTAAGATTCTGGTACATATGCACGTGTTCTAATCTTCCATTGGTCATCAGTTATATCTTTAATGGTTTTTGGCTTATTTTCGTAAACCCTTTTCATTTGATCAGTATAGGAAATCATATCTAAAGGAATCAGACTTGACTTCTCATCATAGAAAACCATAATATTTTGTAGTTTTGGAAGTTCCAAAATTGTTTTGGGGTTAGAAATATCAAAATCATAAAAGTTTTCCTTCTCCTTAAACAGTTCCAGTACTTCTTGGATTGACGTTTTTGAAGAAGATGCAACAAATCTAGGTAAGTAATGTGCTGTATCTAGAGTGTAACCCTCTTTAATTGACAAGAAGACATTTGTTGCTTTTTTTGCAATACGGACACTATCACTCAAATTTGATTTAATAAACTTGTTTACGTCAAAATCTTTAATTTGACTTTTTGTATGTTCTCTATACTTTGTAATACAATCCTTATAAATTAACTTCTGAAGGTGTAATTTATCATTTGAAGTAAAATAGTCCCATAAATCTTCATTATCAATAATATCCTTTTTAGAAGGGTAGCTTTTATTCCTACGATATTCAGTTAAAGCATTTTCAACTTCCTTGTCAAATGAACTATACTGATATACCCTAAGTATTGGCAATGTATTATCATTAATGTCACGTAATATTTCAGATTGCCTTTTCTCGAATGACATTGTATTTTTATCGCTAATTAAATTTGATATTTGTTTTGAAAGGTCGGAATAAAACTGAGCTTTTGGAAGTTTCCTAGGTTTCTGACTTGATGAAACGATAGGAGATTTATTATCAATTAGATTATCCTTAATGTCAACCAATTTTTTTATTAAGTGGTGCATTTTAAGAATATTAAAAATTGCATACAATCTGTCGGAAATAACATTATATTTTTCACCAATGTATTTATAATTATTTTTCTGTGAATCTTTTAAAAGTTTTTCTAAAGTTACTTCCCAATTCGCTGGCATTGAAGATAATTCTAAATTTTTCCAATAACTTAATGTATCAGATATAAATTTTGAAAAGTATTCCAAAGAAATCTTTGCATACATTAAATTTTCGGTTTCATTTAAAACTCGGCAATTGTATTCAAATATTCTATCAATAATAATATTTACAGCACTTGGTAAATTGTCATTTACAGCAACATAAAAATTATTTGCAGAACGGCTGGTAAACTGTTTATAAAGTTCATCATAAGGATTAGAAAAATCACCATTAACAAGCTTCCTTGTAAGTAGTTCAATTTCATTTTTTATGGTCTTGTTACCACCTAATGAATCAAGAACATTGAATGCATCATCTATGGTTTCATCCCAAGTATTGCTAACTGAATCTGCTATTTCATTGCGAGCAATATTATTTTTATGACCTTGTGAAATAAATTGTTTAGAGTCATTCCATCTTTGTAATAATTCAATGCTTAAAACAGTAGAAATATATTCCTGAATTTGATCTTTAGGATATTGAATTGCAGATAACCCAAAAGTGCCAAATTTACTCACTGGTGAATCAACTAATCGTTCTGTCCTATGCTCTTTTACACCGGCAATATTTAGAAATAAATTTAATCCTGCCATTTTATAAAGACCCTCAAGAGTACTTATTGCTGGGTCTCCTTTAATATGGTTTTGTGAAATCAAATGAGTTAAATCAAAAGGTGGTTCAGAAAAATCAACCTCATCTCCGTCTGGCAAAGTTTCTTTGTAATGCGTGTTTCTGTCGTTGAAATAATTCAAATCTTTAATTGCTCCGTAGGTATTTGCATAATATTGCGCATTTTCAAATAAATCTTCTGGAATGGGTGGAATTAAAAATAATCCATAAAGTTCTTTAATATTTTTAATAGTATTACGTACTAAATATGCTAAATCTATAAATATACCTGAACCTGTACCACCAGTAAGTGTGCCAGTAATAAAAACAACAGGTTCAATATCTTTAACATCCATATTGTTAATATTCCTTACTTTTGAGTGAGCTTCTCGGATACTATCCTTAACTTTTATATAATTTTTTTGATCATTATTCTTACCCCAGAACCCAACGCGACCTACAGGTCTTACCCCCCCTGCACCAAGTCCATAGTTTAATAAATCTTCAAGGGGTGGAACCCATTTTGCCCCAATTTCAGTAACATTCAAGCACATTGTTTTTAATTCTTTCAATGAAATATATACTCTTTTAATTTCATTTTCAGATGGTGTAATACCAACTTCATTATCTTGATTTGTTTCAATGTACAAATATTGTACATGATCAGGTTTATTTACCCCGAAAGATTCATAATGAAATCGTTGCACATACTCTAGCGTTCTTAAACCACTAGTACCTATACCGATGATAATTGTTGGAGTTGCCATATTATTTAATTTAAAGAGTTTACATTAATTATTTTTTTCAAAGTATGGCGTTTGATAAAAAAGAAAATTATCAAAGCCAAATAAATAAATATCTGAGGTAACAACCCAAGATATAGTAATCCTGAAGCAAAGTTCAAGTTATCAACACCAATCTTATAGAGAAAGATGAAAACATAAGTGTTGTAAAGAATGAAGAAAACAAACAAAGTCCAAAGAAAAGTTAATCTCAAAGAAATTTCTTTTCGTTGCTTACTCTTTTTGAACAAGAGCTTGGAAAGCACAAAATAAATGACATAAATTATAATGCCACTTAAAGCAAAAAATATTAGCAAACTAATTAAAGTCTGCTCAAAATTGCTGTAAACTGAATTGAAAAATATATTTTCCATAATTTTAAAAATATCCTGAATTATCAGAGTTAGTATTTAATGTTGAACCACTTGAAAAACTGTCATTATTTGACATCGAGTTAAGTTTCTTTATTTTATCATCTTGCGTTTTCTTCCAGTACCAATATCCACCTCCACCGAGTGCTGCTATCAATAATAGCCACAAGAACCAATATGAACCGCCAGTATTTATTTCAATGGTTGTAGTAGCAGAAGCTGCATTAAAATTAGCACTATCGGAAGAAACAGTTATTTTCCATTTTCCATTTGAAAGATTAGAAACATTGTAACTATTGCCTGTTGCTGTAAAGGTTCGCGTTTTCTCGCCTGATATACCAATCGGGCTAACTCTAATCTTGTATTGAGCATTCTTAGGTGCATTTTTACAGAACCAACCAATAGTAATTTTATTCTCTTTATGAACAATCGGTTTTGAACTTGTGCCACCTTTAAAAGTAGTTAGTTCAATTTTTAAATAACCCTCATCATCAGGACAGCCATCAGAATTTACTTTTGTCCCAGTGGGAGTGCCAGGGCATTTATCAATATGATCAGGAACGCCATCTCCGTCAGAGTCAACAAAAGCAGACCCAGATAAATTTATTTTTTGAAAAAGCACTGTAAATGCCTTCCTGGAATTATATATATAGTTTGTTCCAGCAGAAGTATTGGATATTGTTGGAAGCAGATTAACTAAATCCTGTTCTGTTGAATTATAGCCTGATTTGCCATTTGGTAAGTGATCACTAGTATTGTCAGAAACAATAACAAGAGTATACTTAGTTATCCCATTGCCTTTCATTGCAAAATTAGCACATTGTGCTTTCGCAAGTTCTAAATACGTCCAATCATCTGTTGGGTTTGTTCTAAATTCGCTGCTAATTAAACTTGATACTTCATTAATATTATTGACTTTATGCAAAATCGCATTACTACTTGTAAATGTATTTTTATCTCCAAAATGCATAATTGCTATAGAACTACCTGAAGTAAAATTAAATGTTGGAGCAGGACTGTTAGTGGAAAAGTAAGATGATCCATTATAGCTTCCAGTTAAGACATCATTTACCAACTTCTTTGCATTAAGCAATTCATTCTGTTTAACTGATTTTGAAACATCAACTAAAATAAAAACGTTTTCTTGTGCATTTGCTTGAAAAGCCACAAAAAACAAAAGCAAGAGGTATAAAAGTCGTTTCATATTATACAATTTTTTTAGGTTCAATTAAAAGGGCAATTAAAGTCAAAATTGAGGTAATAATTATTACCCAAATAACTAAATACCAATTATTCTTAAAAGAATTCAGCGTTGCATCCAAAGCATCGAGATAATCCTGTTTTGTATTTGTAACAATAAAAGTTTCGCAATCCGCATCCTGAAATTTCTGTAAAAAAGGATTTGTTGCACCGTCAGAGTAATCAATGATGAACGTTTTCTCAGGATTGTAATACCCGGCAAATTCTTCATCGTCAAAAAAGAATTTGCTTGAGGGGATAGAATTGCCGACATTATCATCGCCATCAGTAATGACTATTAAAACTTTATTTTTATAATTTTCATTTACCAGAGTGGTTTTTGCATAAAGATATGATTTCCATATTGATTCACAGATAGGTGAACCCCACACTTGGTTGGTTATTTGATTTAATCCTCCTTTGGCAGAAATGGGGTCAGTATAATGAATCACATTTCCTGCTTGTAATTGAGAATAATTTTTTATTGCAAAAATCTCATTTATTGTATTCTTACCACCAGATGAACCTTCGCCCAAACCTTCTAATGTAGTTAAGAGGATTTCATTATTCTTACCCAGATTATCAAAGGTTTCTGACAATGCTTCGATGGAATTTTTGCTTTCCATACTACCAGAATTATCAAAAACAATAGAGATTATATTCTTTCCGGTATTTAATGCAAACAATAAAAATAAAAAACCTATTAATAAAGTGAAGTAAAACAATTTGATTCTACGGTAAGATTTTTTCGAGCTTGTAATTGTTTCCTCTTGCTGAATGGGAGTTTTTGGTTGCTGTGCAATCTCTTTAATATCTTCATTTGTAAAAAAACCTCTTAATGCACTGAAAATAATTATTGGGATGATTAAAGCTATAACAAGGCTTACAAGTAATGAAAATTGAATAGGATTGTCAGCAAAATAATTGGTTGCCCACCAGAAACAGAGCAAACCTATTATAAATGTAGCTATTAATAGGGAGTTTACAATCCAAAATTTATGGATGCGAAAAACTGTTTTCAGTTTAGTTTTTCCTTTCGGAATTATTTTTAATCCGATTGTTGTGAGTAGCCATATCAACAAAAGAGTACCTATTGGATATATCCAGAACTCAAAACTGTTGAATTCTGCCACTTTGATATATTTTCCGAAAGCTTTAAAAAATTCTTCCATAATTATGCTAAAATTACATTAGTTTCTTCATTGCCAAACCCATAGTTAATAATTTCAAGAACAGAATCCTTAGTAATGTTCTTTATATTTTTATACGGTAAACTGCACGATTTAGTTGCTAATTTCGTAAATGCTGCATACTTCTCATAATGCTCAAATAATGGAACATAATTTAAATCAAGTCCAATTGTTTTTAACTTGCTATGAAGTTCTGATTTAAAACTCGTGAAGAATTGTTCAAAATCTTTTACAGCAGATGTGCTGTCATTCGTGAATTTGGAAAGATTACTAAATTCTTCTGTAAGTATAAAAATACTACTTGAATACTTTTCAAAAACCTCTTTAAGAAGTATCCGTTTAAATTCTTTTCTTTTTTCTTCGTTGTTTGGTAATTGTTTTAAACTTCTTATCAAGTCAATATTTGCAGTTGCCTTGCTATCTTTTATTTCGTTGATTACACCAACCCAATGATTAGTTTTATTGGGAATGTTTGAATTGAATTTAACAAGGAGTTGTGAAACTATCGAAACCAATTCCGAATCAGAGTGATTTAATTTTTTAAAATACTCAAGCGCCTTAATATAACCTGTTTGGCAAAAGTTATAATAATCATAAGTTGCTTTTGCATAAGGTTCGAGGTAGTCAACAAAAATTACTTTTTCTGAATATTTAAGATACTCACCTTCTATTTCCTGTTTCTTTTTATGAACTTGGGTTAATTCACTATTCAATTCATTTATTTTTTGATTACCTTGTTCTATATCTTTATTCAATAATGTGATTTTCCCTTTAAATGATTCAATCTCTTTTTGCAGATTCTCTATTTTTTGAGAGGCTTCTTTATTTGATGCTAAAGATTCTATTTTGTTGAGAATTCGGCTTTCCATCAGTTGAATTTGAGATGAGATTTCACTCGTGTTTTGTTGTGGTTGAATAGATTCAGGAATTGTTTGAGTATTTTGAGAAGCTGTTTCAAAATCCCCTTCAATATTATTATCGTTGGAATATTCATCAATTTTATAACCTAAAATAAGATACTCTCCCTCAATTCTTTTTTGTAATTTTTTTCTTTCATTGTCCTCCATTTTTGAATATCCCTTTAGTAGCGACTTATTGAATTTTTCTAGGTCGTAAAGGTCTATATTATTATTCCTTGCAAAATCGGATAATCTTCCTCCTTGAAACTTTTTCTTTATTGGTTGTCTTTGCTTTTTCTTAAAAAGTGGTAAAACAAATCTGTAGATTAAATACAAAACAAATAATAAAAATAAGCCACCAAGTACATACTGCCACCATGTTATTTTACCTAAAACTTGGTAGTTAATATTATCTGAATTTATTACGAAGTTTATTTTATCTGATATTTGAGATATATCACCAATGGTAGCTTTTTCGGTTTTCGTTTTTCCAAGTTCAATTGTATCTTTTCCAAATAAAATTTTCTTATCGGCAATTTGCTGATAAATTTCTCCTTTAAAAAATTTGCGACCATTCATTTCTGTTGCTTCTGCAAACTTGATGTAGTTCTGAGCCATTGAACAAATGGCTGTCAAAATAAAAACGGTGGTTAACGCTAAATATCTCATATTCATATTAGTTTCAAAGTTAAAAATTAATTAATTATCCAAGTGTAATGCTCCTCATTCGCATCCGCAATTTCCTGATCAGAAACAACTCCTTTTTCTTCTAAAACCCTGTTATTTACAAGTTTTACTTTGCATTCAACATCGTCATCCTCTTTAACAATCATTTGAACTGCTTCAATTTCCTGAGGAATTCTGATACTGGCAATTTTCGAAAACTTATGCTTTTGATTCCCAGCTAATATTTGATTTGCATCTTTCCCCATTACTTGATAAAAATTGACCTTACCACCATCAAAAGAGAAATTTGCAGATAAATTTTTCACACCTGAAACTTTGTCAATTTCTGAATTGTTTGAATCGAATTGACAGCCCATTTGAATTAACTCAATAAATTCAACATTAGTAGTATCAGCTGTTAATGTTTGTTTTATCCCAAATGAAGCGTTTGTTTTAAGGTTATTCAAGCGAATAGAATTCTTGTTAATTCCATACCAACATGCACCATGTGCAACAGCCGTTTTTGATTCTTCAATTGCAAGTGTAACTTTAGCTGGGGTACTATTTTTTGATTTAAGTTGCTTTTCAACAGTTTCTTTAATATTAGGGAAAAACGTACTCCTACCCGAAAAAATAACTTTGTCGATTTTGCAATTGTCAGATAAATCAATTACCTCATTAACCGCATCTTTTACATTATTATAAATCAAATCAATAAAAATAGGATGGCTGAAAATCTTGTACTTTCCTTTCGAGTCCTTTTTGAAGTTTTCGTAAAATTTGCTTTCTTCAGAGAATTCTATTGAAACGCCAAGTACTGGTTGTAAAAAAACATTTAACTGCCAAGTAGTTATTAGAGTATCATATCCTTTTTCATAATAATCTACAATTTGCAATTTTATTGATCTGGCAGCTTTAACTAATTCAACTAAATTTTCTTTATTTTCCGTATTAAAATTTATTGTATTCAATTGTGGATATTCATTTGCAAACTTCTTTATGAATTTGAGAATGCAATAATCTATTGTGTCACCCCCAATACCGTATCCGATTTTTCCTAAAAAATCAATATAATAAACGGGTTTTTGGTTTTCTTCAATCTTTGATGCACTAACAATCGTAGCATTGATGGTTGCTCCTCCCATGTCAAAAACTAAAATATTTTCATCTTTAAACTGATTGTCACCATTATTAAAGCGACTGTAATTACTTAAATAATAAAATAAAACAGCTTCCGCTTCATATACATAACGTACTTCCTTGAATTGTTTCAGGTAACCAACACAATCAACCATGTCTTGAATCTTGCTAATTGTAAAATTATTAGGAATTGCTATTACTGCTCTTTGTGGGTTGAAAACACCATTATGTAAAAATTCTGGATTGTTCAATTTGTTAATGAAATAGGTAAGATCCTTATATAATCCTTTAACAAGTAAAGAGGATAATTCCTTGCCTGTAAGCTTTAACGTATTGTTGTTCTTGAAAGTAATTTCTTTAATATCCTTAAAACCAAGAAGTTTTTTTATTGATTGAAAAGATGCAGCTCGATTTGTCCCAAATAAAGTATTAGCATTTGTGCCACATTTGTAAAGTTCTTCAGGTATTTCGCCATTGTTACCAATATAGTTCTCTGTTATCTCAAAAATTAATTTTGAATCAATTATTTTGAGGTTATATCTGTCCTCAATTACAGAAATATTTTCAGCATGATTACCTATTGCCACACAAGATCCTGTTGTGCCTGGGTCAAAAGACACCCATAAGTCACCTAAATCATTTCCAAGATGATATTTGTATTCAATTGTTTCTTGCAATTCGACTTTAATAAATATTAGCTTAGACTCTCTTATCAATACGCCAATTTTAAAAGAAATCAGAAGGGGTTCATTAATTGTAACATTAATATCATTTTGTCTTAAACTGACAATAAATCTAAATTTATTTTTCCTATCAGTTTTTATGGGCATTAAATTACCTTTTGAATATTCCTTAATTGTTTTGCTATCAGGTTTAAGAAAAAGATCGAAACCTTGAGGTACATCTTCCTCTTGTATACTAAGATATATATCAGGTTTCCAATTAAATAAATAATTATCAGATTTATATTTTATAAGCCCATCAATTATGATGCTATCTGATTGAGTGTCCCAGTACTTGTATGGTGTTAATAATTTGCCGTACTTCTTATAGTTTATTGTTTCAAATGAATCTAAGTAGCCATTTACTGCCAACTTGATTTTCTTAGGTTTGCCAATTACCACCAAATAAATAATAATTAGCAACAACACGATTATCGGGATTACATAATACATAATAATTATTGTTGTTTTAGTTGTAAAAATAACATTTTTTTTCTGTATCATTCTTTTTGTACTATAAATAATTTGTAAAGGTTTAGTTTCTGGCAATAAATAATCACAAAAAAATGTGTATTCCAGTTCAAGTTGAGTATAATTATTTACCTTTATATTTTGATTTAATTCTAACAATAGGTGAGGGATTAAATAAGTATCGTTTTTACTATCATAGCATATTGGATTTTTATCATTTGCAAAATTTGATTTCCAAGTTCCATCGGGCAGCCGACCTACAATATAATTATTGAAAACTACAACTTTTTTCTCATCATTATAATAGGTTATTTTTAAAGCGATTTTTTGAGGCTTTAAATCATCATTATGTGTAAATTTAATTCTTGTTTCAGATAGTTCATATTTATCTGAATTATAACCTTTTTGTTTCATCTTAACATCAGAATCTACAAATATAGAAATGTCTTCTGGTTTTTTATTGCCAGTTTTAGGTTTAATTTTATATCCCTTAATAGATATTTGATTATGTATTTCTGGAGTTGTAAATGTAAAATCAAAATAATCTAACTTATAAAAGTATGACGAAATTAGATCAAAATATGACTTTATTGTTGCAGGTGGGCTGTTTGTTGGTAAATCGTTTTGGTATGTACCATAACCATATATTTCCTGTAAACGCAGATAGTCTAGTTTATTTGACAAGTCTGTACCAGAGGTGAAACCAGAAATCATAATAACAACATATTCTTCGGAGTATGTTTGATCTCGAATTTGTGTTAATACCATTGGAGAGACGAAATAAGATAATGCAACACCATTTCCAAAATCATTTGGTTGTTTTTTTTCTAAAAACACATCCTCAAGATATACTTTGATACTATTCCCGCGTTCCCTATATGCACTCCAATTAAGATTTTTATTTTTCAAAAACATTTCATAAAACAAATTATTGTTTTTACGAATAATCGGACTAACTCCATAGTTTGAAATTTCCTTAGTTTTTAATTTACCAAATTCTGATTGAGCTATCCCGAAATGAAACAGTGAAATTTCATCTTGCGATGGATCAAAAAACATAAGGTTATTATTTTTTTCTAGTTTTAGGTTTGTTTGATCTGAAATACATTTAACATTGAGCTCATTGCCTTCAAACAAATCAGTAAGGAGGTTTTTAAGCTCTGGGGTATTCTTTAAATTTCTTTCAAAAACACCAGTTGTTTCTAAAACAATAATGAAATGGCGCCTTATCTTGCTCTGGGCACTAACGCAATGATAAGAAAATGTGAGAATCAATAATAACAATATGAACGTAGGTGAAATTTGGCTCTTTGACTTTTGCGAAGTGTTTGCTTGTGTGTCGGGCAAAAGGCAATGTGCCAAATGTGGGTCAGCTTTCTTCTTTTCTTTCTTGCGGGTCGGCAAAAAACTAAATCTTTTTCCTGTCATTGTCATTTCTTTTTTCATTCTCAAACCATTTTCAGTGTCATTTTCTGTGTCGCTGTCTTTTTCTTCGCCTTGTTGGTAACATCTAATTTACGC
>LSQX01198132.1_pt1 | contig 11060 bp, 13 predicted proteins | sample 654561 | NCBI WGS metagenome assembly LSQX01 (sample SAMN04489861, study PRJNA283612) | anaerobic digester metagenome | isolation source: 4 biogas reactors fed with cattle manure at either 37C or 55C with and... | place: Denmark: Kongens Lyngby | collected 2014 | reverse complement strand
GGTAACGATTGCGTTGATAAAAAATATAGACCCAGAAATTGCCTTATACCAAAAAACAGAAGGCTATATTGACGCAGTTTTAAACAGAAAATAGCTGGATTTTACGAATAGAACTCGCTACGAAAGGAAAAACATACACAAAATTCAAGGTTTTACGGAAATTTATCAGAAAGTAATGCTATTTTTCTAAAAAAGTGCTTGTATCTCGTGAAAATTGTTGGTAAAATGAACACGTTATAGCAAAGGCTTCGCCTTTCTAAATTCAATGGAGGTGTATTATGAACAAAACAGAATTGGTCTCCGCAGTTGCAGCAAATACTGGTCTTTCAAAGAAGGATGCCGAAAAAGCAGTTAACGGTATTTTTGATGCTATTATCTCAACTGTTAAATCAGGAGAAAAGGTTCAACTAGTTGGCTTTGGAACTTTTGAGGTTCGTGAACGTGCAGCTCGTGAAGGCGTAAATCCTTCCAGCGGTGAAAAGATTCAAATCGCTGCTTGCAAAGCCCCTGCGTTCAAAGCTGGCAAGGCATTCAAAGATGCTGTAAACTAAAGTTTTTTTGCATCAACAGGAGATGGGGAATCAATCTGTTGGTAAACAGCAATAAAAACGAGCAAATGGCCTATTAGGGTTTTTTGCTCGTTTATTTTTTTGGAATCTAATCTATGTCCGCTATTGCATCTACAAGGCGAATGAAGTCCTCTAATTCAAGGGCTTCAGCACGTGCGCTTGGCGGAATATTAGCCACACTAAGTAGCTTTTGTGATTTCTCTTTGCCACAACCGTTTGAAAGATTGTTTTGAATTGTTTTTCTTCGCATCGCAAAACAAATATTAGTTATTTTAATCAGCATATTTGCTTTCTTTATATCGTAATCACGCTTTTTCATGGTTATTACCGTAGAAAAAACATCGGGTTGGGGATAGTATGCTTGCGGCGACAGCTCTAAAGCGCTTTGAGTGTCATAAATGTACTGCGAAACTATGCTTAATGGACCGTATTGCTCGCTTTTTGGTTTGGCGGTTATTCGTGTTGCCGCTTCTCGTTGCATCATTAGCGTTAGCTGGCAAATGTGCTCGTGCTGTTTCATAAGTCGCACACAGATAGGCGTTGTTATGTAGTACGGCAAGTTCCCCACAACCTTATACTGCTGAGAAAAATCAAATGAAAGTTCTTTTGTGATGAACGCAAAATCGGTTTTAAGAATGTCGTCGTGAACGAGTATAAGTTTTTCACCAAATTCGCTTTCATTCTTTAAATCATTTAGTGCATCAATCATTTTTACATCGATTTCTACTGCAACAACCTTTTTTGAAACCTTCATTAGCTCGCTTGTTAATGCACCAAGCCCTGGGCCGATTTCTAAAACTCCAAAATCTCTTACATCGGAAACCGATACTATTTTTTTGATTGCCTGTTCATCGGTTAAAAAATTCTGTCCAAGTGCCTTGTTTGGCGTTATGCTTAGGGAGTTCAACTTATTTTTAATATTCAAATTTCACCTTTTTCTTCTTTTTCACTACATTCCATTTTATCATATGCAAAAGCGAATTAAAATCCGCTTTTTTATGTATAATCTAATATAGCGATATTTTGATTTTAACCTAAATTCGTGATATCATAGGAGTGTTATGAATATTTGTGTTTTTGGCTCTGGGATAGAGCATATAGATAATAGTTACAAAGAGGTTGGGTATGAGCTTGGCAAGCTGATTGGCAAAAGCAAGCATACTCTGGTTTTCGGTGCCGGCTCTATAGGCATGATGGGTGCGGTTGCAGACGGCGCTGCAAGTGAGGGTGGTTACATCATAGGAATTTTGCCCGAAAAGCTGAACGAAACATCAACTCCGTCAAAGCACATTAACGAAAAAATCGTTACAAAAACCATGCACGAGCGCAAAATCCTTATGGAGGATATGGCAGACGTGTTTGTAATCTGCCCTGGCGGCTTTGGAACCTTCGAGGAAATTGCAGAGGTAATCTCATTAAAGCGGCTTGATTATTTTTCAATTCCGATAATATTTTTGAACACGAATGATTATTACAATAAGCTGTTTGAGATGTTCGAAGTGTGCGTGAGTGAGAATTTCGCATCCGAACGCATTTTGAAGCTGTATGAAGTTGCACGAACACCGAAAGAGGTGTTTGAGATGATTGACGGCGTAATAAAAAGGGGCAGTTAAGCCCTTTTATAGTGCCAAACGGTTGCTGAGTTCGTGTATCGGCTTTAATTATTTTTAGCGAAACGCACTTTTACCAGTTTGCCAAAATTACATCTTTTTGATGATGGGTAGTAGGGGCGAACCTGTGTGTTCGCCCGCCATTGTGGAGTTTGGAGTTTGGAGTGTGGAGTTTTCGGCAGCGTTACCCCATAACAGTTTTCGCGATTTCTTCGATAGAAATTTTATAAATCGCATTCTCCTGCGCCTGTAAGCGCTTATAAACAGCATCATATTCATATTTGCAGCCGATAAGTGAAGAAACAAGCGCAGAAACATCTACCGCAAAGAAATCTCCGCTAAACTCGATTTGTGATATATGACCTACTTCAACATTCAAGCTCGCAGTTAGCTTTCCGCCTGCAAAATAGCCAGTATTCCTAATTGAGAACTTAGGTGATTTTCCGAAAACGAAATCCCAATCCCGAAACTCATTTGCGATTTCCGTTATTCCTAAAATATCCGCTTGTGTTAGCTCGTATGAAGAAAAATTTTCACCCATTATAGATTCTATAACGCTTGATTTGAACTCCTCGGGCATAATATTGCCGTCAATATGCTCTGAAATATTCGTTACACGCTCTCTAACAGACTTAATGCTTTTTGAGATTATCTTGTTCGGGTCAACGATTGTGGCAGTTACCATTTCTTCTATATTTGTGCTGAATAATAGTGTGCCATGGTGAACCGTAGCGCCGCTTTTTTTATATTGAGCATTACCCGAAATCTTTTTGCCGCAAAGCGTTATATCGTTTCTGCCGTTTAGCTCTGCATTTGCACCTATATCTTGTAACGCATTTTCTATGAGCCGCATATACTCCGAAAAATCGATTTTTTCTGATTCGCTTGTGTCTGATTTTTTTATGAACGAATATTGGTAGCCACCCAAATCGGTATAAACCGTTCCACCGCCAGACATTCTGCGTAAAATGTTTATCTCATGTGCTTTTGCGTACCCAACATCAATTTCTTCAAATACGTTTTGATACTTGCCTACCATTAGCGTGGGCTTTGTTCGCCAAAGCAAAAATATGCTTTCGTTCTCTAACAATTCGGGCTTTTGTGTAACAACATATAGCTCCGTTGCTAAATTGAAATATGGGTTTGTTGAGTTTGTTTCTATGTATATCATTTGCTTCTACCTGCCAATAGCGCCTCGTATGATTGATACGAGCTTCTTGCCAAGGGCATAGACACTACATGCTTTATTCCTACGCTTTCAGCGAATTGCTTGTATTCTAAAAAGTCTTGCTCGGTTGCATAGCGAACCAATTCCGCATGGTCGTTGCTTGGGCGCAGGTATTGACCTATTGTAAGCAAAGCTACCTGGTTTTCTGCAATGTCTTTTATAAGCTGTTTTATCTGCTCAAAACTTTCGCCCAAACCCACCATGAAGCCTGTTTTTGTAAGAATATCGGGGCGTGTATGCTTGCAATAACGCAACAATTCCAAAGAACGCTCGTAAATCGCTTGCGGTCGTACCTTGTAGTAAAGCTCTTTTACAGTTTCAACATTGTGGTTAAGCACATCGGGAGAAGCGGATAGCACTGTATCTATATCCCTTGTGTTTCCCAAAAAGTCGGGTATTAGCACCTCTACGGTTGCGTTTACACAAAGGTTTTTGATTTCTAATATTGTTTGTTTGAACTGCTCTGCGCCGCCATCGTCTAAATCATCCCTTGTAACTGAGGTTACTACAACATGATGAAGCCCTAACTCCTTTGCGGCTAATGCCACGTTTCTTGGCTCGTTTTCGTCAACATACTCGGGTTTTGCGTTCGTAACATTGCAAAAGCTACAGTTGCGAGTGCAGTTCTTACCCAAAATCATAAATGTAGCAGTTTTTTTCTTGCTGCATTCGCCAATGTTTGGGCAATTCGCTTCGTTACAAACCGTATTTAGGTTAAGGCTTGCCATAAGACTTTTAACCTTGTCTACCTCGTTTGCGTTGTATCTTACCTTTATTTTGTATTGATTAGTCATTTATAATCGCAATAGGAGAGTTCACCTGCACAGTATCGCCCTCTTCTACCAATAGCTTTTCTAACTTGCCTGCTTTTGTGGACTCTACTTGAATTACAACCTTGTCCGTTTCTACCTCAAACAAAGGCTCGCCTGCCTGCACAGTTTCGCCCTCTGATTTTAGCCAGCAACAAAGCATTCCGTTTTCCATGCTTTCAGATAGCTTGGGCATTAAAATTTCCGTTTTCATAAGTCCTCCTAAAATATGCAGTCTATAAGCATTTTTGCCTGGCTATACTGCATTTTATCTACCGAATTTATTATCCTACTTATTTCATAAAAGTCAAGCGTAGCACCTGTTAAAGCGTTTGTGATAAATTGCGAATCTAAAAAATCGCAATCAAGCGAAATCTCTTGTATAATGCCTTTCTTCACACTATAGCTTAGCTTAATATTTTCGTATTCGCACGAATATGTAAACGCTGGGCTTTTTGCAAAACTCCATTCAAAGCTATTGTACTTAGGTTCAAGCGCTTTGGCTTTTTCGATTATCTCTTTTGGCAGCGGTTGAACGGAATCACAAAAGTGCTTCACCATGGCGTTCATAAAATCATCGATATTCATTGGGTTTTCCAGATGCTCAACAATATTTGTAACTTCTGCTTTGCGTGAAGAAATCGCCCTTGTGCTGTAAATCCCCTTGCTTTTGTTGGTGATATTTTTTACACTTTGCAAATCTGCATTGTACAAAAGCGTTCCATGGTGCATGGATATGCTTTTGGCTTTGCGTTGAGCATTGCCCGATATTTTTTTGTCGTTAAGGTAGATATCAATATCGTTTTTTCGAACAGCGTTTATGCTCATATCGTTTAGAGCTGATACGAGCTTGTCCAAAAAATCGTACTCAATCGCAATGGAATTATTGCTTGAAATACGGCAAAAGTTTATGTTTCCTAAATCGTGATACACCGCTCCGCCGCCGCTTTCCCTGCGTACAATCGGGATATTATTCTTAACACAATAGGGGTAGTTCACCTCTTGATATGCGTTTTGATACTTGCCCAACACCACGCAAGGCGAATTCCTATACATAAAAAAGCAGTTGGGGATAGATTCAAAAAGCGCTTCCTCTAAAGCGAGATTAAAATATGGATTATTATATTGGCTGATAAAGCAAAGCATCAACTTATTATAGCATTTAGACGCTTTGTGATGCAAATTTTCGACTTGCTTTTATTGGCGAATATGGTATATTTATTAAAGCATACTCATAGGAGGCATTATGGCAGATAATTCTTATCTTTCGAATGTGATTAACCAGCTTAGCGGCCTAAATAGGCTTACGGTTATGCGTGCATGTTTAGAAACTCCACCTTTTTTGGCGATGTCAAAGATGCTTAACTCAATTTTGAGAGGCAAGCTGTTTGATGCCGAAATGTACTATCATGAGATGACCTATTCGCTTATGGAGTCCAAGGCACGCAGGGTTAGCGGAAATCTATTTGTTGATTATATTCTATACATAATTTTAGAGGTGCCTAATAGCTTTTCCGTTGCGGCGGCGCAGGGCTTTATAGACACGCCTGTATATGCGGCTATGCGTGAGGATTTAGCAATTCTTTTAACTGCCGCAAAAATGAATTCCGCAGATGTTCAACGCTGGTTAGAGTTGGCTTCCGGTGAAAGAACCGACCGTACAAACGACAGAATTGCGACTATGGCTTCCGCCGCATTGGGAGGAGTAAGCCACAACGTTCCCCCGCGTGAAACTCCAAAATCAGAATCTGCTATTCCAGCAAAATACGCCGCTTTCTCTTGCCTTTCGTGGGATTACGGCGAGTTTGAACTTAGGGATAATTATGTTTCCGATTCTGCATTAGAGGAAATCTATATGCGTTGCTTGGCAAAGGACAGAAGCGGACTTATAGATGATTTGTGGAATTTCTTTTATTCCTATGGTACAGGCGACTTTTTGAAATACAATGTGTTTGAGTTTGTTTCAAAGGATAGTGATTATAGACTTGTACCATACAACAGGTCTATAATCTCTTATGAGGATGCAGCAGAGTGCTTATATGAAGAGCAAAGAAACCAACTAATAAACAACACTATTGCATTCATGCGTGATGATGAGGTTAAAAACACGCTTATTACAGGCGCATCGGGCATGGGTAAAACCACCATGGTATTTGCGTTGCTACATGAGTTGCAGGAGGTTAGGCTTGTTAAGATTAGCGGTAGAGATGTTAGAGCGATTTTCAAGCTAAGCAACTTAGCCGAAGCATTATCCAAACAGCCCTTGAAGTTCGTATTATTAGTTGACGATTGCGACAGCAACATACCAGAGATAGAAAGACAGCTAAAAAAGAGCCTGCCACAAAACATACTCGTATATTGCACAGCGGTTGAGCAGAAAATATCTCATGTGTTTCAATCGTACATAAATTTGGAGAACCTATCGGTTGCGAACTTTGCAAGATTCATTCACAAAAAGCTAACTGAAACAGGCAGGGATTTCGATTTATCTGAGATTACAAGCGCAATTATGGATTATCAGCTTGAAACCCACCTGCCCTTTACGTATTATGCGGCAAAGCAGGTGTTGAGGGAATTTCAGAATAGATAGGCGGAATCTTGCTACGCAAGGTGAAATCGCCTCGTGTGGTGAAATCCATTCTTCGAATGGGTGAAATATTTTTCTACGGAAAAATGTGAAATCCGCACGGCGGATAGATGCTTCTTAAGTGATGCACACCTTCGGTGCGTGATGCAGGCTTTGCCCGTGATGCACGCCTTAGGCGCGTGATGCGTGCTGCGGACATGGGGTAATCCTGCGTGAAAAATGTGAAATCCGCACGGCGATAGGTTATTCTACCTTTTGTAGTTTGAGTGGTATATTATTTTTGGTGGACGGGCAATGCCCGCCCCTACACAAACATAGAGTATAGATATTAGTGGTAGCGGCGTGTTTTGCGGCAAAATCGTGCTTTCGTTCTTGATTCTGCATTCTGCATTTTGCATTACGCCGCAGGCGTTCATACAAACAACCCTGCAACATTCGAAACCACAAAGCATAGCAAGAATCCAATTATCGTTGGGATTATGAACGCTATGGCGGTCCATTTCAAACTGCCCGTTTCTTTTTTGATTGTCCACAACGCTGTTGAGCAAGGCCAATGCATAAGAGAAAACAGCATAACGCAAATTGCCGTTATCCACGTCCAGCCGTTTTGCACAAACAACGCTTTTAGGCTTTCAAGGCTGCTTAGCTCTAAAATACTGCCCTTCGACATATACGCCATAATGGTTATGGGGATTACTACCTCGTTTGCAGGGAAACCAAGAATAAATGCCATCAGTATTACACCGTCTAAGCCGAATAGCCTTGCGAATGGGTCTAAAAAGTTTGAGGATATGCTTAAAAGCGTTTCTCCGCCTACATAAATGTTTGCTAACAGCCAAATTACGATTCCTGCAGGGGCGGCAACCGCAACCGCACGGCCTAAAACAAAAAGCGTTCTGTCTAATAGTGAACGCACTAAAACTTTCAATATTTGTGGCTTTCTATACGGTGGCAATTCGAGAGTAAATGACGACGGTACTCCCTTTAGCACCGTTTTCGAAAGCAGCTTTGAAACCACAAAGGTCAAGTAAATTCCAAGAACAATTACTCCTATTAACATTGCAACCGAAATCAGCGAGCTGAAAAGTCCGCTTACAGATGCAGCAAAGAACATAGTAATAACTGCAATTAAGGTTGGCAATTTTCCGTTGCATGGCACAAATGAGTTTGTGATAATGGCAATTAGCCTTTCCCTTGGCGAGTCTATTATTCTACAGCCCACTACACCTGCGGCGGTGCAACCAAAGCCCATGCACATTGTTAGCGCCTGTTTTCCGCAGGCAGAGCATTTTTTGAAGGGCTTATCGAGGTTGTATGCGATTCGTGGCAGGTAGCCGGAGTCCTCTAACAGCGTAAAAAGCGGAAAAAATATCGCCATGGGTGGAAGCATTACAGAAACTACCCAAGCCAACACTCTAAACATTCCATGCACTATAACCCCATGCAAAAAGGGCGGTGCGTTGATGAGCAAGAACAACTTGGACAGCTGCGCCTCTACCCAGAAAAGTCCGTCGGCTATTAGCTTTGATGGGTAGTTTGCCCCTGTAAGCGTAAGATAGAAAACAAGTGCCAGCAATGCGAGCATAAAGGGGTATCCCGTCCATTTGCTTGTTAGTATTCTATCGATTTTCCTATCGAGAAGGTTGTAATGCTTTGATTGAACTTTTACTACTTCACGGCTTATACGCTCTGCTTCTAAAACTATACTTGAAACTATGCTGTCTTTGAAGCTGTTAGAGTCAAGATTATTCGCATCTAAAATCGCTTTTGCACTTTTTATTGCCGATGCTATGACTTGATTTTCTAAGATATTGAAGTTCAGATAGCTATTTATTTCGTCTAATAGTTGGCTGTCGCAGTCAAGTAGCTTTATACTTAAAAAGCGTTTGTTTAGGCTTGAGATTAACTCACTTTCGAGAACTGGTTGCAATATTTCAATCGCTTGCTCAATGGGCGGTATGTATTCCACTTTTATAGGTTCTTTTTGCATACTGTGTTCTACAACCTCATCAAGCGTAGCTACTAATGCGGCAAGCGTTTTTCTGCTTCTTGCTACTGTGCCTACAACCGGCACTCCCAAAAGATTTGAGAGGGCAACTAAATCGATTTTTATTCCTTTGCGCTTAGCTTCGTCTAACAGATTAACGCAAACTATTACATTTTCAGCCAATTCTATTGTTTGAAGTACGAGGTTCAAATTCCGCTCTAAGCAAGTAGCATCGCATACCACTATCACGGCATCTGCATTTCCGAAGCAGAGAAAATTTCTTGCGATTTCCTCCTCAACCGAATGCGACATCAACGAATATGTTCCCGGTATATCGACTAAGATATAATCATTGTTATCGGTAGAAAATCTACCCCTTGCGTTTGAAACGGTTTTGCCAGGCCAGTTGCCTGTGTGCTGATTCATGCCAGTTAAGCTATTAAAAAGCGTGCTTTTTCCGACATTCGGATTGCCCGCTATTGCTACCGAATAGATATTGTTGTGCTGAAGCTGCTTTTTTGTATTGAAATACTTCATTGCGCCCCCTTATCGCTCTATTAAGATATTTCCGCTGTCCTCCGACCTTAGCGCTATTACTGCACCTCTAATAAGGTATGCGCAAGGGTCGCCTAAGGGACTTCTTCCAACGCATTCAACCTCGGTATTTTCGATTAGACCAATGTCTAACAACCTTCTTCTTATACTGCCTGTGGAAAAAAGCGCTTTTACAATGGCTTTTTGTCCGGGGCTAAGCTCACACAAATACATAACTTTATAACCTCTTAATATAATTAGGATAAGGAAACTTTCCTTTATTGCATAATATGGTATGTGCTTTATATATGTTACTGTCGAAAAAGAGGGAAAATGAATAACGAGTTTTACACCTTCAAAGGCTACCAGCTTCATGAAAAATATGCGCTGACTATTTCCATGGAGGATTATTTGGAGATGATTTTTAGGATGTCTGTAGGCGAGGTGCGTGTAAACGAGCTTGCAAAGAATCTGAATGTGCGTCCGTCCTCTGCTTCAAAGATGGTTGATAATTTAAGAGCAGGCGGTTATATAGATTTTGAAAAATACGGCGTAATAGTGCTAACCGAAAAAGGCAAGCAGGCAGGCGAATACCTATTGCATCGTCATGAGATACTGCATGAGTTTTTATGCTTGATAAACAATTCCGATAACGAGCTTGAGCAGGTAGAAAAAATAGAGCATTTTATAAACGAAAACACTCTATTAAACATTGAAAAGCTAATTGTAAGGTTAAAGGGCGAATGTTAATTTTCTTGTGAATTCTCTGCTAATTGCGCATCCTCTTTTGAATCATCGTCTAAGTTGAATTTTTTGCTCAGATAGACGAAAAGCAGAGATATTACAAGCCCCAAAGCAAGCGCCATTACACCAATCAACCAGTTGAAATTGGGGTCATGCTTTGGCAACCCCATGTAAATGCTTACGAATGAGCCGCATATAAATCCGAAAACCATCGAATATGCAAAGCCATGGTATTTCTTGAATATATACTTTGTAAAACGAGAAAACACAACCATACCGACAGCAAAGCAAGCACCAAACACCAATAATACGGGAACATCTATGATTTTAGCGGAATGCAAGATATAATCATAAATGCCGGGAACCATCAACACCATGGATACGCTCATTCCAGGAACCATTCCCGAAGCACCGCCAAGTGCTCCGCAAAGCCCTACGAAAACCAAGCTGATTTTTTCAAAGTCTTGCATTTGTGGAGCGGAAAGTCTTAGTATTCCAAGAGTTACAGCCACAGAGAAGGCGGTAAGTATTCCGATAATATAGCGTTTTTTGAAGCCACCTGCCATTGCATCCTTAAAAATAACTGGCAAATTTCCAGCGATTAGACCCATAAATAGCAGGTATGTAGCTTTTTTATATGTTTCAAATAGGTAGCTAAAAAGAACTACGAATAAAACCAAGCTCAAAAGCATTCCAATGCCCATAGGGAACAAATAAATTATATTCTTTTTGAAATTTTTGAAGGGGTTGGAGACTATATCTAATAGCTTTGTGTATATTCCCATCATTACTGCCATAACGCTGCCACTAACCCCTGGGGCAAATATGCTTATTCCAAGAAAAAATCCGCAAAATATGCGATACAAAAAGTTTTTCACACATCATCTCCAAATAATTACTATTCGTATTGTATAATTTTTTTGTCTATTTTTCAACTGTAAAATATGAGTTTTTGACTTTCGATAAATAGGAAGAACATAAGAGTGTTGCCC
>LSQX01013148.1_pt1 | contig 11060 bp, 11 predicted proteins | sample 654561 | NCBI WGS metagenome assembly LSQX01 (sample SAMN04489861, study PRJNA283612) | anaerobic digester metagenome | isolation source: 4 biogas reactors fed with cattle manure at either 37C or 55C with and... | place: Denmark: Kongens Lyngby | collected 2014 | reverse complement strand
AGCCAGCTAAGCTACACCGCCACAATGCAAATTGTTGCAAACTACGCAAGAGAAATAGTACCATTTTGACAGACTGCTGTCAATATACGAAACTGTTTTTCTTGAAAAATCCGGTGCTTCATTCACCTTGGAAAACCGTCTCTCGGATCTTCCGGTTCCATTTCTCCGGCGAATCGTTCTGGCTGTCGTAGACGATTTGTCCGTTTACGATCGTCATCCGTGTCGTTGGCGAAATCGTAGCGGAAGCGGTCGGATCATCTTCGAAGACGGCCATGTCCGCCCATTTCCCGGGTTCGATGCTGCCGCATTCCGCAGCGAGTCCCAGGCGCTCCGCAGCGCGAACCGTATCTTCTTCCAATTGTGCGTCTGGCATCAAGCCCGGACCGGAAGGGGTTTTTGCGGCGTATTCATAGATTTCCGCTGTCAGGATCGAAGCACGCTCTTCTTCTGTCAGGGTCTCGTCGTGTTCCACGGAGAAGGCCGATCTCTTGTACGAGGTCTTCAGTTCCGACAACAGCTGCAGCGCTGTGACCGCAGCAAAATGATCCGAAGCCGCGATGCGGATGTGATATCCTTTATCCGCCGCAAGCGTGCACAGTTGTCGCACATATGCTTCGCTCATGAAATGGCTGCTTCCTTCGATACTGCTGTACCGGATCACAAGGGTCCGGAACTGGATCAGGCCATTCAGCTCTGCGCAGGCGGTGTGCTTTTGCGCCATGTGGTGCAGAACGAGCCGTTCCGGAATCGGGGCGTTGATCAGCAGAGATCCGAAATAACGTTGTCTCAGCAGATGCGCTTGGTAGGCATCCACCAGCAATTCCCTGTAAATGTTTTCGAAGTGGGTGAAAGAAGGCCGCACGAATTCGGAAGTGATGCCCTTTTGAGCCTGCTGAAACATATGGATCGACAAATTCTCCAGGAGCGTGGCGATATCCGCAGACAAGAGCACCGACGTGACCAGCGCGGGCGTAACGGCAGGCATGCCCAGTACATCGGCTTCCGCTGCGGCAGCAGCCGCCGCCGGAGCGTTCAGGATCATGTGCAGACCGTCGGAGGCCACCAGGATCACGGGGATCTCCGGTGATTCCGCGTTGATCGTCTGTCGCATGAATGAGATCTCTTCCTCCGTGACGAGAGAGGCGTCGTATCCGTAGGCCAGATAGCGTTCCTCTTTGGGATGCCGGCCGATGAAGTCGATCAGAGACCGGAGGATTTCCTTTCCGGTCGTTTTTTCCGTCAGCTGCAGATATTGCTCCTTGAACACGGAAGGGATCGGATTGCTGTGGAGAGCAATTCGACCGGGTGTCACATCGCGTCCTTCCAGATCCAGGATCGTGGTGTTTTCCGTGATCATCGCTTCGACATCCTGCATCGTTCCCACACTGACGATTTTCCCCGCCGCGCAGGCAACCGCTTCGGCGAGGGGATGATCCGGATTCATCGTATGCACCCGCCCGTTGGTCAAAACCAGTTCGGCCGTTGTTTTTTTTCTGAAAAGTCCGATGCCCATCGTATGCTCCTCCCTTGAATTGTTAACATTATGCAAGCACAAGTCTTATTTGTCAATGTACAAGGCCGTATGCTATACTGAAACCACTTTAAGGAGGTGAACCAAAGCATGAAAAATCGATTTGACGTGGACGCGATCCCCGGCGAAAAATGGTTTCCCAAAGAGACTCATTTTGAAGAGGATATGCCTTTGTATTGGGGTGATTGGGGGGTATCTTCGGAAGTGGAAAAACTGAAAGCCGTTCTGATGCGGCGCCCCGGGAAGGAAGTGGAGGAATTCGACGCGGAAGCGGTCCGGTTTACCGATGAACCGCTGGACGTAGCGCTCATGCGAAAACAGCACGATGATGTGACGAACATTTACCGGCAGCATGGAGCAAAGGTCTATTATGTGGAAGAACAGCGCGTAGATCGTCCCAACGCGGTGTATTGCCGCGATCTGATGTTTATGACACCGGAAGGCGCCATCCTGACCCGGCCGGGCATGGCCACCCGCAGGGGAGAGGAACGCTACATTGCCCAGGCGCTGGCGAAGATCGGAGTTCCCATCGTCCGCACCATCAACGGAGACGGGATTTTCGAAGGGGCCAATGCCATGTGGGTCGACCGGCGCACCTGCGTTTTGTCCACCGGGATCCGATGCAACCGAAGCGGATACGATCAGGTTGCCGAGGAACTGCGCCGGCAGGGTGTAACGGAGATCATCCCCATGCAGCTTCCCTACAGCAACATCCATATCGACGGCCTGCTCAACCCCGCCAGCAACGATGTGGTCATCGGCCATGTTTCCCAGGTGCCTTATGATGTGCTGGATGCGTTGAAAAAGAAGGGATACAAGATACTGGAAGCACCTTCCTTGACGGAAGTGCGAGAACTGGCATGCAATTTTGTCGCACTGGAACCGGGCCACATCCTGATGGCCGAGGGAACGCCCAGGACTCAGGAATTACTGGAAAAGAACGGGATTCGCGTTACGACTGTCAACGTCTCGGAGATCCAGAAAGGCAGAGGATCCCTCCACTGTATCACTGCGTATCTCAAGAGAGGTTGAGGCGGCACTTGTTCCCGCAGAAAAAACAAGACAGGAAAGGAGCGAACTGTGGAATACACCTATGAATACTACCGGGAGAGTGCCGAATACATCCGTGAGGTATCCGGCGGATTCCAGCCGGAACTGGGGATCGTTCTCGGGACCGGCCTGGGAGAATATGACCGAAATGTCCGGGATCCCATCGAAATTCCTTACAAAGATATCCCGAATTTTCTGGTGTCGACAGCGCCGGATCACGCCGGCAAGCTGATACTCGGTACGATCGAAGGACACAAAGTATGCTGCATGTCCGGACGGTTTCATTCATACGAGGGCTATACCTTCCAAGAACTGGCCGCTCCGGTCCGGGTCCTGAAGATCCTCGGGATCCAAAAGCTGATCCTCACCAATGCAGCCGGCGCCATCAATACTTCCTACCAGGTGGGGGATATCATGGTCATCAAAGACCACATCAAATTCATGGGGCTCTCTCCCATGGTCGGTCCGAATATTGCCGAGTTCGGCCCGCGGTTCTTCGACACGGGGAACATGTATGACCGGGATCTGCGAAAGCTCGCCCTGGATTGCGCCGGTCAAACGACACTCAATGTCCACGAAGGCGTATACTTCTTCTTTGGCGGACCGCAGTACGAAAGTCCGGCGGAAATTCGCGCGGCCAGGATCCTGGGCGGTGATGCAGCGGGCATGTCCACGGTCACGGAAGCGCTGACAGCGGCCCACTGCAGGATTCCTGTCCTGGGCCTGTCCGTGATGACCAACATGGCTGCCGGCGTTTTGGATCAGCCTCTGACCAGCGAGGAAGTCACCGAAACATCCCTTCGCATCGCCGGGGAATTCGAGAAGTACTTTACAGAAATACTCAGGAGGATATCGTGAAAAGACTGTTGAAAAACTGTGATATCCTGGCAGGATCGCCGGCGGAGGGGAAGGTAATCCGAAACGGTTACCTCGGGATCGACGGTCCGACGATCACGTATATCGGCGCCGAAATGCCGACGGACGGATACGATGAGGCCAAGGATATGAAAGGCTGCCTGCTGATTCCCGGACTCGTCAACTGCCATTGCCACGCACCGATGGTGCTTCTCCGCGGCGTAGGCAGCGACCTGCCCCTTCAGGAATGGCTCTTCGGCAAAATCATGCCCGTCGAGGCGAATTTGAACGAGGAGGATATCGTTGCCGGCTCCCAACTGGCCATCCTGGAAATGCTGGCCTGCGGGATCACGTCGTTTACGGATATGTATTATTACCCGGACCAGACGGCGCAAGTGGTGATCGACAGCGGGATCAAAGCGAACCTCTGTTTGCCTCTGACCTGTCAGGATCCGGAGATGAAGGGCGAAGACTGTCAGCGCATCACCGACGCCATGGCGTTTTACAAAGCGTTCAACGGAAAAGCCGACGCAAGACTCCTGGTGGATTTCGGCATCCATTCCGAATACCTGACGACGCCCCGTACCGTGGAATACTTTTCAGCGCTTTGCAGGCAGGAGGGGGGACGCATTCACCTGCATCTTTCCGAGACCCTGCGGGAACACAAAGAGTGCAAGGAGCGATACGGAAAGACGCCGACGGAATGGTTCCGCGATCTGGGGACATTGGATTCTCCTGTGCTGGCAGCCCACTGTGTACACTGCGAAGACACGGATCTGGACATCCTTGCGGAAAAAAAGACGAGTTTCATCCACAATCCTTCCAGCAACATGAAACTGGGCAGCGGCTTCGCCCCCGTCGTCAAGGCGCTGCAAAAGGGCGTGAACGTGGTGCTCGGCACCGACGGCGCGGCCAGCAACAACAATTTAAACATGTTGGAAGAAATGCACCTGGCTGCCGTGATCCACAACGGCTATCACAGAGATGCGACAGTGGTCCCGCCCGGCGCCGTGATACGCATGGCCACCACCGCCGGTGCGAAAGCCCAGGGGCGCAGCGATACCGGGGAATTGATGGTGGGGAACAAGGCGGATATCGCAGCGGTTTCCTTTGACGCCCCCCATATGTACCCTGCGCCGGACATCCTGCCCATGCTCACGTATGCAGTCCAAGCCGGCGATGTGCAAACCACAATTGTTGACGGTAACATATTATATGACAACTCTTCATATCTGACGCTGGATGCGGAACAGGTCCGATACCATGTGGGCCGATCTGTGCGCCGCCTCCTGGGCTGAAGATAAGAAAAATAAAAGCAACAGGCGGCCATCGGGCTGCCTGTTGCTTTGCTCTTTCAACGATCACCGGCTTGGATAGAGTTGAAGAAAACTGTTGTAGTGGTCTTCCGTATAGAAAATGAGGCCGTCATCGGAATAGACCAGCCGGTTGGGACCCCGGGATTCCCGGCCGAGCGTATCGATGTCACACTCCCGGTAGGTCCGTCCTTCGCTCCGCGGCAGCAGGCCTTCGTAGTTGCCGAATACATCACCGCCTATGGCATAGCCGGGGAAGTCCACATCCGGCGATCCGCCGGACCAGCCCATCTCTTCGGCTTCCTCCTTCGTGATATAGTTGGAGGGCAGTGTGCCGTAAAGATGCAGGTACAAGGATACATCCTCGGCGGAATAATACCATCCGGTTTCGTCGAGTTCCTGTTCCGGCAGTTCTGGCGGTACAGTCTGCCGGATTCCGGCCCACAGGACCAGCACCGCCAGCAGGAGCAGTACGATTGTTCGTAGCAGTTTCATGGATGCATTATACCATGCCGCGTGATTGAAAAACAAAGGATTTCCATCTATAATAAAACTCGGAGGACATAATATGACAAATCATAAAGAACGGCCGGACCATGATCTGGCTTTTATGCTGCAGTACGAGAATATTGCCTGGTACGAGGCCGGAGCCGTTCGGATCCTCGACCGAAGGATCTATCCGGGGAAAGTGGAATTCGTCACTTGCCGGACACACAATGAAGTCGCCAAGGCAATTACAGACATGGTGACCCAGAGTGCGGGCCCGTTCAGTGCCGCTGCCATGGGCATGGCTCTGGCGGCTTGGGAATGCCGCACATCGGATGCGGAAGGACAGAGGCGTTATCTGATCGGTGCGGCAGATACAATGGTAAACGCCAGACCGACGACCAGGCTGCGGATGCAACAGGTCGTAAACCGCTGTCTTTCGGTTGCGCAGATCGCGCTGGATCGGGGGATCCGCGTCGACGAAGCCGTCCGCGCGGAGGCATTGGCCATCAATGACAGACGATACAGCAGAGTGGCCCGGATCGCATCCTACCTGACCGAGATGTTTCCCGCCCACGGAACGATCATGACTCAATGTTTCGGAGAGACGATTGTGGGCATGATGCTTCGGGAAAGCCGGGAACGCGGTAAAGTCCTTCGGGTGTTCTGTCCCGAGACCAGGCCCTATTTTCAGGGAGCAAGGCTGACCGCAACCGTGGTGCGGGATATGGGCTTCGATGTGACGGTGATCACCGATAATATGCCTGCCTACGTCATGAAAAAAGAGCGGGTGGATGTCTTTACTTCGGCGGCGGATGCCATCTGTCTGGACGGACACGTGGTCAACAAGATCGGCACGTATCAAATCGCTATCGCGGCGCATCACCACGGTATTCCGTATTTTGTGACCGGCGCACCGGATGTCGGTCATCCGACTGTAGACACCGTCCACATTGAAATGAGGGATCCGGAATTCGTTCTTCAAGCCATGGGGGTACGAACAGCGGCAGAAGGGGTCAAAGGCTACTATCCCAGTTTTGACATTACGCCGCCCCATCTGGTCAGCGGTGTCGTAACGGATCTTGGGATCTTTGCTCCGCTGGATTTGGCCCGTTATTTTCTGGAAGGCGGCGAGGCCTCCAAAGAACTGGTCGTATAAGGGTCAGCAGCTAAACCTGTCGATTTCCGCAATGACCGAAGCGAAGAGTTTCGTGCGGTCATACAGCGTGTGGAGCAACGCAAACTCTTTCCGATCGTGTGAAAAATCCCCCACGATACCGCAGGAGCACAGGACGGGAATGTCGGCAATAGCCATGTTCCCCGAGTCTGCTGCACCGCCTCTGTAGCACTTGCCGTAGGCCGGTTGCCCCAATTCTTCGGCGATCTCGTTCACGAAGCTGTGCAGCTTCCTGATTTTGTCATTTTCCGTATATCCTTCATATTTGGCGGCATAACAGTCATAGGCGGTCTTTGTTCCCGGAATGACTGCTTTACCGCAGATCTCGCGGACAGAGCGGTAGATCCGCTCTTTTTCTTCCGGCGACGAGACTCGGGCATCCAGCGTCACTTCGCAGGACGCGGGGATGGCGCTGGGGTGATCTCCGCCGCGAATGACGGTCGTCGCTACGGTGGTGCCCTTGTCGATATCCGTCAGACGGACGATTTCCTGCGCTTTGTGCATGGCTTCTTCCACCGCGTTGTGCGAAGTGTTAAAATCGTTTCCTGCGTGGCCGCCTTGACCTTCCACGGTCAAATGAAAGATGTGGCAGGATTTTCTGGCCACGGTAAAAACACCTTCCACTCCGGTTTCCATGTTGAACGCGGCCAGAGCGCCCCGACTTTCCCTTGTGTAGAGCAGATTGGTGTCGGTGCCGATGTGATCGCCTTCTTCGTCTCCGGCGAACAGGATCTTGAGCGGTGTGCGGTCGTACCCCTGCGCATTGAGTGCTTTGACGATGTAAAGCGCTTCGATGATCCCGCCTTTCATGTCGTTGACGCCCGCACCGTACACTTTGTCGCCGTCCACGCGCCAGAGTCCTTCTCCGAAACTTCCCTGGCGGTGTACCGTATCGATGTGTCCGGAGAGAATGACAGGAGATGCGGGTCGTTCTGCGCCCAGCATTCCGATGAGCAAACCTGCCCGTTTGTCGGTGGTCCCCTCGATGCGGCAAGTGAATCCCTCCGCTTCGAATTCCTTCTGCACCCAAGCCATGGCTTTCAGAACATTCTCCTTTTCTTCGAAATGACTTTCCAGCCGCACCAACTGTTCGAACTTCTCCAGCATTTCATTTTTATGCGCTTCCACGTAAGAATCGATTGGATAACCGTTCATATGCTCCTCCTTCATTTTGTTGATGATCGATCTTGAATAGGAGTATATCATAATCCGCATGGCTTTTTGACAAAAATGGTTTGAATAAGAGCACAACTTCAAGTATAATACCATTTGAGCGTGACAAACTGCCTGAGCGCAGAGGTACGTGTTTTTGTTGCCTAAACCCGGAATGAGGGAGGAAAGCATTATGGGAACATCCGCATCGGCAAAAGAAAGGATCGAGTCCGTTCTGGATGCCGGAAGTTTTATGGAGATGGGGGAAAAGATCCTTGCGAGAAACACCGATTTTACGCAAGGGGGAAAGAGAGAATATTCGGACGGCGTTCTTACCGGATACGGTACGGTAGAAGGCCGTCCTATTTATATTTACAGTCAGGATCCCGATGTGCTGGGAGGATCGTTAGGGGAGATGCATGCCGAAAAGATCCTTCGCGTGTACGATATGGCGCTCAAAACGGGTGCCCCCGTGATCGCATTGCTGGACAGCACGGGTCTGCGAATCAGAGAAGGAGCCGACGCTTTGGATGCTTTCGGACGCCTGTATCGGGCGCAGACGAAAGCCAAAGGTCGCATTCCCCAGATTGCAGGAGTCTTCAACCGATGCGGCGGAGGCAGCGCATTGATCGCCTCCCTCTGTGATTTTATCTTTACGGAAAACAATGCCGAACTGTTCATCAATCCGCCGGCTGTCAGAACCACGGATGCAAGACGGTGCGACATGGCAGCGGTTTTGAGTGACAATACCGGCGGACAACGGATATCTTCCGGAACCGGTACGGAAGAAGAGATCTGCGGTATGATCAGAAGGCTGATCGGATATCTGCCCCTCTCCAACGAAGATTTGATTCCTCAGGCGGCAACGAACGACGACCTGAACCGTCCGGCTGCAGGGGTGGGGATCGGTGCTGCGGAAGCAGGTCTTTTGATCCGGGAGATCGCAGATGCCGAATCGGTTTTTGAGCTTGTTCGGCCCGGTTGTTCGGCGGTCATGACTTGCTTTGCCCGTTTCAACGGCAAAACCGTAGGCGTTGCCGGCAACGCCGGAGAGGGATACCTGACAGCGGAGGCTTGCGAGATCATGGCAGATTTTGTTGATTTCTGCAGCGCATTCGGGATTCCGGTCCTGACGCTCACCGACACCCGAGGCTTTTCACCCGACTGCGGCCAGGAATCGGTACTTCCTGCGGCAGCGGCATATTTGCTCAGCGTCTGGGCGTCGTCCGAGGTCCCCAGGATCAATCTTATCACGGGAAAAGCCCTGGGAAATGCTTATACCGTCATGAACAGCAAAGGATTGGGGGCGGATTTTGTCTTTGCCTGGAGCGGTGCACAGATTCAGGTGATGCCCGGAGAGGATGCTGTGCGTATCCTGTACAGCAGGGAATTGTCCGAATCGACCGCCAAAAATGGATTTCTGGCGGAAAAAACAGCAGCGTACGAGGAGAAGGCCGGTACGGCCGCTTTCGTTGCGCGAGGCTATGTGGATAAAGTCATCGCGCCCGTGGATACACGGAAGTATGTGATCGGCGCGCTGGAAATGCTTTCGGATAAAAGAGGATAGCGGAGGAGGCGAAGGGATGACACTTGCGGAGATCTTCACCAAAGCGGTCATGAACACGATATTGGGAATGGGCGTGGTTTTTTCGGTGCTCATCTTCATATCGTTTATCATTTCCTTGTTCAAATACCTGCCCGGGTTGCTGGAACAAAGAGTAGCCCAAAAGACAGGGTTTGAGGCAATCAAAAACGAAGAACGTGGACCGAAACCGACCCAAGAGAGTTCTGAGAGGATCGATTCGATCCTGGTGGCCGTCATCACAGCGGCAGTCTGCGCATGCGTATCGCAGGAAACCGACGCAACAGATTCGTATGTGGTCCGGTCGATCCGACGCAGCTGACCCTCAACAGGATACAGGCAGTTTTTATTCAAAGGAGATAGCGATGGAAACGTATTCAGTAACAGTCAACGGCATCACCTACGAAGTGCAGGTGGAAAAGAAGGGAAGCACGGGCACTTCTGTCCCGGCTTCGCAACCGGCGCCGGTTGCGGTGTCGCCGAGCCCGCAGGAAGGGAAAAAGCCCGGGGCAGGGTCGGTCGAAGGGGAAGCGATCACAGCCGGGGCGGCCGGCAAAGTGTGGAAGATCGTCGTAAAAGCGGGCCAGAAAGTCAGCAAGGGCGACACGGTGGTGATTCTGGAAGCCATGAAAATGGAAATCCCGGTCGTAGCGCCGAGAGACGGTGTGATCGAACAAATCGTCATATCCGAAGGGAGCCCGGTGGAGGCCGGAGACTCGTTGGCCATCATCAACTGATGCAGCCAGTGATCGGCTTTTACCGTATAACGGAGGACAATTGTGAGTTATATCAGTGAAACACTGAGCAATCTGCTGCAGCAGACGGCTTTCCTCAACCTGAGCGTGGGGAATCTGGTGATGATCCTTGTGGCGTGCGGGTTTCTGTATCTGGCCATTGCCAAAGGATACGAACCACTGCTTCTGGTTCCCATCGCTTTCGGGATGCTTCTGGTAAACATCTATCCCCCCATCATGGATGAAGGGGGTTTGCTCCACTATTTTTACCTGTTGGACGAATGGGCCATCCTGCCGTCATTGATTTTCATGGGCGTCGGTGCATTGACGGATTTCGGCCCGCTCATCGCCAATCCGAAGAGTTTTCTGTTGGGCGCCGCAGCGCAATTCGGGATCTATGCGGCGTATATCGGCGCCATGTTGTTGGGCTTTGACGACAGAGCCGCCGCAGCCATATCCATCATCGGCGGCGCAGACGGTCCTACTTCCATCTTCCTGGCCAGCAAACTGGGCCAGGTTGCGCTGATGGGACCGATCGCCGTAGCGGCGTATTCGTACATGGCGCTGGTGCCGATCATTCAACCCCCCATCATGAAAGCCCTGACCACGAAGGAAGAGCGCATGATCAAAATGGATCAGCTCCGGCATGTGAGCAAAGTGGAACGGATCTGTTTCCCCATTGTGGTCACCATGGTCGTGTGTTCCATTTTACCCTCCACCGCACCCCTGGTGGGCATGCTGATGCTGGGGAATCTGTTCCGGGAGAGCGGCGTCGTGCGCCAACTCACGGAGACTGCCTCCAATGCCCTCATGTACATCGTCGTGATTCTGTTGGGTACTTCCGTAGGCGCCACCACTTCCGCGGAAGCGTTCCTGAACTGGTCGACGATCAAGATCGTCATCCTGGGGCTGGTGGCGTTTTCCTTCGGTACGGCGGCGGGAGTCCTCTTCGGAAAGATCATGTGCAAGTTCAGCGGAGGCAAAGTCAATCCGCTCATCGGATCTGCCGGAGTTTCGGCGGTTCCCATGGCGGCCAGAGTATCGCAGAAAGTCGGCGCAGAGGCGGATCCCACAAACTTTTTACTCATGCATGCGATGGGCCCCAACGTAGCGGGTGTTATCGGAACGGCCGTTGCAGCCGGTACGTTCATGGCCATTTTCGGCGTTCGGTAGTGTAGAG
>LSQX01366766.1_pt2 | contig 11061 bp, 14 predicted proteins | sample 654561 | NCBI WGS metagenome assembly LSQX01 (sample SAMN04489861, study PRJNA283612) | anaerobic digester metagenome | isolation source: 4 biogas reactors fed with cattle manure at either 37C or 55C with and... | place: Denmark: Kongens Lyngby | collected 2014 | reverse complement strand
ATTAAAACTGTAATTATATCCATTTGAATCACTCCTTGATATGAGATAATTTACCGCTCTTTTCATCCCCCATCTTTATCTGGCATTATGTGTACACCCCTATTGCCAGTCATATCCGACCTCAGAATACCCTTGGCGGAGATTTCCTCTTCGTCACCTAACGGTCTCAATGCCAGTCTCATAACTCCAAATTCTGTAGCAAATACAAACCTCTCAACATCTTCCGCTTTAATAGCCAGTGTCACAGTCGTTGGGGGTTCAGAAAGCTTCTTAGATGATAACATCACATCCTGTCCCAAAGCCAAGACCTGAATATTCTGAAGAAGTAATTTTGAAGTGCGAGGGTATACGTCACCTGATGCTGCCTCTTCCCTTTCAAAGCTCACAAACAAATCGACAAAATCCCCTGGTCTCACTAGATTTGCCACATTGATCTGTTCTGTAACATCCATGCTCACAGCCCTCGTTCCCTCTGGAACCATGTATGATACGTACGTACTCTCCTCGCCAGCAAGCCTTTCGCCCCTAATGAGTTCCCCCTCTACAATACTCTGAATAGTGTATTTACCTATGATTTCCTTAGAATCTGTAATGGCTCCGGTATTTATAAGCTCTTTTGCCACATTAATCTGTTTGATATCTGATGCTAATATCTCAGTCCTATCAGGTATAGTCCTTGAGGCCACATATATTGTGGCTTGCTCAACCTCCGGCATAACAACAGTTTTGCTTCCGGATATATAGACATAAATCAAAGTTGCAGTAGCAAGGGATAATATGAGTGAAATTATAATAATCCTCTTGTTTTTCTTTTCCATATGTACCTCCGATATTATTCACACCGCATTGTAGTACTGGTTTCAATATCGAATGCTTCAGGGAAAAATGCACCTATAACAGGTGTTATCATACTGTATCCATATCTGACTGTTACAGTAACTGGATCCCCAGAACTCCTTCCAGCCTCATTAGGTAGTATTTCGATTTCAAGTCTTGTGGGTTCCAATGACGCTGCCGCATTATTTGTTGCAAGCAAGATCTGCTCATCTGTGTTTCCCACCGTAGCACGTCTGGCACCTTCCCTCGATGCATTACTAACCACCAAATAACTGTTGAAAAGTAGCCCAAAATCTATAATGCCCGTTAGCAGGAGCAGCAGTACCGGTAGTATGAGAGCGGTTTCAACAAGTGACTGTCCTTTTCTCCTTATTCTCATTCTCATAATACATTCTCCTCCGCATTTATAACCCATTGTATTAATTAAATCGTCTCAGCCTGCCTTGTTATAAAATTACCCTACCTGAAATCAGATAGGGCAATCTTTATCGTATGATTGTGTCAACATTATTATGGTTCAGGTGTATTACCTGTAATTATCGCAGCTATGTTACCGAATAGTGTACCAAGTGGTTCTTTGAGAACTGTCAATGCTGCTACCAGTATCACTGCGATGATACCAATGATCAGGCCGTACTCCACCATACCCTGACCCTTTTTGCTTGCAAAACGTGTCTTCAAGTAAGTTAACAATGCCATCATCTTCATTTTTTCGTACCACCTTTCATAAAATATAATTATTTCAAAAATGTTTTTTTGCTTTCGTCTGACTTAATTATAGACCGGTTTGGACTGTAATAGTATCCGTCAATGGGCCTTTTTTCATGATGATTTGGACCTAAAAAAGCCCTCCGGATAACAACATCCGAAAGGCTTATATGACTGGGACTTTTGTACCAGGATATAGGACAGATTATTCATCAACTCATAATGTTATGCTTTATGGCATATATGGCAGCCTGAGTCCTGTCTGATACATTAAGCTTCTTAAATATGTTGGAAATATGATTCTTCACAGTCTTTTCACTTATATACAGAGTTCTTGCTATCTCCTTGTTTATCATTCCCTCGGCGATAAGCCCCAGTACTTCTGTTTCTCTGGCTGTCAGGTTGTTTTCGTTATGCTTTCCTTTCTCATGCAACGTGACCCTGTTGAACTCCTTCACCAACTCCATCGTCATGTTGGGCTGGATATATGACCGTCCCGAATGAACATTGCGTATGGCTTCTAATAGCACCTTGGGCTCAGCGTCCTTGAGCACATATCCCTCTGCACCCATTTGTAGTGTCTTGAAAAGATATTCTCTGTCCTCATGTATAGTTAGAACAATGATTCTACTGGGTAACTGATCATCCTTTATTTGCTTTATCGCCTGTAAGCCATTAGTGCCAGGCATATTTATGTCCATTAAGATTACATCAGGCTTATATTGCTTGGTCAACTGGACAGCTTCATTACCGTTAGATGCCTGAGCAATGACTGTTATGTCGCTTTCAAGTTCTAGTATCTGTTTGAGTCCCTGCCTGATTAGAGAATGATCATCGGCAATAAGAACACTAATCCTGTTACACATTTTCTACCTCCCCTTCTTGTATAAAAGGTATCATTATATTTATCCGTGTACCTTTCCCCGGCTCCGAGCTGATATTCATCTCACCATCGAGAAGCTCCACTCTCTCCCTCATGCTTACAAGACCAAAGCCGCTGGATATGTCCTCGTGTCTTTCATTGAGTTTAGCTGTGTCAAAGCCCAAGCCATCATCATATATATATAGCTTCAAATTCTTTTGCGCAAATTCTAAGTGTATGACAACATTATCAGCTTTGGCATGCTTTGATATATTGCTCAACGCCTCCTGCACAATACGAAACACCGTCAAAGATATAACAGACTTCAAATCAGGCTGAGCTCCCACTACATCAAATGAAACAGATACCCCATACTCCTCCTGATATGTGAGTACATATCTTTGCAATGTTGGAATCAAACCAAGATCATCCAGGGACATCGGCCTCAGATCATATATAATCTTCCTTACATCCTGAAGGCTTTCCCTAACAACCTTCTTCAGGTTTTTCAACTCATCCCGGGCTTTATCCAAATCTATATCAATCATTCTTTCACATATTTCAGCCTTAAGAACCACATTTGACATAAGCTGGGCAGGTCCGTCATGTATATCTCTGGCCACTCTTTGACGCTCCTCCTCCTGGGCCTTTATTATCTTGAGCCCAAGAAGCTGTTTGTGTTGAAGCCCTTCAAGCTGCAAGCTCACCTCTTGAAGATCGCCGGTCAGATAACTAAGAGCCGCACTAACCTGTGTTATAAGATTATCAGCCCTTTGAACAGTTTTTATCGAATCCTTTATCCTTATTTCCAGATCATTTCGCTGTCTTATAAAATATTGCTCCAGTTCTCTCTTAACAGCAAGGTCTACTCGCAAGTTATCGGCTTTTTCGTATGCCTCCTTAAGCTCCTCCTGAGAATAATGGGGAAAATTCTTATTTATGAGCATAAGTCTTCTTTTGCTGTCTTTTAATGCAACTTCCAGTACCTCAACCTCAGCGATCAGTTGTTTCACTTGATCCTTAAGAGAAGTCAGCTCATCCTCAAGCCTTTTACATTCTCTTCGAGAATTCTCAGCAATCTCGTAAATATCTGATTTGCTATTGTTGATTGCTTGTATAGTCCTTTTTATAATTTGATCAAGCTGCTTTATATCTATTTTATGCCCCATTTTGGTTCCACCTTTGTGAGAACGACAGTCTATAACATCAGGATAAATTACTTTACTAGCTTATTCTACATTTGTCCCCATAAATCCTCTCTTTTAGTCATAAAGCGATTTTTTATATATTTATCACTTCCATTAAATGTCACATATAATAGGGTAATTTTAGTGTTGACAACAATGGATGCAACCATTATAATATGTAAGTGGTTCGAAAAAAGTGTTGTCGAACAACACATAAGCGCTATTAGCTCAGTTGGTAGAGCACCTGACTCTTAATCAGGGCGTCCGGGGTTCGAGTCCCCGATGGCGTACCAAAAACCTTCAAGTATAGCTTGAAGGTTTTTTTGTGTTCATGACTAGTCAGTCAATTCGCTCAGGGAGTAAGGTGGAGACTGAACTCCGCCTGACCAAGGAAGTTAATTAATAGAGGTCGGTGTCTTCTGAATACATAGATAAATATAAATATCATAGAATGGAGCACGCAGGCCATGCTTGAGCAACAACCTGAATAATGGGGTTGGGTATGTTTCTCGTATATAGAAAAATACTCCCATTGAAATTTGGAATTATTTTGCTATAATACATATTAATATGTTGTTTTTTTAAATCATATGTAATATTATAATTATACAGCATTATGCGATTATTATTACATATTGATCTTATATTAATATGGCAATTGCCAATTTTAAACAAAATTATCGATTGTATGCTGTAACTTATGGTGGCATTTATGTTAATATATATATGTAAATAATGGTTTTTCCATATGAAAGAAACGGAGGATATCGAAATGCTATCAATAGCCATTCTTGATGACAATATCAATGTCCTAGAAGAATATGAACAGCTTATTCCAATCTGGTTAGGCCGAAATGAGATAAACGGGCAAATCGTTACCGCTACGACTGACTACAGAGAATTTGTGAAGGCAGTGCAAGACAACTCAGTAAATGTATGCATTATTGATATAAATCTACAATCAGAGGTGAACGGCATTTATGTAGCCAAATACATTAGAAAGAAAAACATTAACACTGAAATCATTTTTTGTACAGGTATGCTGGAGTTTATGCATCAGGCCTTTGATGTGAATGCATATCATTTCATAGTCAAGCCCTTTGGCCGCAACCTGGAAAGATGTCTTATCAAGCTCGACAGAGAAATAGCCAGCAGACAAAAGGTAAAGGGCATACTAGAGGTAAAAACAAGATCTCACATATACTATTTATCTCATGAATCTATATCACATATATTACGGATAGGCGCAAAAACAGTGATCCATTCAACTGATAATGTTATAGAAGTTTACGAGAGTGTTGAGTCAATTGTTTCAAAGCTTGACAGTAATAAATTTATTAGATGCCACAGGTCTACTGTTGTTAATAAGGATTATATAAAATACATAGATAAAAAAAGTCATACTATCGTTCTTACAAATGGTTACAGCAGCAAAATAGGAACTAGCTTTTATCCTGTTTCCTAAGCGGCGAAAGGAGTACTAACAAATGAACTACACTGTAATAGTGATTAATATTATATCTTCTCTAGTTGCTTCTTTATACATTGTTTATTTGTTTAAATCAGTTTATGCTTATAGGTTTCCAACTCACAAAATAGTGATTTTTGCACTAGTTTTTTGCTTACTAAACGGCCCTGTCTCTTCACTCATGCAATCATTTGTATATAAGCCTCTAATACTAATTGTGCTTAGTACTATTATAATATGGCGTATACTAAAAACCACCTTTCTCCAGTCATTTTTCGCCTTCTCATTTTACGCAATAGCCTCAGCCTTTAGCAATGCAGCAATACCCGTTCTTTTCTCTTTGATTATACCTGGCATTGATGTGGCCACTATGCAAAATAATCTATGGCTGTCAATTACCTCAAATACCATTTCCCTCCTAATGGTATTCATTATGTTTGTTTCTGTAAAGCCTGTAAGGCAGTATATAAAGCTGATACGACAGGAGAAATTCCTTGCCCTGCTCACTGCAGCAACATTCATAGTAATATGTGCTTCCTTTGCCATGTACATGTATTCCAAAACACTAGATATGTCCATCTATCTAGTAATTTCACTGATAAGCGTTTCATATTGCATATTTATAATACTAATGTGGTTTAATGTACTAAGAAGGGTTGTTCGGGACGAAGATCTTAATCAGCAAAAATTTTATAATGAATCTCTTCGTTCAACATTGTTTGAGCTGCGTAGATTTAGACACGATTGGGTTAATAATCTGATAGTCATAGATTCTATGATAAAAATGAACAAAAACAATGAATTGAGACAGTATATGTCTGAGCTTATGGCACAATGCTCCCAAAACTGTAACACTCAGATATATGATATAAAGAATGCGGGACTATTTGGTATACTTTCCTCAAAAATCAATCTTGCTGGTGATATGGGTGTGACTGTAGATCTGCAGGTCAGCGGTGAAATTGAAAGCATACCAGACGTAAAAATATCCGAATTGTGCGAGGTAATTGGCATTTTTATGGACAATGCCATTGAAGAAGCCTGTAAATGTGAAAAGTCTATAAGTTTAAACTTAAAAAACGGGATAAATTTTATTGAGATATCCTTCTCCAATAGCTGCTCCGAGCCACCAGATATGCAGAAAATCTATAGGGATGGCTATTCTTCAAAGGGTGAAAACAGAGGTATGGGACTGGCTATAGCAAAGAAGGTTCTTGGTAAATATAATAATATTCTTCATATAACAAGTTATGAAAATAATATGTTTACTCAAACCATTGAGATAGTAAACAGAAAGGGGCTTTAAGCCCCTTACCTGTTTCATTGCTTGTAATCCTAGTCTTCCCTTATTAAGGATTTTGGGCATTCTCTCTGATGGAAGGTCCAAAGCCAGCAGCCGTAAGTTGAAACAGTAGAAGCTGCAAATACACCTACCATCGCACCAAGACAAACCAGGATCTTGAAATAATTTTTCTTCATATCAGCGCCTCCTCTCTCCCATATTTGTTTTTTGATAGCTTATAAGCTATTGGTGTCATAAAAAACGCTTGAACAAAGCACGCATAAAGAATAATATTTGACCACACATTGGGTAAAAGCCATGCTGTAGTAAATAGTATTGTTAGTAATATAAAGCCACCTATCCGTAATTGTTTCCTTTGCCTTTTGGATTTTACCGGCTTCTGTGGTAAATCAGCCGGAGCGAAAAAGTATGCTGTCACATATGAAAATGGGATGACAACAAAACTTAGATATAAACGATCAATTCCAAAATACATAGCCCCAGCAAGGACTCCAAAAACAATGGCCGAGTGAGTAATTATGCATCCTATATGTGTTTTTGCATGAATACCTCCAAGAAAGGTTCTTTGTATCCCATAAACAGCCATAGTAACTATCACATAAGGTACTATTCCAAGTAATACAGAAATCAACAATATAACCGCCATCTTGACCAATTCTGACGCAGTCATATAAACACCATATTCGATGACCTCACGTCTTTCGGGCGAAATATTAGGTAGGGTAGAATATATCATATCCGTCATATATTTGCTAAATCTATCAAACATTTTTATCACCTGTTTAAATTATACCATTTTTAGTCAGCATTTTTCTTAGATTTACTGAACCACCATTTTATGTTATCGAATGTTGCTTTAACAATATCCGGCGAAGGATTTAGTTGATTCATAATGGTATCCTACGGGCAGTGCCCTACATCGCTCTTTTGATGGTGATAGGGGAAATCTTTTTAAAAGTTGACAAACCTAATATAAAATGATATGTTATTTTCACTGGCTTTTATTTACAAAATTATTAGATTTGTTGTAATTATGAGGTATATAATATGTTATCTGAATTAGCTGAATGCACAAAGGTAATGCTAAAAGTCATTCATGAGATGTACAGCACACAAAGGATAACCTATAAAGAATTTGTAGGCCACACAGAAAAAAAACTGCAGTTTCTATCAGAAAATATTAATTCTTTTGACACTGAAAACGATAGAAGAGACGCATCTGATATCATATACAAATGCAGCTTGATCCTATCAGAACACGAATATCCATATCTACAGTAAGTTAAACTCTACCCTCTCATATGCGCTTTTATCACCTCTATCACTGCTGATACTCCACTACTATTGTCTGTGCTGCTCATTGCGGATACATATTCTGATGCGTTTTGCTTTAGCACATTAATTGAGTTAAACAATGACTCATCATTCAATTCTTCCTCATGAAGTACCATGCTATAGCCCTGCCTCTTAAAGGATAGAGCATTTTGTATCTGATCTCCTCTACTGGCAGACCTCGTAAGTGGTATAAGAAGGTTGGGCTTTTTCAGTGCAAGGAGCTCAAAAAGTACCGTAGCTCCTGCTCGTGAGACCACAAAATCAGCCATGGCATATATATGCGGCTGTTCTTCATTTACGTACTCGAATTGTTTGTAGCCAGGTATATTGTTCATGTCGACTTCTATGTTTCCCTTACCACAAATATGGCATATATTGAAATCCTTCAGTAGCTCGGGGAGTATATTTCTTACTGCATTATTAATCCTTTCAGACCCAAGACTACCACCGATAATCATAATTACAGGCTTAGAATCGTTAAATCCGCATATATTCCTACCACTCTGACGTATCCCCACCATCAGCGACTCTCTTATAGGTATACCTGTTTTTATAGCTTTTTTAACAGAAATGTGTTGGGCAGATTCGGGAAAGGTATAGCAAACAGCCTTAGCAAAAGGCAATGAAAGCCTATTTGTAAGTCCGGGGGTTATATCTGATTCATGAATCACTACAGGTATCCTTCTGAGCCATGCTGCCCAAACAACAGGACATGATACAAAGCCACCCTTGCTGAAAACCACCACAGGTTTTAGTTTTGCCAATATGGAATAGGCCTGGCCAAGTCCACCAGCTACTTTAAAGACGTCAGTAAGGTTTTTTACATCAAAATATCTCCTTAGCTTACCGGCACTAGTTTCATGATATGGAATCCCCTCATTGAGGATCAGTTCCTTTTCAATACCATTGCGTGAGCCAATATAATGTACATTCCAGCCTTCCCGGCTAAGGGCGGGTAACAGTGCAATATTTGGAGTTACATGCCCTGATGAACCTCCGCCTGTCAATACTATTCTTTTCATATTAACTATCTACTCCAATTTTCCGCAAGGATAAAACATCAAAACCCGTTGGTGTCTGGTGTGCCCTTAGTCCAAACTCAGGTAGAACCGCCAGCAGATGGTCAAAAATATCTGACTGTATATTCTCATATTCTATCCAATCAGTAGTTGCTGTAAACGCATATACTTCCAGGGGAATACCCTCTGATGTAGGCAATAGCTGGCGTACCATTAGTGTAACATTCTCGTTTATACCAGGATGGTTTTGGAGATAATTCAACATATAGTATCTGAAGGTTCCAATATTCGTCATCCTTCTTCCGTTGACCGGAACTGATATATCTATATTTTTTTTCTTATTATAGTTTTCAATTTCCTTCTGCCTGCTAATAATATATTCCTTAAGGTACTCAATTCTCTCAAAACGCTTCAGCATTTCCTCTGAACAGAATGAAATACTGCTGATATCTATACTAATACTTCGCTTTATTCTTCGGACTCCTGATGCAGTCATCCCTCTCCAGTTTCTAAAAGAATCCGACATCATTGCCTGAGCGGGTATAGTTGTTATTGTCTTGTCAAAATTCTGAACCTTTACAGTGGTCAGTGCAATATCTATTACGGACCCATCTGCGTCATATTTGGGCATCTGGACCCAATCCCCTATACGCACCATATCATTGGAGGTCAGCTGAATTCCCGCCACAAACCCTAGAATAGAGCTCTGAAACACTAATAGTATAACGGCTGATAAAGCTCCTAGTCCTCCAAGCAGGATAATAGGACTTTGTCCTGTCAAGGCCGCAATTGCAACTATTGTGCCGATGATGAATGCAACTATTTTTATTACCTGCAAAATACCCTTGATAGGCCTTGTTTTTGAGATTTCAAAGGTTCTATATATATCCTCCACTGAATTGAGAAGGGCATCGATTACAAAAAGAATCACCAATGTCATGTACACAGACATTATTCTTCTGATCCATACCTCAATGTCTGGAAAGCTGCCTACAAATAGACTAATAACAAGTGGTGTCACTAAATGGGCTAATCGATGGAACACCTTGCGCTCATACATTATATCATCCCAGGTGTACTTGTTCTTTTTAACAAGCGCAGAAACTACCTTTAGAAGCACCTTCCTTGCAATGAAGTTAAGCAAAAGGCATAGTACTACCATAATTATTACTAAAATAGCATAAGACATTGTCTTCGATACTCCATCCGACGTACCAATAGCACTGAAGCATTCAGCAATTTCAACCTGCAAGTGAATTCCCTCCAAAATATGATATTAAAAATTCTTTCCACATAGTGCTATGAGTTTTTCAATATTACGCTCTCAATGACATTAGCTACATCCTCACATGCATCACAGCATTTCTCCAGGTAATGGTAGGTTGTATCCCAGGCTGCCAGCTCTTTATAGTCCTGACACTCTACATAAAGCTTTCTAGTAGCCTCAGTAAATAGGATATCTCCTTCCTCCTCCAATCTGTTGACCTCCACTAAAAGATCATGAAGCTTTGTTGATTTTCGAAAGTTGTAAAACTCATCAAGGGCTGTTTTTAGAGAATTGCAGCATTTTACAATTACTTCTGTCATTTTTAGTGCATAATCTGTAACATTTTTCACATTATACATATACATCCGCATTAAGACATCTTCTATAGTATCGGTAACGGTATCAATTGCATCAGCCATGCCCATGATATCTTCACGTTCTATAGGTGTAATGAATTCTCTTGAGAGCTTTTTTATCATATTATGCCTTGCTTCATCACCACTATGCTCGATATAATGCATATCTTTCATTTTTGTTGGCAACGTTTCTGCATTGTAGTGCCGCATTATTTTGTTCAACAAGTCAGCTGCCTTACAGGAATAGCCTGCCAATTCTACAAAAGTATCGAAATAATTAATATCTTCTTTTCGTGCCATATCTGAACCTTCCTATCCATTATATTTTTTTTATACTAAAATATTCTCATAAATAGCAAAGCCATTAAAAACCCTATCAGCCCGCAACCAGGGAATGTTAGCATCCAAGCTGTCAGCATTTCCTTCACTACTCCCCAATTAACCGAAGATATCCTTTTAGCTGCGCCAACGCCCATGATTGCTGTGGTCTTTGTATGTGTTGTACTGACAGGCAGGCCTAGAATATTTGCGGTCAATAGACTTACGGCACCTACTATATCTGCAGAAAATCCCTGATACGCCTCAAGCTTAACCATATCCATTCCGACAGATTTGATTATCCTCATACCGCCTATAGATGTCCCAAGGGCCATAACTGCAGAACATAGGATAATAAGCCATAGGGGAATGGCAAAACTGGTAACATTGGCTTGCCCCCG
>LSQX01311600.1_pt2 | contig 11061 bp, 8 predicted proteins | sample 654561 | NCBI WGS metagenome assembly LSQX01 (sample SAMN04489861, study PRJNA283612) | anaerobic digester metagenome | isolation source: 4 biogas reactors fed with cattle manure at either 37C or 55C with and... | place: Denmark: Kongens Lyngby | collected 2014 | reverse complement strand
CTGGTTGCCTGGGCACCCCGGCGAAGTGAGTTTTTCACCACTCCCCATCAGACCATCTATCCGCAGGATTGGTTGCAGCAGTTGGCACTGCATGAGTTTCGCCACATGGTGCAGATTGAGAAGATAAACAGCAACGTGCCCGTGCTGATGCGCTTAATGTTTGGCGAGCAGGCAACTGCCCTGATTTTCGGTGTCTCTTTGCCGTGGTGGTTCACTGAAGGTGATGCAGTTGTAACTGAAACAGCATTGAGCAACTACGGACGGGGACGGGAGCCTTCTTTCCTCATGGAACAACAGGCGCTTTTGGTTGAAAAAGGGCGGTTTTCATACGATAAAGCCTATTTTGGGTCTTACAAACACTTTGTTCCCAATCACTACAACTTAGGGTATTTTCTGGTTGGAAATCTTCGGGCAAAATATGGCAATTCGCTTTGGGAAAAATTATTGACTAATACCACCCGCCAAAATTTTCCAATGCGCAAAACTTTGAAAAAGCAAACAGGATTAAACCATGTTAAACAGTATAAAGCGGTGTTTGACAGTTTGCACACAGTTTGGCAAAACGAAGACCGGCTTTGGGAGAAAAGCGATTTTCCTGCAGTTTCCCCTTCAAATAAATTTTACACAAACTACAGGCACAACCACTGGTTGAATGATTCGGTGATTCTTTCCTATAAGACGGCATTTGATGAACCTCCTTCGTTTGTGAAAATTTCCTCCAACGGAGAAGAGAAGAGAATTGTGCGTCCGGGGGCTATTTTTGATGAGTCTGTGCGATATAGGGACGAATGGATTGTTTGGTCAGAAAAGATACCCGACCTTCGCTGGCAGCACAATGGGCATTCCTTAATAAGGATGGTTCATACTGAAACCAAAGAACTCATTGAGATTCATTCTCAATTTATTGCTGTTGCTCCGGTAATTTCACTCGACAAAACAAAAGTTGCAGTGGTGGAATCCGACTTTGAAGACAACAATTATCTTTCTGTTTACAGGTTGCCCGATGGTGAATTACTCAATCGTTACCAGTCACCCGGGAATAATTATTTTTTCTCTCCCGAGTGGATCGACAACGATCAAATTGCCTTGATTGTGCTTTCAGAAAAAGGAAAACATATTGAAACGGTCAATTTTAAACAAAATATATCAGACCCATTGGTTTCCGGAGATTTAGCCGACATCAGACAGTTGCGTTTTTCGGGAAACAAGCTCTATTTCATCAGTTCCTATTCCGGAAAAAACAGTTTGTATTGTTTCAATTTTCAGAGTAAGGAAATTGAATTGATTTACTCACCGCGCTTTGGGGTTGAATCGCCTGCCATTTCACCCGACGGGGGCAATATTGTTTTAAGTGATTATACTTCGGATGGTTTTCGTTTGATAAAAATTCAGACTAAAAATGTGGAAAGGCGAAATTTAAAAGAGATAACTCCTGCAGATTATAAGCTGGCACAAATTCTTTCAGAACAGGAAAAAGGAATTCCTGTATTTTCTGACACCCTTGCAACTGTTTATAATTCAATAAAATATAACAAAGCTGCTCATTTTTTTAATTTTCACAGCTGGGCGCCGGTAAATATTGACGTGAACAGTCACGGAATCTATCCGGGCCTCAGCCTGATGTCGCAAAACTTATTAGGCACTTCCGAAACAGTTTTGGGATACAGGCGGGATTTAACCGAAAAAACCGGAAGATTCACAGCTGATTATTCGTTTATGGGCTGGTATCCCGTGTTTAATCTGAATTTCTCGCATGGTCTGCGTTCTTCCGAATTTATGCTTATTCAGCAATATGCTGATAATAACGGGAATATAGTAAAACAAGATACTGTTACTCGGCAGTTTGGCTGGAATGATACTAAAGCCGGTTTAAATATTCATCTGCCGCTGAAGCTGGATAAAGGCTCATTCAGCAGATACCTTCAGCCGGAGGTTCATTATGATTTCAGTTATTACAGCAGTGACGAGCAGGCGCCTGAAGGATTTGTCATGGGCGGTTTCCACTCTTTGGGATACAGGCTTTACTTCAGACAGACGCTCAGAAAAAGCTATCTTGATATATACCCAAACTTTGGTTTTATATTTGACGGTGCCTACCGGCACATACCTTTTGGCACAAAAGGCACTTCAAATTTGGCTGCGGCTCAGTCTTTTCTTTATCTTCCCGGATTGATGAAAACCCACGGCATCAGACTCTATGGCGGAATACAGAGAAAGGAGAGCAATGGGAACAGGGTGTTTTCCGATGTTGTGCAGTATGCCAGAGGATGGGGAAGAACTAACACCACTTCGGTTAACACGCTGGCTTCGGACTATAAAATGCCTTTGATCTATCCCGATATGAATCTTTTGGGACTACTGTATGTGCGCAGAATCAAAGCTTCTGTTTTTGCAGATTATTCGCGCCTGAAAGGAAATATTTACAAATCGGGGAAGATTGCCGACAGGTTTATGAAAGAGATCACTTCCGTTGGAACAGAGATTACTGCGGATGTCAATCTGCTGCGATTTTATGCCCCGGTTGATATTGGTTTCAGAACATCTTATCTCCCTGAAGTGAAGAGTGTGTTTTTCGATATTCTTTTTTCAGTCGATTTCTCCTCTTTTTAAGGTAATTAAGGTAATTTCAGCAGGCATGTCAAGCCGCCAGGGCATTCCAACAGTGCCAATTCCCGTGTTCACATAGAGATAAGAGTTTTCTGGATGGTAGAGTCCACCCCAATGTTTGCGCGTCAGCCAGGCAACACTGAACGGAATTCCGGCAATTTTAATTCCCCATTGCATGCCGTGTGTGTGCCCGGAAAAGGTGAGTGCAATGTCTCTCTGACCCACAACCTGCTCCTGCCAGTGAGCCGGATCGTGGGTCATCAGAATGGTGAATTCCCCAGGATTTATGCCTTCCAGTGCTTTTTCCAAATCGGCATACTGCGGAAATGGCGGATCTCCCCAGTTTTCTACTCCTGCAAGATAGATGGAATCCTCTCCGCAATTAATAACAATGTTTTGGTTGCATAACAGGTTGTATCCCAAAGCTTGCTGTTTTTCACGGATAGCATCGAAATTAGCCCGCTTCTTAAGCGGACTTTCCCAGTTCGAATAATCCCCATAGTCGTGGTTTCCTAAAATGGAAAAGGTTGGTGCTTCATCCGAAATTGCTTTGAGCTGTGGTTCCAGTCCTTCAAATTCTCTTGAAAAATTATTGACAAAATCACCTGTAAAAAGTAGCAAATCAGGCTTTAAATCTATTACCTGTTGATGTATTCGAGAAAGGAAATTTTTAGGTTTTAACAAACCTCCCAGATGATAGTCGGATAGCTGAACGATGCGAAAGTTGTTAAAACCGGGAGGAAGATTATTAAAAGTAAGGTCTCTCTTTTCAATTTTTATCTGCTTACTGCCAAACATGCTCCCCCAAACCACAGCCATTGAAAACCCGGTGCCTAAAATCACACCTGCAATCAACAGGGGAGTAGATTTTTTGCTCTTACCAAGAAAAATCGAGAGAAAAGCAAAAAGCGAAGCGGGAAGATTAAAGGTGATTACAACAAACAGAAGAATATTAAAATATAGGTAGAAGCGAAAAGTATGTGAAGTTCGCGGAGAGTTGGGGTAGATGTAGAGATAAAACAGCGTGAAAAGCAGGAGCAGACAAAATATGAAATAGAAGTTTGCAAGTGGCTTTAGTTTTTTTGTGCTTAATATTTTCTTCAGACTGAAAGTTGCTCCAATTAAAAGAAGTAAATAAAATATCAGAAAATATAAAACTGGTAAAAGAGGAAATGTTCGCATAAAATATTCAAATTAAACTTATCTGCTATAAAATCAAAAAACATATTTCATCGTAAAACATTCATAATATCAATGATTTAGATATGAAAAAATGAGTTTTAACCTCTGTGTGGCTTAAATATTTCCAAATCACCGTACAAAAGTACAGAAACAGAAGCAGGAAATGAGGTTAAAGTCGGAAAAAAAGATGCTGTAACAAAAAATGGAGATGTAAAAGATACAACTCTGCTGATTTACTTTTGTAACATAGAGTCATTTGATGTTGTTTACATTTGTGAGATTGCACGGAGTCTGCTACTCTAACTTCGTTTACATATGCAAACTTGAAGAGTAGTTTTCTCAATCGAAATATAGATCAACAGCAACACGAAAAAGTTGCCACTAAGAACAGAACCGGTGACAAATACATATAAAGAAATATTAAATATAAAATGCAGATAATCAGTTATATAAAACAACAAATGTAAAGTAAAATATAAATCTAATGAGGATATTTAGTATAAATCATCAAAATAGAGTCTAATATAGTTGTTAAGCATTAATTGCCAGCGATATAAGACAGAGTTGTTAAAGTTAATTATAGATATTTGAACAAACAGTTAAAAGACATATAGTCAAATGAATACGCAGCAAATGAATGAAAAGGTTATTATATTGCTAAAAAATATGTGTTTAAAAACGTGTGTGGATTGTAACAATTAATTCATTACATTTGTAGCTGTTGATAAGTGCTGGTGTAAGTAGGAATTAGCAGGCAGTGCCTGTGTAGTGAAAATAGTGGTTAATTGTTGATTACATAAAGAGTCTATGAGTTAAAATTAAACATCTGAATCGCATGAAGAACAGAATTCAAAAATTTATCGATTACAAAAATATTTCTCCCGGAGAGCTTGCAGAGATGTTAGAAGTACAGCGTTCCAATATTTCTCACATATTAAACGGACGCAATAAGCCAGGTGCTTTGTTTACAGAAAAGCTCCTGACTGTATTCCCCCAGCTCAATGCACGCTGGTTGTTTACCGGGGAGGGCACTATGATAATGGATGCACAAGGTGAACCGCCAGCTAAAGATGTAAAGACTTCGGAGGTTAAATCAGAGCCTCCTGTTTATTACAGAAAGGGTGAAAGCAGTAGCAATGATCAGAAAAAGGAGTCCAAAACATTAGATAAAGTGGTATTGTTGTATTCCGACGGCACTTTTGTGTCGTATAAAACTAAATAACATTGTAATCAGATCAAAAGCAGTATTTACAAATGTATCTAAATGTTTTTTCATGTTTACATATGTTTTGTGATTTAACCTTGATGATATTTTATCAAAAATCAAATTATACTATCTTTGCATGAGTAAAACAGTTAGGCATGCCAAAGAAATTTGTATCTGATTTTAATGTAACCGAAAATATCGCTTTAAATGAGACCAATTCTTTGATACGGTTGCACACTTCGGTTACATTACCTCAAATACTTCCCGGGCAGTTTGTAAATGTTGAGATAAAAACTGCCGGAATCTTTTTACGTCGTCCATTTTCTGTTTTTGAAGTGGACTACCACCAAAATACCATCTCTCTGATTGTTAAGATTTTAGGAAGGGGCTCTGCCAAACTTGCAAAAATCGAAACCGGCACTTCGCTGAGTATTATGTATCCGCTGGGGAGGCATTTTACTTTCCCGGATAAGCAGGAAAAAGTTCTTGCAGTTGGCGGTGGGAGCGGACTTGCGCCCATGCTTTTTTTGGTTAGAGAATCCGGTCTTCCGGCAGCGAACGTGGATATCATCATCGGTGCCAAAAGTGCTTCTGATCATGTTGACATAAGTTCATATTCAAATTTTGGAAATATTCACCTCACTACTGATGATGGTTCACTGGCCGTTAAGGGTTTTGTAACGCAACATCCTCTATTTTCGAAATTAGAGAATTACGATAAAATATATGCCTGCGGTCCCGACGGCATGATGAGAGCTGTTGCCAAAAAGGCAAAAAGTGCCGGTGTGTTTTGTGAAGTTTCTCTCGAAAATCTGATGCCCTGCGGGTTTGGTGTGTGTCTTTGTTGCATAGAACCTACTGTGAACGGAAATGTGTGTGTTTGCACCGAAGGGCCCGTTTTTAATATAAATGACTTGAAATGGCAGATTTAACGGTTAATATACATGATTTGCAGCTGAAAAATCCGGTGATGCTCGCTTCGGGAACCTGTGGTTTTGCCGAAGAGATTAATGATTTTTACGACGTTTCACAGCTGGGCGGTGTTTTTCTGAAAGGAATTACGCTGCACAACAGAGATGGCAACCTCTATCCGCGCATGTCTGAAACCCCTTCCGGAATGCTGAACGCAGTTGGACTGCAAAACAGGGGGGTAGATTATTTTATTGAGAATATCTATCCTCGGATCAGGGATTACAACACGCCGCTGATTATAAATGTAAACGGCTCCACGGTTGAAGAGTATATTGAAGTGACGGAAAAAGTGAATGAGCTGAATAAAATTCCGGCAATTGAACTGAATATTTCATGTCCGAACGTGAAGGAGGGCGGAATGGCTTTTGGCATAACCTGCCCGGGTGCGGAAATGGTGACACGCGAAGTGAGAAAGGTGTATGACAAAACTTTAATCGTGAAGCTGTCTCCCAACGTAACCGATATTGCAGAAATAGCCAGAGCCGTGGAAGGGCAGGGGGCAGACTCAATTTCCCTGGTGAACACTTTTGTTGGAATGGCAATTGATGCTGAAACACGAAAACCGCTGCTTTCAACAATTACAGGCGGCTTGTCGGGTCCGGCAATTAAACCTATTGCCTTGCGCATGGTGTGGCAGGTGTCGGGGGCTGTGAAAATTCCCGTAATCGGAATGGGAGGTATTATGAATACTGCCGATGCTATTGAGTTTTTTTTAGCCGGCGCTTCTGCGGTGCAGGTTGGTACAGCGCTTTTCACTGACCCGTTTATACCTCTACAGATAATAAAAGGCTTAAATGAGTATTTGGAAAAACATAATTTTAACCAAATTCAGGATTTAATCGGGAGCTTGGAGACAGATAATTTTTTTTAAGTATATTTAGATAGAAATTCATCCGATTTTACTAATTTGCTTTTCTCTTTACGACAATTTGAAGCTATTTTTAATTAAATATATTTGAGAGTAAAAAAATAAATTGCAATGTGAACATTTCAATTTTGCATATGTTTAATAAGGTACAGATAGCAAAATTGAATAAAAATCAGTAAGAGAATATGTCAAAATTTGAAATTTTAATGCCAAAGCTGGGTGAAAGCATCCAGGAGGGCACAATCACCAAGTGGTTTGTAAAAGAGGGAGACACCATTGAAGAAGATGATATGCTCTTTGAAGTGGCAACCGATAAGGTAGATTCTGAAATTCCTTCGCCTGTGGAAGGTGTAATCTTGAAAATTCTTTATCCGGAGCAGACCGTGCTCCCCGTTGGGGAAGTGGTGGCTATTGTTGATATGTCTGGCGAAGAGGAGAATGGGGAGGCAGCTGATACTCAGGTAGTCTCCACCGAAAAGGAAACTGAAGCGGCTGTTGAATCAACTCAGGAAGCAACAACTCCGGTGATGAAAGAGGAACCCTCTAGAATATTGTCGAACCGGTTTTATTCACCGCTGGTGCGGAAAATCGCCAAAGAAGAGGGCATCACAAATGAAGAGCTGGAATCCATTGAAGGTTCTGGAGCCAATGGACGCGTTCAGAAAAAAGACATACTGAACTATATTGAAAATAGAAAAAAACCGGCAGCCAAGCCGGTTCAGGCTTCTGCTCCGACTCCGTCGCCCGAGAGGAAGGTTGCTCCGCCGGTTACCACCGAAGCCGGTGATGAGGTGATTGAGATGGACCGCATTCGCAAAATTATTGCCGATCACATGGTAATGTCGGTGCAGGTTTCTCCGCACGTTACAACGGTTGTTGAAGCCGATGTCACCAATCTGGTTTTCTGGAGAGAGAAAAACAAGGATGCTTTCTTGAAAAAATATGGCGTAAAAATTACATACATGCCATTTTTTATTGAAGCAACGGCAGCTGCACTTGCCGAATTCCCTATGGTGAATTCATCGGTTGACGGCGATAAAATTATTCTCAGAAAAAATATTAATATCGGAATTGCGGTGGCAAGACCCGATGGGAATTTAATTGTTCCGGTAATTAAAAATGCAGAACAGCGCAATGTTGTCGGGCTTTCAAAAGAGCTGAACCGGCTTGCCAGTGCAGCCAGGGAGAACAAACTTTCTCCCGACGAAATTCAGGGCGGGACATTTACAATTACCAATTTCGGAAGTTTTAGAAATATTATTGGTACTCCGATCATTAACCAGCCGCAGGCTGGTATCCTTGCTACCGGAAGCATTGAAAAGAAACCGGCGGTGGTGGAAACTCCAACCGGAGATGTAATTGCCATACGACACAAAATTTACCTCTCACTGTCCTACGACCACCGAATTGTAGATGGTGCTTTAGGTGGCGCTTTTTTGAAAAGAATAGCCGACAACCTGGAAAAATTTGATATAAATAATACAATTTGAGCAATATAAAATGGAAAAATTGAAAGTACCCAAAATTCATACAATTAAGAAAACGGATAAGGAGACACTTGAAAAGTGGTTCAGACTGATGTCGATCGGACGTGCAATTGATGATAAGGCGCCCAACTACCTGAAACAGGCGATTGGATGGTCATACCATGCTCCTTATGCCGGGCACGATGGAATTCAGCTTGCTATCGGGCAGGTTTTTGAAAAAGAGAACGACCACCTGTTCATGTACTATCGCGATATGCTGGTGGCTGTGTCGGCGGGAATTACTGCCGAAGAGATTATTTTAAACGGAATTTCCAAAGCGAACGATCCATCCAGTGGAGGGCGGCACATGTCAAACCATTTTGCAAAGCATGAATGGAATATCCACAGTGTTTCTTCGCTCACGGGAAACCATACCCAGCAGGCAGTTGGAGTAGCCCGTGCCATTAAGTATTATGGTGCAAAAGCAGTGGCAATCAGCAGTCAGGGCGAATCATCCGTAAGCTCCGGATATGTTTACGAAGCATTCAACGGCGCCGACAAGGAAGAGTTGCCGGTGGTCTTTGTTATCCAGGATAACGGCTACGGCATTTCGGTGCCTAAGGAAGACCAAACCGCCCAGCGCAAAGTGGCTAATAACTTTTCCGGGTTCAAAAACCTGCGAATCATGCATTGCAACGGAAAAGATGTGTTTGATTCGATGAATGCCATGATTGAAGCTAGGAGGTATGCACTTGAGGAGAGTAAACCGGTTCTTTTACAGGCAAACTGTGTGCGTATTCATTCCCATTCCAATTCTGATGATCACGAGCTCTACAGAAATGAAGGTGAGCGGAATTATGTGATTGAATATGATCCGCTGGCGAAATTCAGAAGGATGCTCATCCGTTATGAGAGGTTTACGGAAGAAGAGCTGCAAAATATTGAAAAAGAGGTGAGTGAAGTGATTAAAATTGCTCACCGGTCGGCTTTGAAAGCTCCAAATCCGGATCCTGCATCCATTTTCGATTTTGTATTTCCAGAGCCTTATGTTTCTGAAAAATATCCGGAAGGTGTTCATCAAGAGGAGGGAGAGAAAAAAAGGTTAATTACTGCTCTGAACGAAACACTGGCAGCTGAATTCCGGCACAATCCAGATACTTTTATCTGGGGACAGGATATAGCCTACAAAGATAAAGGCGGAATATTCAATGTCACGAGAGGACTTCAAAAGGAGTTTGGTCCTAAGAGAGTTTTTAATGCACCTATTGCTGAAGATTTTATTGTGGGAACAGCCAACGGCATGTCGAGGTTTGATGAAAAAATCAGAATTGTGATCGAAGGTGCCGAGTTTGCCGACTATTTCTGGCCAGCAATGGAGCAGTATATTGAAACCAGCCACGACTACTGGCGATCAAACGGGAAGTTTACTCCAAACGTAACCATTCGCCTTGCTTCGGGCGGCTACATCGGAGGTGGCATGTACCATTCTCAGACTATTGAAGGTTCGCTGGCTTCCCTTCCCGGCGTGCGCATTGTTTATCCCTCTTTTGCAGACGATGCTGCCGGACTGCTCCGCACATCAATGCGGTCAAGGGGTCCTACCATCTTTATGGAGCCTAAGGCGCTATACCAAAGTCCGAAGGCAGCTACCCCAATTCCCGATGATTTTGAAGTGCCATTTGGAAAAGCAAGAATCAGAAAAGAAGGCTCTGAACTCACCATCCTGACCTACGGCAACACTTCACACATGAGTATAGAAGCTGCCAGGAAGCTGGAAGAAGAAGGATACAGCGTGGAAGTAATCGATTTGCGCTCACTCTTACCTTTAGATGAGGAAGCCATTATGAAGTCGGTGAAGAAAACCGGAAAAGTGTTGGTAGCCCATGAAGATAAAGTGTTTGGAGGTTTTGGTGGCGAATTGAGTGCACTGATTACCGAAAAAGCTTTTGAATTTTTAGATGCTCCGGTGAGAAGAGTTGGTTCCACATTCACGCCGGTGGGTTTTAGCCCAATTCTTGAAAAAGCGATTCTTCCCAATAGTGATAAAATTTATGATGCAGCGAAAGAGTTGCTTTTATACTAAAATTTGTACGAGATGGGTAAAAAAATAGCAATAGTTTACAGTTTTCATACACAGAAATCCAAAAGAATAGCCGAAAAAATTATTGAAGGGTGGGGAGAACCTGAACTTGAGCCGGTGAATGCTGAAGAGCTCACTAAAGAGGTGATGGAAAAATACGACTGGTTTATCTTGAGCGCACCCACATGGTTTGACGGTGAACTCCCAAACTACTGGGACGAGTTTGTGCCCGACCTTGAGGAGATGGACCTTAAAAATAAAAAGTTCGCCATTTTTGGATTGGGCGATCAAAAGGGATATTCTGAAAACTTTGTGGATGCCATCGGTATATTGGCAGAAATTATTGAGGAGTGTGGAGGAAAAATTATTGGACATACGCCGGTTGAAGGATACACCTTTGAAGCCTCAAAAGCACAGCGGGGAGACACTTTTGTTGGATTGCCGCTGGATCAGGAAAATCAGGCACGAAAGACAAACAGCAGGATAAAAGCATGGATTGAACAGCTAAAAAATGAATTTTAGCTGTTCAATTTTGTAATATTTGGAAGAGGCAGTAAGTTTCATTGCAGCCATTTTACTTCAAATCATAGATTTGTATCACTCCGACTGTGTTACAATTGTTATCAACCACAATTAAAGATGTGATTTTTAACTGTTTTAACCGCTCTTCAGCCTCGTG
>LSQX01211886.1_pt1 | contig 11061 bp, 15 predicted proteins | sample 654561 | NCBI WGS metagenome assembly LSQX01 (sample SAMN04489861, study PRJNA283612) | anaerobic digester metagenome | isolation source: 4 biogas reactors fed with cattle manure at either 37C or 55C with and... | place: Denmark: Kongens Lyngby | collected 2014 | reverse complement strand
CTATAGCCCTGAGACCTTAAAGATATACGAAGAATTGAGGATGGGCTAATGCTTTATTTGCTTGCAACTCCCCTGGGGAATCTGGGGGATATAACCTTTCGAAGTATTGAAACACTAAAAGAAGTGGACATAATATACGCCGAAGATACCCGTAGAAGCCGAATTCTTCTTGATCACTATGGAATAAACAAGCCCCTAAGGCGCTACGATGAGCACCGGTCTCTGGCCGGTTCCGCCATGGAAAAGGATTTATTTGAAGGGCGAGATATTGCTTTTATTAGTGACGCCGGTATGCCCCTTATAAGCGACCCGGGCTATGAGCTTATTCAGCTTTGCACTCAGCATAAACTCCCCTTTGAAGTGCAGCCTGGTCCTTCGGCGGTGCTTCTGGCTCTAGTTAATTCCGGTCTTTCTTCCCATAGTTTTGTCTTCGGCGGGTTTTTGCCCCGGCGCAGAAAGGAGCGGCGAGAAATGCTCCTTCACTATAAAGAGTATCCTGAGACCCTTATTTTTTATGAAACGCCCCATCGCATCCTAGAGGCTCTTGAAGACACTCTAGAGGTTCTAGGGGAGCGTCCCAGCTGTCTTCTCAGAGAGATGACCAAGTTCTATGAAGAACATCTACGGCTGAATCTTAGTGAGCTTTATAATGAGATAAAGGAAAAACCGAGAAAGGGTGAGATGGTCCTTGTTATTGAAGGAGCGGGGGAAAGCCTACCTCTACTGAGCCCTGTAGAACAAATTGACACAGATGTGGAAAGTGGTCTTAAAACAAAAGAAATTGCAACCAAAATCTCTAAAGAATATGGCATGAGTGGTTCCGATGCCTATCGACTTGTTTTAGAAAGGATAAATAAATGACTTTGTACTGTATTAAAAACTGAGGTACCTGTAGAAAAGCCAGGGTCTGGCTCGAGGAAAACAAAATTGATTTCACAGAAGTAGATCTTAAAAAAGATGGCATTGAGGAAGAAGTCCTGCTGGAAGCCATGAATAAAAGTGGCCTAGAGACAAGAAAGTTTCTAAATTCTTCGGGAGGTGTATACCGGGAATTGAATCTTAAGGACAGGGCTGGCCAGATGAGTAGTAAAGAAGCGGCTCAGCTGATTTCCCAGCAAGCTATGCTTTTAAAAAGACCTCTTCTTATTAGTGAAGAAAAGGTCTTGGTGGGGTTCTCCCCCAAGGAATATGAAAACCTTATTGAATAAAACCATGGATAGAAAAAAGGACGTAAATAGTCATATAGGAAAGTAAAAAGGATAGGCTGAAACCTATCCTTTTTGCTTTTAGTCTTTCTTAAATTTATCAACCAGGCTCATGGCCCCACTGTAGGCTGACTCCGTACCCTTGGCGGCGATGTTGGTGATGCGATCAACACTGCCCATAATCGAAGGAGTGATCTCTAGGATCTGGTCAATACTTTCGCGTTTTTCCTCAATGACTCCCCGTAGGAGTTTGACTGAATGAAGCACTTCTCGTAGTACTAAGATGATATAGGCAATGAGCACAATAAGAGCAATCATGACTCCTGCTAGGAGAAGTTCCTTTAGTGAAAAAACAATTTGAGTTTGCATGGATTATCCTTTCTATAGTTGATGTATTGCCAGACCATCTATGGCCATGGCTGCTTCCATTAGAAGTTCCGGAAGTGTGGGGTGGGCATGAATGGTGTCATAGAGTTCTTTTACATGGAGGCCATATTTAATGGCCAGGGTTGCTTCACTGATAAGATCCGATGCGCCGGCACCTAGGATATGTACGCCGAGAATCTTACCTTCTTTATCCGCCAGCATTTTAACAAAGCCTTCAGGCTCACTCATGGCAAGGGCTTTACCACTGGCGCGATATAGGAATTTTGAAGAGTTATAATCAACATTTTCCTCTTTTAAATCCTCTTCACTTTTACCTACCGAGGCAATTTCAGGATAGATAAAGGTACAAGAAGGAACAGCCCTATAATCCAGTTCTTCGGGATTGCCACTTAGGCGCTCAACAATGTTCAGAGCTTCGTAGCTGGCAACATGGGCAAGCATAGCTCCGCCGATAACGTCACCGGCAGCAAATATATGGCTCTGAGAAGTTCTGAGCTGCTCATCTACAATAATTCCCTCGGGGCCGTATTCAACACCGGCGGCTTCGAGATTACAAGAAAAGTTGGGTTTTCTTCCCGCCGATAATAGGACTTTGTCACATATAATTTCTTCCGGTCCTTTTTTTCCTTCTACGGTAACTTTAAGACCTTCCTTAATTTCTTCAATGGATTTCATACGTCCGCCAAGATAAAATTTCATTCCCTGGCGTTTTAGGTAGTTCAGAGCACGCTTTTGAATCTCCACATCTTCCCGTTTTAAGAAGGTTCTGCCGGAAACGGTAACCTTGCATCCGTGCTCTAAAAAAATCGAGGCAAACTCCAGGCCGATGACACTGGCTCCGGAGACAAAAAGATGGTCGGGCAACTTGTCCAGCTCAAGGATTTCATCGCTATCGATAACGCCAGGAAGATCAGAGCCGGGTATGGGGGGATTAAAGGCTACAGAACCCGTGGCAATTATAAAGTTCTTGGCACTGTAGTGCTGGCCTCCCACTTCGATGGTGTTGGCATCGACAAAAAGCCCTCGACCATTTATAATTTCGACTTCTTTTTGTTTTAGTAGAAGTTCTATACCACTAACCAATTGCTCGGTAATTTCGTCTTTTCTTTTTTTAACCTGGCCATAGTCAAGGCTATAGCCATCTATAGTGACCCCGTAGGCCTTGAGGTTTTTTACCGTGCGTAGTACTTCGGCGCTTTTAACCAGGGCCTTTGTAGGAATACAGCCTCGGTTAAGGCAGGTGCCTCCCAGGCGATCTTCTTCGACAAGGAGTACATCCAAGCCACGGTCTTTAGCCCTTAGAGCAGCGGCATAGCCTCCGGGACCTCCACCTATAATGATTAAATCTCTCACATGAACCTCCTTTTACTTAAATAAGTATAGCATAAAATCACAGGACCATGCTATGCTTAGACCATGAACTGGGTTTATATTTTAAGGTGTTTTGATGGTAGCCTATACACAGGCTGGACCAATAATTTAGAAAAAAGAATAGCGGAGCATGGTAGAGGAAGGGGCGCGAAATACACCCGTTCCAGACTTCCCGTGGAAGTTGTCTACTATGAGATTTACCAAGAGCCCACCCAGGCAAGAAAACGCGAAGCGGCAATAAAAAAGCTCTCGAGAAAAGAAAAGCTGGAGCTTATTGGCCTAGACGAAAAAAAGACCCCGGAAGGTCTTAATGGCTGACGCGGTCGAGTTTATAGGTGCTGCCGAAAATTTCCAGGCTGCCGGCCTCGATTAACATAGATTTATCTTTATAGCAAATCGAAAAGTTCGGTACACTAAGTCCACCCTCTTCATCGTCCAGGCGTAGAATGACAGCGTCTACCCCGCCGGCTTCATAGACAATAGGGGACATATGGGGGTCCTCAATGGCGTCATCGTCGGTAAAAATAAAGCTGGCGACATCGCTGAAGGTAACCCGGGTATTGTCTTCGAGCTCCAGGGTAATTTTATCTTCATCTAAATGGAAGTTAATATTCTTTACATCATTTGATTGAATTTGATCCAATAGTTTTTTTATCATGTTTTGCTCCTGTACAATCTATAGCATAAAAAAACTAGGGTGACAAGTCTATTTTGACAAAGTCCATAAAAAATGATATTATAATTTTTACAAGCGTTGAAGGAAATAGAACTTTCAGAAGGCCTCTAGAGAGCCGATATTTGGTGGAAATCGGTGGCATAAGAAAGGGAAAATGGCTCCTGAGCAGCTACGGTTTGGCACCGTTAATACCTCTAAAGCTGATTTTTCAGAAAATTAGGGTGGTACCGTGAACTCTTCGCCCCTAGCGAGGGGTTTTTTTATTATTTATAAGGAGTTAAAATGAAAGAAAAATTCTATATGACAACAGCCATTGCCTATACCTCAAAGGTGCCCCATATCGGCAATACCTACGAGTGGATCCTGGCCGACGCCATGGCCCGTTATAAAAGAAACCGTGGCTATGACGTTTATTTTCTAACGGGCACCGATGAGCATGGGGAAAAAATCGAAGAGGAAGCAAAAAGAGAAGGTCGCTCTCCCCAGGAGCACGTGGATCAAATTGCAAAAGAGATCCAAGATATCGATGATCAGTTAGGGGTCAGCTATGATCAGTTCATCCGAACTACCGATAAAAAACACATAGAAATTGTTCAAAAGATTTTTAAGAAGATCTATGATAAGGGCGATATATATAAAGGGGTCTATGAAGGGCTCTACTGCATTCCCTGCGAATCTTTTTTTACTGAATCCCAGCTCCAGGACGGAAAATGTCCCGACTGTGGAAGGGAGGTTGCGACCACCAAGGAAGATGCCTACTTCTTTAAACTGAGCAAATATCAGAAAAGGCTGGAAGAGCATATTGAGACCCATCCTGAATTTATTATTCCCTCTTCACGAAAAAATGAGATGCTCAATAATTTTATTCGACCAGGCCTAAGGGACCTTTGTGTTTCCAGAAGCTCCTTTACCTGGGGTGTTCCCGTGGACTTTGACCAGGGCCATATTGTTTATGTATGGATTGACGCTCTTAGCAATTACATTACGGCCCTGGGCTACAATCCCCTGGGTGAGAGCGATGAGCTATTTAAGAAAAACTGGCCGGCGGATTTACAAATTATCGGCAAGGATATTGTTCGATTTCATACGATTTATTGGCCCATTATTTTAATGAGCCTGGACCTACCCCTTCCAAAACAAATCTACGGTCATCCCTGGCTACTAAGCGACAGTGGAAAGATGAGTAAAAGTAAGGGAAACACACTCTATGCTAGGGATCTAATCGAGTCCTTTGGTCTTGACCGGCTACGCTACGCTGTGCTGCGGGAGATGCCTTTTTCTGAAGACGGGCATTTTTCTCCCGAAAGTCTGGTGCGCCGCTGCAATAGCGACCTCTCTAATATTCTGGGGAACCTTTTGAATCGAACCCTGGCAATGAGCCAAAAATACTTCGCTGGTAGAGTGGAGATGGGAAGCCCCTATGAAGAGATGGACCTTGTGCTTCAAGAAGAAGTTACAAAAGCCATCGCCCTTTATGAAAAGAAGATGGATAGCCTTCACCTTAGTGAAGCCATAGACAGTGTGATTCAACTGGCCAAGGCAGGAAACAAATACATTGATGATACCACCCCCTGGCTTCTTGCTAAGGATGAGGATAATAAAGATAGATTAAAGACAGTGCTTTACACACTAACGGAGAATCTAAGGATTATTGCTATTTTACTCGATCCCTTTATTCCAGGAAGTGCAGAAGAAATTTTCCGTCAAATCAATACCAAGCTAACAGAGTATGAGAGCATCCGTAGCTATGGTTCTCTCGAGAGAGATTTGATCGTGGGAAAAGGTCGCCCTATTTTCCAAAGACTGGATCTCGACGACATTGTTAAAGAAGAAGCAAGTCCCCTAAAGGAAGCGCCAAAAAAAGAGGAAGCGGTATTGGAAGAAAAAGAGGAGATTGATTTTGACACTTGGCAAAGTTTGGATATTAGAGTGGCGAAAATTCTCAGTGTAGAAGACCATCCCAAGGCCGATCGCCTCTACGTTCTAAAACTCGATGTGGCCGGAAGCCAGCGCCAAGTGGTCAGCGGTATAAAGGAAAACTACACCAAAGAAGAACTACTAGGCAAAAGTGTTGTGCTTCTTGCCAACTTAAAGCCTGTGAAACTTCGCGGGGTACTTAGCCAAGGAATGCTACTGGCCGAGTCCCAGGGAAAAGAAGTACGACTTTTAGAAGCCAGTCTTGAAACAGGCAGCCCAATCAGTTAGGAGAAAACCATGAAGTTTTTTGATTCCCATGCCCATATAGATGATAAGCGCCTTGATAATAAATATCTTGGTAAAAATTTACGAGAGGCTGGAATAGGCGGTGTTGTAATCCCCGGGGTTGACCAAAGGGGCTGGGCACGAATCCTCGAGATGGCCCGGGAGGAGGATATTTTCTATCCCAGCCTTGGCATCCATCCCCAGGAGGTAAGCACCACAGCCCTGGAGGTCCTTGGGGAGCTGGAGAAGATGCTTCAGACCCATCCTCAAGTTGTTGCCATTGGTGAGATTGGACTGGATTTGCACTGGAGAAAGGACAATCTTGATCTCCAGCGCCACTGGTTTAAAGAGCAGATGCTGCTGGCTAAAAAACACAATCTACCCATCATTGTCCATGATAGAGAAGCAAACTCCCAGGTCTTTGATCTTATTGAAGAGGTGGATCCCTATGGTAGTGGTGTAATCATGCACTGCTATAGCGGCCATGTTCCCCTGGCTAAGGCCTATGTCCAAAGGGGAGCCTTTATTTCTCTGGCAGGTCCGGTGACCTTCCAAAATGCCAGGGTTCCTAAGGAAGTGGCCCTAGCGGTGCCTTTAGAAAATCTGCTCATAGAAACCGATAGCCCCTATCTTACCCCCCATCCCTTTAGAGGCAAGAGAAATAACCCCAGCTACGTGCGCTACGTGGCCCAGGAAATTGCAGATATTAAAGGTCTTAGCCTCGAGGAAGTAGCCCGAGTAACCTTTGACAATGCCCGTAGAGCCTTTAAATTATGAAAATCAGCGAGGTAATTGTAGTAGAGGGAAAAGATGATGCTGCTAGAATTAAGTCCTGTGTAGAGGCATCTGTGATTACTACCAGTGGTTTTGGAATCAATGAAGCCATATATAAAAAAATAGATGAAGCCTACCGGCGGGTGGGGATTATAATTTTTACCGATCCCGATACCGTGGGGGCAAGGCTACGCCGTGAACTTTTAAAGCGCTATCCCCATGCGAAACAGGCCTTTATCCAAAGAAGTGAAGGCACAAAGGATGGAGATATCGGGGTGGAAAACGCCGACTGCCAGAGCATTATAAAAGCTCTTGAGAAGATTAGAACTCCCAGTAGAATTACATCTCATTTTACCATGAGGGATATTTATGATTTGGGCCTAGTGGGTCCCGGTTCGAAAAAAAGTCGCGAAATATTAGGAAAAACACTTGGCATCGAAACACTATCTGCTAAGTCAACTTTGGAGCGAATCAATCATTATGGGATTACTCTGGAAGAAATCCAAGAGGCATTAAAAAATGTATAAAAGAAGTCGTCCGGGATGGATCGTTCAAAAAATGAAGAAGGAAGGGCTGGTCTTTCGAAAACGCTTTGGGCAGAATTATCTTATTGATGACAATGCTTTAGAGCGGATTATGGAGGCCATAGACCTAAAGGGCGGTGAAAAGGTTCTAGAGATAGGACCGGGCTTGGGAGCACTGACCGAGCGCCTTCTAAATAATGACATAGAACTCTACGCCGTGGAGATTGACCGAGATCTAGGTAGAATCCTTGAAAGGGACTTTAATCAGGAGAACTTTCATCTGATTGTAGAGGACGTTCTCAAGGTGGATCCTCTGAGCTTTCCCCAGCCTCTGGTGATTATTGGGAATTTGCCCTATTACATTACCTCGGCTATTATTATGCACTTTTTGGAATCTTCTCTCGATATTAGCTCCATGGTAATCATGATGCAAAAGGAAGTCGCCCAAAGGCTAACTGCTAGCCCTGGCAGCAAGGATTATGGAGTTCTTACTGTAATCACTCAAATATATGCCGAGGTTGAAAAGCTTTTTGATGTGGGGCGAAATTGCTTTATGCCTACCCCTAAGGTTGAGAGTACCGTGGTAAAGCTCTGGCCGAGAAAGAGTGCAAGCCTTAATGAAAAGGGGCTAAATATTATCAAAGCTGCTTTTTCTCAGCGAAGAAAAACTCTGAATAATTCTTTGTCTTCGGCCTTTGAAAAGGAAGAGGTAATCGAGGCATTAAAAAAGGCCGATATTGATCCGGCCCGTAGGGCAGAAAGTCTTTCTACCGATGAGTTCAAAACTCTCATCAGGCTTTGGCCCTAGTCTTGCTGAGCTTCTAAAATATCCAAATACACATTGATGGCCGGAAGATAGTGTAAAAGATGGTGGTTTAAAAAACCAAGAGGGATTCCTTTCTCCTCACAAAGGCTGAAGGGGATGGATTTTCGTCCGCCCTCTGCGGCTTTTTTTATTTGTTCTTGCACAAATTCTAAGGGTAGAAGGAAAAAGGCTTCGTGTTTTTTAAAGTAGACAATAAAAAAACTGACGCCACCGTGCTTTTTGAAATCGTCCATATAATCCAGTTGATGGTCGTGAAAATTGTTCAAAGAAAAATAATTAAGCCAGGTTTCCTTTGCATCAAAACACAGGGCTATACCCTGACACAATCCAATGTAGTCCACTGTAGAGCGTTTATCAAAATATCCCAGTGTAATTTGTCCCCGGGAGTTTTGCTCTACAACTTTTATGGGAGTGGAAATTTTATCCACACGGGCTATACCGTTATTTTTGTAATAATCGTTGCTAAGATCAATTAAGCTCTCGAGGAGATCTCCTCGGTGGCCTCGACTTCTCCATGCCATAAAATCCTCCTGGACACCATAATAACATGAAATTGGTTGCAAAGGAAAGCCAGTCGAATACTTACGTAAATGTCATAAACCAGGCTTTATAGGGGAAAACACGACTATTATCTGTGGAGAAGCTGTGGACAGTGTGGATAAGTCATGGCTTTTTACACATCTTTTCCCCAACCTTAATATATAAATAAAATGATAAAAACTTTTTTTGTTTATTATAACTTATAGAGGGTAAAAAATGGCTAGACAGTATTTAACAAAAATTAGGAGAAAAAAATGGAAAAACAAATTATTATTTACACAAGCAACACCTGTGGTTATTGCCACGCAGCCAAAGACTATCTTGATTCACTTGGTGTAGAATACCAGGAGCGCAATGTATCTACGGATATGGAAGCCAGAAAAGAATTAATGCAAAAAGGTTTTATGGGAGTTCCTGTACTTCTGGTAGATGAAGAAGTTATCCAAGGCTTTGACAAAGCGCGCATCGATCAGTTGCTGAAATAAGTCCCTTTGGGACTTTTTCACTTTACGGAGGGAATATGAAAAAAGTATTATTACTGCTGGGTCTACTTTTATTTGTTGCGGGTTGTTCTCAGGGCGAAGAAGTGATTGGCCAGGCCGATGGACCAACAGAAATTGTTCTTGAGACTCAAGAAGTCGAGAAAGAAGAAAGCAAAGAAATTAACATAGGCAATCGCGTTGGCAACCTTGCTCCAGATTTCGAATTGAATACTATGGATGGAAAAAGTGTAAAGCTATCTGATCTTCGTGGAAAGCCCGTTCACATGGTTTTTTGGAGCGTGGACTGCGTCTATTGCGTTAAAGAATTGCCCCATGTACAAAAAATTTACAATGAAAATAAAGAGGACTACACTGTTCTGGCTATGAATATTACTCTGCAGGATGGTCTTGATTACGCAAAAGAATTTATAGAAGAAGCCGGTTACGACTTTACAACGGTACTGATTGAAAACACTAAGGAAGGTCTTGACACTCTTCAGCAGTATGAAGTTCGAGGCATTCCACTTAATGTATTTGTCGATAAAGAAGGAATCATTTCTTATGTTGCACCGGGTATGATGGATGAAGCCACCATTAATGCTGTTTTAAAGGAGCTGATCGATTGATGAAAATTGTTATCCTTGGAGCTATGGAAGAAGAAACATCTACTCTTCTTGCTAATTTAGAAGACCTTCAAGAGGAAGGCCGAAACCTTTACCCCTATCACCGCGGTTTTTTTTATGATAAAGAGATTTTTGTTATAAAAACCGGTATTGGAAAAGTCAATGCTGCACTATGTACCCAGCGACTTATTGATCTGCATCGTCCCGATGCAGTGATTATGGTTGGTGTGGCCGGTGCCATTGAAAAACTGGCCATTGGTGATGTAGTTTTAGCCACTAAGGTTGCCCACCATGATTTGAAGCCTGAATTTTTAGTAAATCATCAGCCCTATCTCGACGAAGACGCTCAGGGTTATTTCTCCTGTGACCGGGAGCTGCTTCAGTGCGCCATTCAAAGTGTTGCAGACTTATCCTTAAACTTTAAAGTTTATACAGGACCCATGGCCAGTGGAGAAAACTTTGTTGAAAAACAAGGGCGAGAAGAAATCATTGAAAAATTTGCTCCCCTTTGTGTAGATATGGAGACCGCCGGCATGGCCCATGCATGCCACCGCTCCCAAATTCCTTTTTTTGCCCTGCGCTCTATTACCGATACCGAAGAGGAAAGCGGGCTAGACCACTTTGAGAAAAATTATGAAGTGGCCCGGGAAAATGCACAATATCTTCTTATGGAGATCCTAAAAGCACTCTAGAATATTATTGTGCTTTCGTTTATAATAGGAGTAGTATGTTCCCAAAAGGAGGAGTTATGCTTGCACTTGAACAGTCGAGAGCTTATTTAGAGCAATTGACCAATGGAAGTTTCCTTATTAGTAAAAATGGTGAAAGAACCAATGTAATGACCATTGGCTGGGGAAGTATGGGCTATTTGTGGAATCGCTTTGTCGTCATGGTGCCCGTAAGAACAACCCGTTATAGCTATGAGCTCCTAAAGGACGAACATTTTTTTACCATCTCAGTGCCAAAAAAAGGACAGATGTCCAGGGAACTGAATTACTGTGGAACAAAAAGTGGTCGTGATGTAGATAAGATTAAAGATTTAGCTCTGGAGATGGAAGAAGGATCCATTCCGGTTCCCCATCTAAGAGGTGCCCAGTTTCATCTGGAATGCAAAATTCTCTACAAAGAGGAGATAAACCCCGAAAAACTCAATGGGCTCATTGATTTGGAATGCTATCCGCAAAAGGATTATTCAGTACTCTTTTATGCAGAGATTGTAAATATTATAGAATAAAAGGAGGGTAACATGTTTAAAGAATTTCGTGACTTTATACAGCGAGGAAATGCCATGGATATGGCCATTGCCTTTGTTTTAGGAGCCGCCTTTACTGCGATTGTTTCTAGTTTAGTCAATGATTTGATTATGCCATTTATTAGCCTTTTGACCAATGGCGTTGATTTTTCTCAACTCTTTATTCCCTTGGACGGTGGTCAATACGCAAACCTAGCCC
>LSQX01030759.1_pt2 | contig 11061 bp, 8 predicted proteins | sample 654561 | NCBI WGS metagenome assembly LSQX01 (sample SAMN04489861, study PRJNA283612) | anaerobic digester metagenome | isolation source: 4 biogas reactors fed with cattle manure at either 37C or 55C with and... | place: Denmark: Kongens Lyngby | collected 2014 | reverse complement strand
AGCCTCAGGTCTGCCCACTCCTTCCAGCGAGACCGTGAAGCTGCGCTCCTCGGCTGTGGGATTGACCAGGAAATATACGTCCCTGCCGTCCTTGATGCGATGGAGGTAGAAGACGTTGGGTTCGCTGATTTCGACGTCTGGCGTGATGCATTCTCTGATCACCCGGTCAAGTGTGCTACCGGGCAGAGATGGACCAAACCCTCCGCTCACAAAAACGCACTTGCCCCCTGCCTCGTTCTCATTTACGCTTACGCTTTGGCAATCCGCGTCCTCCGCTGCCGCCGGCTTGATAGCTGCAGCGTCCACCCCGAAGAGCCTGCTGATGCTTTCGGCAACCTCCTCGCTGAACCCTGCGGTGTTCTCTGTGGGCAGCAGGGCATCAGCAATGATCTTCCCACCGGCCTGGAAGAACTCTTCCAGTTTGCGCAGAGTGGTTTCCTCAATCGTCGTAAGGGGCGGCAGGATAAGCACTTCGAATTCCTCGTCACGGATGACGATCTTGCCATCCCGAACCTCAGCCTCAGCCAGCACACCTTCATCCACATAGTCGTAGTCAAAATGAAGGCGAAGGAGAGAATCGGTCAGATTGTTGAACTCCCGCTCAATCAGGGCCGCCGCATCAGTTGCAGCCTGGGGTGTATAGTTGGCCATGATACTCACTATCGGGTAAAGCAAGGCAACCTTGGCCACATGCCGCCCGCCGCTCAGCATGTAGCTGTTGCGGCTGATATAAGCGTTGAACAAGCCGTACTTCTCCCACCACGGGTGGTGATAGAACTGCGAAGGCGGCCAATCCCGCTTGCGCTCCCCTTCCAGCGAATAGTGGAATCCATGCGGGTTGAAGAGGTTGACTCCCAAAACGTACTCCCAATCAGCAATCCACTTCATCCGCTCCATAGTGCAGTCCCAATATGTTCCTCCTAGGGACTCGCAGAGCAGCCTGGTACTGCCGAAGTGGTGGGCCGCAGAGCTGCCAACCTTCATGGCAACGTGCTCTTCGGGACGGTCGGCGGACCCGATCCTAGGATAGAGGTGATCCACACCGATCAAGTGCATCTCTTTCAGCTGTTCGAAGACGTTCCCCTCAACTCTGGCGAGGAGGCGCAGGTACTCTTCGTACAGCAAGTGCCCTGTATGGATCAGGTTGTTTTCTTCGCACCACTTCGAGAGCTGCCGATAGTAGGACTTGGCATATTGCCGGGTCAGGGTCTGCCAGAAGTCACATCTTACCTTCGTGGTCATCTCACCCATCCCCGCAAACAAGGCTGGCAGATAGGGCTTGAGGTCGTAACCGTTCGCTTCCCGGAAGATCTTGAACATGTGTTTCGACCAGGGAATGATGTAGTTGTCTTCCCCGACAGCGAAGTAGTGCATGGCCGGTTCGTCGGTATAAAAGCCTGGCACCTGTTTCCCAAACTCGTGCCCAATCCACTTCTTATACTGCTCGTGGGTATACTCGATGAACTTCTTAGTCGACTCAGGATTCAAGGCATCAATATACCACTTGGCCCGCCGCTCCACAAAGTAGAGGAGCTTCCACCGCCCCGCAGGGGCTTCCCAGGGAATCACTTTGTCAAACGAGAGGTTGGGAGTAACATCGATAATCTCTTTGATCTCCCCTGCCTCAAATTCCTCCGCCCGCACTCCGAAAGCGCAGATCGGTTCCGAGTCTTCCAGGTCAATGTAGCGCGAATCTGTGCCCTCCAAATAGGTAAAGAAGGGCCCATTGAAGTCTAGAATGACAAGTTCTAGATAGCGCTGCTGCAGATCAGGATGCTTGGTCGGAATTTCCCACCCGACTGTGCCCGATGGCCAGTTTTTCTCATCATAAATCCAGACCTGCATGCCTAGTTCCTTGGCTTTATCAATGGTAAACTGCACACGCTTAAACCACTCGTCGGACAAGTAGGGCACAGTCAGCCCAAAGCGGCTGTGGATAAAGATGCCCGGCAGCCCTTTGGCGTGCAGTTCGCGGAGTTGGTACTCCATCTCCTCATAATCCAGTTCGCCATTCCAAAACCAGAACGGCAGGATCCCTAGTTCCCGCGGCGGAACGCGAAACGTCTCTTTGGACAGGGGGACTCCGTTTACTGTTTTGTCTATCACAACATCACCTCATCATTGAATGCTACGACTCAATCAAAGCTTTGACATAGTCCTCGCCCCGGGCATACGCCACCGCAAAAGCCTCATTGATCTGCTCCAGTGAGAATTTATGGGTCACGAGGGGCTCCATATCTAAGCTGCCTGCTTCCAAGAGCTTCATACCAACCCTGATACCCTCAACGTAGATCCGGGGGTCGCGCTCGTGGGCGTTGATCACATCCAAACCGCGCCAGTTCCACAAGAACATGTTCACCCGCCGCTCGCTGGTGTGGAAGCCAAACACAACCAAGCTGCCGCGGATCCGCACCAGTTCGCTGGAGAGGTCAAGGCCGGACTGATTGCCCGTGAGTTCAATCACGAAGTCTGCGCCCGCCCCACCAGTGACATCCATGACCACCTGTTTCACGTCGTCCTGTTTCGGATTCAGACAGAGATGGGCTCCGAGCTCCGCGGCTCGGCTGAGGGCGCTTTCCCTGGTGTCGACCACGATCACCTTACCCGCGCCCTGAATGCGAACCAGCTGCAGCATGATCAGGCCCATGAAGCCCACCCCAACCAGAACCACAGTATCGCCCAAACCAATTCTCGCCCGCCGCAGCCCGTTCACAACACACCCAATCGGTTCCCCTAGAGCGGCAGTGAAGCTGGTGTTACTCCCGATGGGGATGACGTATTCTGCCGGAACAGCAACGTATTCTGAGTAGCCGTGGCAGTCGGTGAAGATGGTTACCCGCTGCCCTTCCGAGAGACTGTCTACTCCCGAACCGAGCTGGACGATGGTACCGGAGACCTCGTGGCCGATACGACTGGGGTATTGACCAAAAGAACCGTCCCACAAACCCATTTCCGAATGGCACACTCCGCAGCTGGCAACCTTAATCAAGACCTCCCCATCTTGAGGTTGAGGGATGGGAACCTCACGAATAACGAATTTTCCTGGACCCTCCAGAACAGCAGTACGCACAGGCAGGTCCTCCCTTCTTCACTATTCAATCTCTGGAATGCGCTTGATCCGGGGGTCGGTGAAAATGTCGGACTCATCATCACTGTTGGACGAAAACTCCGACACCACTGCCCCCTCGGGACCTGCTTGGAACCAATGCAGTGTATCAGGGGCGATGGTATACTGCTCTCCGGGATTCAGCACGATTTCATGGAAAACGGTGTAATAGGCTTCGTCACCTGCCGGAGGCTGACTCACTCTGTTTGGAGTGGGAGGTCCTTCCACGTTCAGGTACACCCGACCGGCCCGGCAGCGGAAAGTTTCCTGTTTGCCCGGCTCTCCACCCCGGTCGGGGTGGCGGTGCTCTGGGCATGTTTGACCTGGAAACAGCACCATCTCTTTGGCGCAGTACCGGTCCGTGTTGATGTATGTGACCAGCTGCAAGCCGGTCTTCTCAAGTTCCCCAAGGCCGAAATCGGCAATTTCGATGTTTTCCTGCTCTTCCTTAGTCAAGACAATGTGTGCTTCGGCAAATACCTCCGCAGCCCGGGCGCGGGCTGCCAAGACTTCAGCGCGTTTCATCAGCTTACCCTCCCTCAGCGCACAAACTCAAAGGTCGTCGATTCAGCAAAGCGCCCTTCGATCCAGATAGTTAAGTCATGGCCTGCAACTTGATGCACAAACCGCTCTTGGGGGAGTGCCTGGCCGTTGACTTTCACCTGCACCGTAGGTGAATTCCAGCCGTTGATCAGGAAGACTGGATTCTTCTGGGGCTGACCAGGAGTCATCGTTAAGTTCACCCTATCCTCACCCTGTTTGCGGATGACATAAGCCCGCAGGGCGAAGTCGTAGCCTTCCAGCAGCACCCGACCGCGGTGCAGTTCATCTGGCTCGCCCGGATCCTTGTGGATGTCAATACGTGCTGGGCTGCGGTACGAATGAGCGATTTCCTCCAGCTCGGACCCGTCGGTACCTTGCGCCGTTGCTCCCACCAGGATATACCAGGTAGCGCCCTGATCCGGCGTGGGAATGTAATCGCTGGATTTGCGGCGCAGAGCGAAGTTCACATCCATAAACGAGGTGTGAGTTGCCACCTTGCCCACATCATCGCCAGCTGGAACCCACTGAATGAAGTCTTCCATATCAGTCACAGGCCAGTGCTTGTAGATGTTGTAAAGGTTCTTGCCTGGGAACATGTTGAAGTACGGGTGGTCTTTGCCGCATGCATTGCAGGGCATGTGCGGAAAGAGCGCCTGGTCTTTGGCGAAGATCATGAACGGATTGGCTTGATCCTTGAGATTTATCTTGCCGATATACATCGGCCAGTCCGCAATCTGCGGGTAATAGTCGCAGAAGGGCTCAAAATCGTTTGCAGGCAGCGGCCACGGTACATTGATCACCTCGCCCGTACCGCTCCGCAGCGTGAACGGTGTGGGCATGGCCATTACATCAAGGGGATTCGAGCCCGCTCCATTTACCAGAATCCACTCTGCCACCTGCCAGAGGTTGGCGTTGCCACCATGATTGTTCTTGGTTCCGGGCCAAAGCACAACCTCTCGCACCGCAATCCCGTCGGGGTAAATTGTGTAGATCTCCTCCGGCCTATTATCGCCGTGGAACATGCAGTAGCGCATATCAGGAAGTGTATATGACCACTTCACCCGCGCCCTGGCCGGTCCTGACTCGAGAATCTGCACCCTGCTCCACCTAAGCTGCTTATCCATAATGGGCTCATAGCAGTGCAGATCGTTGGGGCTGTTGGTTTCGCACCATTCAGGTGTAAACCACACTCCTTCCCCCACATCAACGCATCCTACATACTGTGCTTTGTCCCAGAAGACAAACCTCCAGGGCTTGTCGAACTCCACAATGACCGCATGACCAGTCTTACCAGAGAACTCCAACTGCGTTTCGTATGCTCTCACAAAGCAACCCTCCTGCTTAGTCCAATGCAATTATCAGGGCTTCCCACGGGGCCAGTACAACTCTTATGGTCGGCTCGATCTCGCGTCCTGTGAGGAGCTCTTTACCTCTTTTCTCCTGAAGGACCGCACCCGCGCCTTGTAGGTGGTAGACCTGCTCTTGCCCAGAGAAATTCAGCAGCACCAACACTGTCTGCCCGCACTTGCTTCGCCGCACATAACCGTAGGCCTCCCCTTCTGGACCGAGGAGCATAGTGTCGCGGCTCCGCAGGGCAGGGTTTGCGGTGCGGATGTCAATCAGCTGCCGATAATACTCGCGAAAACCTTTGTCGGTAAAGTCAATAGGATCGGGAGTTTGATAGGGCTCAAATTCAATACCGTTTTCTTCCCCTGTGTAAAGGCAGGGTATACCATCTAGCGTCCAGACCAAGGTCGCTGCTACACGCTTCAGCTCCGCACCGTACCGAGTCAAGAACCGCGGTCCAGTATCATTGTTGTTGAGGAACCTAAAGATCAGCGAATCAGGGCCATAGCCCTTGCCGTCGTTCGTCAGGGCGGCATGGAGCCGCTGGGCAATTCCGGTGGGTTCTTCAAAAACATTCTCCCATGCCCAATGCCCTAGTTCATCTGTCCAGTCATAGGCCGCATCGAATCCCTGCTGCACATAGTAGGGATCGCGGGCACTGGCTTCCGCAATCAGGAGGATATCCGGCTTGATGCGCTGCAGCTCTGCCCGCATTTCGGGCCAGAAGTCAGGCCTCCGCTGCTTGACACCCCAGATCGCGTCCACCCTGTAACCATCAACGTCAAACTCGCGAATCCAATAGGACAGGGCTTCTGCCATCCACCGCCGCACCTGCGGATTGTCGTAATTGAGGTTGGGCAAATGCGTCCAGTTGAAATAGTACGTGTAGTTACCTTGTTCATCCCGATCATAGAAGTCGTAATACGGACTTGCCTTCCCGTGCTGCAGTGCGTGCTGGAAGTAGGGATGCTCATAAGCGGAGTGGTTCGGGACCACATCCATCAAAACCCTAATACCCCGGCGGTGCGCCTCTGCAACCAATTCGGCAAACTCAGCCTTGGTGCCGTAGTCTGGGCGAAGTTCGAAGTAGCCGCTCACATTGTAGCTGTGACCACTCTCGGTGGGAGTGGCATTGCTGGGAGCAAGCCAGATCGCGTTGATGCCCAGTTCTTTCAGGTAATCAAGCTTTTCTGTGACACTGCGAAAGCCGTGTGGACCGAAGTTATGCGGCACTACACCGTAGACCATCGCATTGTCCACCCAGCGGGGGTTCTCGGTAGTCCAGTTGACGGTGCGGGCCTTCCCATCCTCCACAACGAAGTAAGTCACCGCCCGATCGGCAAAACCATCGTGGTCCTTGACCGTCAGGCTGATGTAATACTCACCATCGGTTTCTGGCGCCGCAATCTCCACTGCCGGCCCGACACATTCCGTGAACTCCCTTCCGTCCACAAGCCGCAGCGCCTCCGGTACGTCCTCTGGCCGCCACTGCCATACTGCAACTGGTGCTCCAGTCACTTCATTGGGAGCGCTGCCGCTTCCCGACAGCTTGATACTGTCGCCGCTGATCTCTACCGCGATAACTGCTTTCGGACGGCAGGGAACTTTGTTTACCAAGGTGATCCTTGCTTCCTCAATGGGAGTTCCATTCGGTTCCAAGTACCCGGCAGTGACTTCGTTCTTTCCCGCCTGCAGTCTGCACACGGCCGCAAAAGTCCCGCCTTCCCCCACAGTGTGGGGAATCGGCGTGCTGTTCAGAGCAACAAACAACGAGCTTCCAGAGGGCAGGTTACCAAAGCCCCCGCGGACTTCGGTTTCCACCGCCCACACATCGGCATCAAACGTGTTAAACCAAACTCGAGCTTCCCTCACCCGTCTATCTCCTCTCAACTGTTAACCCTTGAGACCTGTGAGCGTAATTCCTTCGATAAAGAAGCGCTGTGCAAACAAGAAGACTACCAAAAGCGGCAGCGTGGCTGTTGTGGATGCAGCCATCATCAGCGTCCACTGGGTATTGAACTGATCCTTGAACATGGAGATGCCCACTGAGATCATGCGCATTTCTTCGCTGTTGGTGACGATCAAAGGCCAGATGTATGAGTTCCACTGCCCCATGAAGGTAAAGATCCCAATCGTAGCAAATGCAGCCTTGGACAGAGGCATGATGATCCGCCAGAGGATCGCGATCCGGGAGCACCCATCGATGGTGGCAGCGTCATCAAGTTCTCGAGGTATGGTCATGAAGAACTGCCTGAGCAAGAAAATGCCGAAGGCATTGAAGACCGATGGAATGATCAAAGCATAGTACGTGTCGATCCATTTCAACCAGTGCAGGATCAGGTAAGACGGCACTGTCATCAGGGTTCCTGGCAGCATCATCGTTCCCAGTACACCCAAGAAGATGATATCTCTTCCCGGGAACTGCAGCCGAGATAGGGCATAGGCCGCTAACCCACAGATGATGAGCTGCAGAACTACGACAGAAACGGCGACAAAGATGGTGTTGAAATAATACCGGCCGAAAGGCGCGTACATCCATGCGTCGGCGTAGTTCCGCCAAACAGGCACCTCAGGCAGCCACTGCATTTCGGGAGTAAAAACCTCCCACATTTCCTTGAGCGAGGTGGTTACCATCCAGAAAAAAGGAAGAATCATAATGACCGCCCCAGCCAGCAGCACCGCATGGGTAAGACCTGAACGCACCAGCTGCCTTGGACGAAGACTCTTTGCACTAATCACGCCTCGCACCTCCCTTACTCATAGTGGACAAACTTGCCGCTGACTTTCATGTTGATTACTGTCAAGATGAAGATAATGATAGCCATGATGTACCCGACGGCCGCGGCGTAGCCCATTTCACTGTACCGGAAAGCATAGTCATACATGTACATATAGACAACGTACGTAGCGCGCATTGGTCCGCCGCCGGTCATGATCATGATCTGTTCGAATACTTGGAAGGCACCGATTAAGCCCATGATGAGCATGAAGAAAGTTGTAGGAGATACCATCGGCAGCGTAATGTATCGAAACTGGCCCCAGCGCCCTGCACCGTCGATCCGAGCCGCTTCGTACAGGTGCTGCGGAACTCCCTGCAGAGCAGCGAGGTAAATCACTACGTTGGACCCAAGGCTCTTCCAAATCGAGAAAATGATTACGGAGAACATGGCTATGTCGGGATCTGTCAGCCACCCCACTCGGTTCAGCCCAATCCGCGTAAGCCAGTCGTTGACTAAACCGTAGTGGGTATCAAACAAGAAAGACCACACTACTGCGACTGCCACGGTAGAAGATACCACTGGCACGAAGTAGGCCGTGCGGTACCATTTCATCCCCCGGATCTTCTGATTCAGCAGGATCGCTACCGCCAACGCGATGATAATGCTCAGCGGCACAAAGAATACAGCGTAAATGGCGGCATTCTTAAGGCTCAGCCAAAAGACTGAGTCCGAAAAAATCCGGCGGTAGTTGTCGAAGCCCACCCATTCTTGGTTGCCGTACAGCCTCCATCTTTGAAAGCTCAGCACGAGCGAGTAAAAGATGGGAAACAAAAGAAACACAGCTGCGTAGACAAATGTGGGAATTAGACACAGGTACCCCAGGACAGTCTGCTCCGTCTTCATTGAAAGCCACTGACGCCTGCGCTTGGCCTGCGGAACTGCCATCATTGCACACCCCTCTATAAACGGGGCGACCGGGGAGAACACCCGGACGCCCCAACGTAGATTAGATTTCCTTACTCTTTGTTCTGCAGAACCTTCATGAGGTCTTCGTACTCTTGCGGATTGTCACGCCAGTACTGAGCGATAATCTCGTTGCACTTGGCTGCTGCAGCGTCGATGGCTTCGTCAAGGTCAGCCTTCTGGTTCAAAATGAGTTCTACTGCTGCAGTGTACTCGTCAACGATCTTGTTGTATTCAGGCGTGATCTCGGCGGTTGCGCCGTACTCCAAGCCTTGGACGAACACGGCCAAGCCTGGGGTTTCCTCGATGACCTTCCGATATTCTTCTGCTTCCATTACCGAACGGCGGGTGGGCAGATATCCAGAAGTGATGGCCCACTTAGCCAAGTTATCGGGCCGGACCCAGAACTTCAGGAATTCCCAAGCTTCCTCAGGATACTTGGCGTCCTTGAAAATTACGACAGGTTCAGCAGCGCTGGGGTGGAAGCGCTGACCCGAAGGTCCGACTGGATAAAGCATTGCTCTCCATTCGAAGCGCAGGTTGTTGAACTGCGGGATGGACCAAGGACCATCGAGGTGGATGGCAACCTTACCCATGTCGAAAGCCTGGCTAGGCGGAGACAGGGTTCCACCTTCGTAGGTGTAAATCAGGTCATAGAAGAACTGCACAGCTTCCTTTGCCTCAGGCGAATCAAAAGCAACGGTCTGGAGATCGTCTTCTACGAACTTGCCTCCAGCGGTCCAGACGAACGGACGGAAGAACCAGTCGAAGTAGCTTGCCAAACCACCGGTGTAGACAGGAACGTGCAGACCATAGATGCCGTCGCGCGCATTGGTCAGGCTGGCTGCGAACTCAGCAAACTCTTCCCAAGTCTCGACCTGGAGATTGTCAGGATCGTAACCAGCTTGCCGCACCATATCCGCGTTGTAGACAAACGCCATGGTGGTAGCGTTTACTGGGAGACCCCACCAGTTGCCGTCATAGTTGTACTCCATGTACGTCTTCATGATGGGGAAGAAGTCATTCAACTCTTCCTCGCTCAGGCCGTTAGGACCATTGATGAACCGCTCGGAGAGATTGAAGATGGCGCCAGTTCTGGCGTACTCAGAATGCTCTCCACTGTGGAGCCAAGCCAGGTCAGGCGGATTGCCTGCGGTAACAGCAGCTTGGATCTTCTGGTTCAACGCATCACCGACGTACTCAGCGCGAACACGGATGTTGGGGTATTCCTTCTGGAAGTCGTTAATCAGGTTGCGAAGTGCCAACAGCGTATTAGCTGTAAAGGCATGATACATAGTGATAGTCTTTGTTTGGGCAAAGCTCACAACGGATGCCATGGTCAGGCAAACCAATACAACTAATAGACCAACAGTAACTTTCTTAAACACATATATACCTCCCTGAAATGTAGAGTTCGGTTTTCGGTTGTCGACAATGGCTTCGCCTAATGAGTTCCCCCCTTTCCTTAGCGAAACGTTTCCACTTGACAGCAGTCAAAGCGGCTTGGTTCCACCGGTTGGTGGACCAATTCCCCGGGAAACGTCGTCGTTCTTGACAATCTCCTAGCGCAATGCTGGCCAGGCATCAAGCTGCTGCAGCAGGTTGCAGCGTCCACTAGCTGAAGCTGGGTATGTAAACTGGTAACGTTTCCTCACGGTGATAATTTCTGTGCGAACATACAACATCCTGCTTTTCTTGGTACAGTTAACGTGAAATTTACAATGAAATTCCTGTCAAATGCCAAGAACCTCTAGTCACAGCCTTCTACGGAGGTTGCGCGCCACTCCACACCAGCTTCAACCCACCTGCACTGCTTCACCGGAGAGCGGCTCTGCTAGCCCTGTTCCGCCCAGAACGTACAGGGCAAAGCTGTTTTCCGGCAGCACATTTTTCGCCAACTGGACTAAGCTGACGTGATGGGTAAACATAATTACCTGAGTCCTCTCAGCCAGCTGGGCGAAGGCCCTCAGCGCTGCGGCGGTGCGGTGGTCGTCGAAGTTGATCAGCACGTCATACAGAATGAAAGGAATGGGTTCCTTCTTTGCCAAGTAAAGCTCAATGCTGGCCAGACGCAGTGCGAGGTACAGCTGATCTTGGGTGCCGTCACTCATCCCTTCGATCTCCGCCTGCTCACCGCCTCGCACGCCCTTAATCACGGGGTTATCTTTCTCGTCATAGTCCACGACCAGGTGGGAAAAACTGCCCTCGGTAAGCTGCCTAAAGATCTCGCCTGCACGCGTTAGGACAGGGTCTTGGTGCTCTTCTCGAAAGCGCTCAATCGCCCGACGCAGGACTGTCGCTGCCATCCGCAGCTTCAGGTACCTCTCCACAGCTGCAGCCAGTTGAGCCAAGATATCCTGGGCGTGCTCAGCCGCCTCCAGC
>LSQX01038560.1_pt1 | contig 11062 bp, 9 predicted proteins | sample 654561 | NCBI WGS metagenome assembly LSQX01 (sample SAMN04489861, study PRJNA283612) | anaerobic digester metagenome | isolation source: 4 biogas reactors fed with cattle manure at either 37C or 55C with and... | place: Denmark: Kongens Lyngby | collected 2014 | reverse complement strand
ACCACTTCGAACACCATATGGTGCAAACCGGTGCCATCGTGCACGTCGCCGATGTACATACCGGGCCGCTTACGGACGGCCTCCAGACCACGCAGAACCGTGATCTTGCTGGAGTCGTATGCGGTGGTGTTCTGGGGATTCTGGTCTTCGCTCATATGCTCGCCGATGAGGCACGCGAAGCCGGGTGGGCACCGCGCCTGCCTTGTGAAATCACGATCCTTCATTATAGCAGTGGGGCAATCGCAGCATGTTCCACGTGGAACATCGCGCTCGGGCGCAACGCATCGGCGGGAAGCGGAATGGGTGAGGTGCCAGTAATGAACACCTGTGCCGGCACCTGGATCAGATAATCCAGCGTCTGCGACAGATGGTGGGCATCCAGTTCGGAAGCCAGATCATCCAGCAGCAACACGGGCCATTGGCCACGGTCCCGGGAGAAACCGAGCGCCTGCGCCAGCAGCGCAGCCAACACCACGAGCTTTTCCTGTCCACGTGAAAACATTTCCCGGGCCGGTGCGCGCTCGAACCCGATCGACCAGTCAGCCCGGTGCGGCCCGACCGATGTGTGCCCAAGCAGCAGGTCACGCGAACGGGCGGCGGCCAGTGCTGCGGCCAATCCCTCCTCATTGCTGTCGCCGGACCAGCCAGGCAGATAGCGCAATCGCAGCTCACCCAACTCAGGCAGGAAGCGGGCCAGGCTTTCCGCCAGCAGTGGTTGGAAGGCCGCAAACCACTGTTGCCGCTGCCGGGTCAGCTCCGCACCCTGGTGGGCCAGCTCCTGCTCCCAGGAATCCAGCCCGGCCGCAGCACCGCCGGATTGCTTCAATAAGGCATTGCGTTGTTTCAATGCGCGCTGGTAGCGCCGCCAGATGGGTAGAAAAGCATGTTCCACGTGGAACAATGCCCAATCGATGAAACGGCGGCGGTGCTCGGACCCGCCCGACACCAGGGCATGACTGTCGGGCTCGAAGCAGACCACGGCCAACTCCTGGAACAGGCGGCTCAACAGCTCGACCGGCTCACCGTCGAGCCGTGCGCTCCAGCCACGCAGACTGCGCGACAAGCCGAGACGGACCGGCCGGTCATCGGCTTCGGAAAGCAATGAGGCGAAAACGCGCAGCTCCGATTGGCCCTGGCGGATCAGCGAATCACGCACACTGCCGCGGAACGAGCGTCCGGACGACAGCAGATGGATAGCTTCCAGCACCGTGGTCTTGCCGGCGCCGTTGGCGCCGGTAATCAGGTTGATGCCGGGGGCGGGTTCGAACTGCGCGTGATCGAACACGCGCAGTTGTTCGATCGTCAGATTGCGGATTCGCATACGGCAACGGGCTGCGTCGGACGCAGCCGGTGACAGGTCACAGCCGCAACGGCATCACGACATGGCGGCAACGCGAATGGCTGGCTTCACGCACCAGCGCACTGGAGTTGGCGTCGCGCAGGCTCAGTGTGACTTCGTCTTCGCGCAGCGAGTTCAGGGCATCCAGCAGATAGGTGACGTTGAAGCCGATCGACAGGTCGCTGACGCTGGTGCGGGCTTCGATCTCCTCGACAGCCTCTTCCTGTTCCGGGTTGTGCGCCACGATGCGCAGCTGGTCCGGCGAGAACTCGATCTTCACGCCGCGGTACTTCTCGTTGGACAGGATTGCGGCGCGCTGCAATGCGGCCTTGAACACTTCGCGTTCCAGCGTGGCTTCCTTGTCGGCGCCGATCGGGATCACCGCGTCGTAATCGGGGAAGCGGGCGTCGATCAGCTTGGAGGTGAAGGTAACGTCTTCACGCCGTACCCGCAGATGGCTGCGGCCCACTTCCAGATCGATCGCGCGATCCCCGCCTTCGAGCAGACGCTGCAATTCCAGCACGCCCTTGCGCGGCAGGATGATCTGGCGGCGCGTGGTGCTGCCGTTTTCCAGACTCGCTTCGCACAAGGCCAGGCGGTGGCCGTCGGTGGCGACGCAGCGCAGCTGGTCTTCGCGCAGGTCGAACAGCAGGCCGTTGAGATAGAAGCGCACGTCCTGCTGCGCCATCGCGAACGAGGTGCGTTCGATCAGCTCGCGCAAGGTGGCCTCGGGCAACTGCACCGTTTCGGTGACTTCCAGGCTTTCGGTGGAAGGAAATTCCCGCGCCGGCAACGTCGACAGGGTGAAGCGGCTGCGTCCGGCGTTGAGACTGATGCGTTCGCCGTTCAGCGCGAACTTCAGCAGGCTGCCATCGGGCAGAGCGCGGCAGATGTCGAACAGCTTGCGGGCCGGGATCGTGGTTTCACCGAACTCGGTGTCTCCTTCCAGCCCGGACCTGGCCACCATCTCCACTTCGGTATCGGAGCCGGTCACCGACAGGCCATTGGCATCGACGGATACCAGCAGGTTGGCCAGCACCGGCATCGTCTGGCGCCGTTCGACGACGTTGATGACCTGTTGCAGTGGCTTCAGCAGAACTTCGCGTTGAATGGCAAATCGCATGGTCGGTTCCAAGAACAAAAGTTGTTTTATAGAAACAGGTGGTGGAGGCGGTGTCGCGAAAAACCGGGTATAACGCCTGCAACCCCTTGTTCCCCCTCGTTTTTATGCTTTCATCAAGTCGCCGGAAAAGTGTGCGTCCGGTGCTGGAATACCTGTGGATAGTTTTGCCGCTGGCGCGGCCGTCCAAAGTTATCCACACCTTGTTCCGGGGGATGTGCCGCATAGAGTACCGATTCCCGCGTCCGGCTTCATTCGGTCAGCTTGCGCATCAACTTGTCCCAGTCTTCGCGCAGGATGCCGTCAGTCTCCTTCAGCTTGCCGATATGGCGGCAGGCGTACATCACGGTGGAATGGTCGCGTCCGCCAAAGGCATCCCCGATTTCCGGCAGGCTGTGCTGGGTCAGTTCGCGGGTCAGGGCCATCGCCATCTGCCGCGGCCGTGCCAGGTTGCGGGTGCGGCGCTTGGACAGCAGGTCGGCCACGCGCAGCTGGTAGTAGTCGGCCACCACCTTCTGGATGTTGCCGATCGAGATCGCCTGCTGGTGGGCACGCAGCAGGTCGCGCAGGGTTTCCTTGGCAAACTCGATGCTGATCGGCTTGCCGGTGAAATTGGCCCGCACCGCCAGCGTGTTGAGCGCGCCTTCCAGATCGCGCACGTTGGAGCGCATGCGTTCGGCCATCAGGTAGGCGACCTCGTCGGGCAGCGCAACCTGGCGTTCCTTCGCCTTGCTGATCAGGATCGCGGCGCGGGTTTCGAAATCCGGCGGCTCGACCGCGACCGAGAGGCCCCAGCCCAGGCGCGAACGCAGCCGCGGCTCGAGGTTTTCCACTTCCTTCGGATAACGGTCGCAGGTCAGGATCATCTGCTGCTTGCCGTCGAACAGCGAGTTGAAGGTGTGGAAGAACTCTTCCTGCGTGGTGTTCTTGCCGGCGAAGAACTGGATGTCGTCCAGCAGCAGCGCGTCCACGCGCTGGAACTGGCGCTTGAACTGGTCCATGGTCTTTTGCTGCAGCGCCTTCATCATCTCGCTGAAGAACTGGTCCGAGCGCAGGTACAGCACCCGCATGCCGGGGCGCTGCGCCAGCATCAGATTGCCGGCGGCGTGCATCAGATGGGTCTTGCCCAGGCCGGTGCCGCCGTACAGCAGCAGCGGGTTGTAGGCTTGCCCGGGGTTCTGCGCGACCTGCCAGGCCGCGGATTTGCCGAGCTGGTTGGACTTGCCCTCGACGAAGTTGTCGAAGGTGTATTCGGCTACCAGGTTGGTGACGAAATTCTCGCTCGGCGTGCTGGTGTTCGGACGGGAGGTCTTGGCCCGTGGCGCCTCGCTCGCCAGGCTGCCCACCTCCAGCTGGGCCTTGGCTCCACCCTGCCCGGAAGCCTGCTGCAGCAGCTCGACGATGCGGGCCAGATAACGCTCGCGCACCGTGTCCATGACGAAGGCGTTGGGCGCGAACAGCAGCAACGTGTTCTCCGCCGGCGAACTGCGGACCTGGAGCGGTTTGATCCAGGTCAGGAACTCCTCGGCGGGAAGTTCGGATTCCAGGTGGGAAAGGCACAATGGCCAGGCGGCAAGCATGGGGAACGGCACTCCACGCAGGACCGCTGGCGGCCTGCGATCAGAAAGACTCGGGAAGGCAGGCCAGTCTACCCGCAATCCCGGTGGGTGATGAAATCGGACCATTGGTCAGGTTCTTGACAGCGCAGGCTATCCGTGGGTATATTTTCCGGTTCTTCCGTCCACAATATCTTGGTGCCGCCATGAAGCGCACGTTCCAGCCCAGCAACCTCAAGCGCGCCCGTACCCATGGTTTCCGCGCCCGCATGAAGACCCCGGGTGGTCGCAAGATCATCAATGCGCGCCGTGCCAAGGGCCGCGCCCGCCTGTCGGCCTGATCCCCGTTCGTCACGGCCGCCTGCCGGCCGAACCGATCAGTCTGATTCAGTCAGTTTGATTCAGGTTGCACCCACACTGCCGGTCGTACCCGCATTTGCAGCGGGTGCCGGCAGTTGTCGTTGACAAGGGAAAAACGGATGCACGGCTTCGGTTTCCCGCGTACGGCCCATATCCGGGTCTCCGACGATTTCTCCCGTTGCTTCGCTACCGGCCGGCGTGCCGGCGGGCGCTATTTCCGTTGTGTTTTCCGGCCGGCCGATGCCGATGGGGCCGCAGCCGGTGCACGCTTGGGTCTGGCGATTTCGCGCAAGGTCGATCCGCGTGCGGTGGAGCGCAACCGGATCAAACGCCTGGTGCGCGAATGGTTCCGCCATCAGCGCCACGGCTTTGCCGCCGGCGACCTGGTGGTGACGGGCAAGATCGAGGCGCGAGGCGTGGACTCCGCGGATCTGTTCGCCGATCTGGATGGCATCGCCCGGCGGCTTGCATTGATGCGCGCTGCCACAGCGGTCACAATGCCGGGTTCTTCGCGCCCGTCAGCTGACAACGACGGTTCCTGATCCTCATTTCCGATTCTGGATGCAGTCCTTATTGCGGGCTGCACGCCACCCACCGCCCATGACCCAGACCCGTACATTCCTCCTCATCGCCTGGTTGGTCGTTGCGTTCCTGCTTTGGGATGCGTGGCAGAAGGACTACAACCGCCCCGCTGCGGCATCGGCGCAGAGTGCATCGGTGGATGCGCTGATCCCGTCGGCCGGCGATCCCGGCGCCTTGCCCGCGCCAGGCGAGATCCCGAACGCCCCGGTGTCTAGCGAACTGCCCGAGGCCGATGTCCAGGTGCCGGCAGAAGCCAGCGTGGTGCTGGCCAATGATGTGCTGCGCCTGACGCTGGACGCGCGCGGTGGCACGGTGCTGGTGGCCGAATTGCTGGACTACGCGCAGCAACCCAAGGGCGAACAGGTTCCGGTGCAGTTGCTCAGCCAGGATGCGGCGAATTATTTCGTGGCACAGAACGGCCTGGTCGGCAGCCCGGCGGCGCCTTCGCATGAAGATACGATGCAGCCGCAGCGCGGCGACCAGGTGCTGGCCGATGGCGCCGAGTCGGTCGAGTTGCCGTTCCTGTGGCGTGGCGCCGATGGGGTGGAAGTGGAACGCAGCTATCGCCTGGCGCGTGGCAGCTATCTGCTCGAAGTCACCGACACGGTGCGCAACAACGGCACCACCGCGTGGTCGGGCAACGCCTACCACCAGCTGGTGCGGGTGCCGCCGCCGGCCACGCGCGGCGGTTTCACCAACCCGGCCAGCCTGAGTTTTGTCGGCGCCGCCTGGTACAGCCCGCAGGACAAGTTCGAGAAGCGCAAGTTCGACAAGTTCGATCCGCGCAAGCCATTGCGCATCGACGTGACCGACGGCTGGATCGCGATGCTGCAGCATTACTTCACCGCCGCGATCATCCCGCCGGCAGGTGAAGCCTCGGTGTTCAGCAGCGCTGCGCTGTCCAACAACCGGTATCTGATGCGCGAGGTCGGCAGCGGCTTCAATGTCGCGCCCGGCGCCCAGGCCAGCACCACCACGCGCCTGTATCTGGGCCCGAAGATGCGGCAGGAGCTGGAAGCCATCAGCCCCGGCCTCGGCCTGACCCTGGACTACGGCATCTTCACGGTGCTGGCGCAGCCGATGCACTGGCTGCTGTCGATGCTGCACAAGCTCACCGGCAACTGGGGCTGGGCGATCGTGCTGCTGGTGGTGGTGATCAAGGGCGCACTGTTCAAGCTTTCCGAAGCGCAGTACCGCAGCTTCGCGAAGATGCGCAAGGTGCAGCCCCGCATCGAGGCGCTGAAGGAACGCTACGGCGATGACCGCCAGAAGTTCCAGACCGCGATGATGGAGATGTACAAGAAGGAAAAGATCAACCCGCTCGGCGGCTGCCTGCCGATTCTGGTGCAGATCCCGATCTTCCTGTCGCTTTACTGGGTGCTGGTGGAGGCGGTCGAGCTGCGCCACGCGCCGTGGATCCTGTGGATCCAGAACCTGACCGCGCCCGATCCATACTTCATCCTGCCGGTGGTCAACCTGGTGACGATGTGGGCCACGCAGAAACTGTCGCCGGCGCCGGGCATGGATCCGATGCAGAAGCGCATGATGCAGGCCATGCCGATCGTGTTCGGCGTGATGTTCGCGTTCTTCCCGGCCGGCCTGGTGCTGTACTGGACCACCAACGGTCTGCTCGGCCTGCTGCAGCAGTGGCTGATCATGCGTCGGCATGGAGAACCGGCCGCCGCACCCGCCAAATAAGTTCGCCTGGACAGGTGCGATGCGCTGATGCAGCACAACGACACCATCGCCGCGATCGCCACGCCGCCTGCTGCAGGCGGCATCGGCGTGATCCGGGTCTCCGGGCCGCAGGCTGGCGTGATCGCGGCCCATTGCCTGGGCCGAACTCCCACGCCGCGCCATGCGCATTACGCACAGTTGCGCGATGCGCAGGGCGAACTGATCGACAGCGGCCTGCTGCTGTGGTTTCCCGGCCCGGCCTCGTTCACCGGCGAAGACGTGCTGGAACTGCAGATGCACGGCAGCCGGCCCTTGCTGCATGCGCTGCTGCGCGAGCTGTATCGTCTCGGTGCCCGCCCGGCGCGGCCGGGTGAATTTTCCGAACGCGCCTTCCTCAACGGCAAGATCGACCTGGCCCAGGCCGAGGCCATCGCCGACCTGATCGGTGCCGGTTCCGAAGCGGCGGCCCGCGCGGCGCAGCGCAGTCTTCAGGGCGAGTTTTCACGCATGGTCGGGCAACTGGTCGAAGACACGATCGGGTTGCGGGTCAGCGTTGAATCGGCCATCGATTTTTCCGACGAAGACATCGAGATGCTCTCGCCTGCCGCTTTGCTGGAGCGGCTGGACGCGCTGCGGGCGCAACTGGAACAGGTGCTGGATGCCGCGCGTCGCGGTCAGCGCCTGCGCGACGGCCTGCATGTGGTGATCCTGGGCCCGCCCAATGCCGGAAAATCGAGCCTGCTGAATGCGCTGGCGGCCGATGACCGCGCCATTGTCACCGCCCAGGCCGGCACCACCCGCGACCTGCTGCGCGAAACCATCGAGATCGACGGCATCGAACTGACCCTGGTCGATACCGCCGGCCTGCGCGAAGCCGAGGATCTGATCGAACGCGAGGGCATCCGCCGCGCGCATGAGGAATCGGCGCGTGCCGATCTCATCCTGTATGTGGCCCCGGCCGTGCCGGAACCGGGCGCGACGCCGGATCCGCCGCCCCGGCACAAAGGCGTGGAACTGATCCGGGTGCACAGCAAGATCGACCTGACCGGTGAACCGGCACGCCGCGAACAGCTGGCCGATGGCGAACACCTCTGGCTCTCGGCCAGCAGCGGTGCCGGCCTCGATCTGTTGCGCCAGTCCCTGCGCGAGCATGCCGGTCTGGAGTACGGCGACGGCGGCTTCAGTGCCCGCGCCCGCCACGTCGAAGCACTGCTGCGCACCAGCACCCACCTGGATGACGCGGAGCAGAACCTGCAACATGGTGCCGAGCTGGAACTGGCGGCCGAAGACCTGCGCCAAGCCCAGATCGCGCTCGGGGAGATCACCGGCGAATTCAGTACCGAAGACCTACTGGGTCGGATATTTGCAAACTTTTGCATTGGCAAGTAGTGCAGCAGGGAACTTCAGCCAAAAATGCTTTTGCGCTTGTCCTGGCTTTGACTTAAGGTGCGGCATCGTGCACCGCGCAATCCGGGCCTGAAGCCAGACCGCTTCAGGCGTGGCTCCGGCCAGGCGCGTGCAGGCAGAATCCGACGTTTCACGATTCAGGGGGAAAACCCGATGGAAATGAGCTTTTCGATGCGACATGGCCGTCGCCTTGGCATCGTCGCCTTGGCCGCTGCGGCCCTGATCCTGAGTGCCTGCGGTGGCAAGGAGGAGGCTCCACCCGCACCACCACCGGCTGCCAGCGCTCCGGCCGCGCCGCCGCCGGCCGCACCCGAACCGGCCCCGGCCCCGGCCGAGGATGAATCGGTCGTCGTCTCGCCGACTCTGGTGGACACGCTGAGTGCTGAGGAACTGCTGACCCGAGCCGACCAGGCGATGAAGGAAAACCAGCTGTTCGTCCCGGCCGGCGAAAGCGCCTTCGAAATGTATCTGCGCGTCAACGAGCTGGAGCCCGAGCAGATCACCGCGCGCAACGCGCTGACCGACCTGTTCCCGTATGCGGTGCTGTATGTCGAGCAGCGCACCGCCGCCGGCGACCTGCCGGAAAGCGAGCGCATGCTGGATCTGATGGAACGCGCCAACGAAAAGGCGCCTGCACTGGCGCGCCTGCAGCGTGGCGTCAGCGAACTGCGCAACCGCGTCACGGCCGAGGCCCAGCGCGCCGCCACTGCCGAAGCACAACGTCTTGCTGCAGCACAGGCCGCTGCCGAAGCTGCCGCGGCGGCGGCCGCAGCACCGCCGCCAGCGCCAGTGGCCACACCGGAACCTGCTCCGGCGCCGGTGGCCAGCGTGCCCGAACCCGAGCCAACCACGCCGGCCGCTCCTGTGACCACCGCACCGCCTCCGGTTGCACCGGCGCCTGCACCGCCTCCGCCACCGGTCGTACCGGCCACCGTGACGCCGAGCGTGGTCTCCGCAGTCCAGCCGCGCTATCCGCCGAATGCACTGCGTCGTCGCGTCGAAGGCTCGGTCGAACTGGGCTTCACGATCATGCCGGATGGCAGCGTCGCCAACGTGCGGGTGCTGTCCAGCCGTCCGGGCAACACCTTCGACCGCGAAGCGATCAATGCGATGGAGCGCTGGCGCTTCACCCCGCCGGGCCGTCAGGTGGAAAGCCGTCGCGTGTTCGACTTCAAACTCGACTGATCCGCGCCACCGCTGAACAACAAAAGGCCGCCCCAGGGCGGCCTTTTTTGTGGTCCTTCGATCTTCCATTCCCGGTACTGTCCGGGCAGCAACCGGATTCAACGGAAGCAGGCTTGCCCGCCCTCTGATCGCGATAAGTCCGCATCCACAAACCCCCGGTGATCAACCATAGGTCGGGGTGAGTTTTGCGAACCCCGACGCCTCGGTATCCGCTTGCATCACATAAATCCGTACTTCGGCATTGCACCGGTTCTCGCTGTTGCGGTTCGCGTTCGCTCACCGCCAACCTATGACAGCATCCTGTGAAAGAACCCTGCCTTTTGTGCGTGCGGGTTTGTCCGCGATACTGAGGGTGCTTGCGGCAAGGCCCACTCTCCAATTGCAGGCAAGCCAGTCTGCGCAACGGGTCCGGAGCTGTGAAACAACGCGTTGCACAACCGCTCCGTATCCAGCCATCCATGGCCGGAGCGGACGTTGGAAACCTTGCTGGGCGTCAGGCGGAAACCGCCAGGCGCTCCTTGTGGTACATGCGGGCGGCGATGAACCACAGCACTCCGGCGATCGCCAGGCCGACCACCAGATAGAACACCCATTCCTGCAGGCCGAGCGGTTCGCCGCGCAGCACCTTCATGATCATTTGGTTCTGCGCCAGGAACGGCACCGCCAGCATCCACAGCTGGTTCTTGACCGGGGAAATCAGCAGGTAGAAGGTCGGCAGCATCGGCAGCAGGAACAGGATGCTCATATAGCTCTGCGCTTCCTTGACGCTCTTGACGCTGGCCGAGATCACCGTCAGCAGGCTGGTGCCGAACAGCAGCGTCGGCGCCAGGATCAGCAGCAGCTTGGCCATCGCCAGCAGTGATACATCGACCCGGGTATTGCCCGGCGCCAGCCAGAACGCCAGTTTGAACGCGGCCAGCATCAATACCAGGCTGAACACGCCGAACACGCAGGCGGCCAGGATCTTGCCGCTCATGATCGCCGCGCGCGAGGCCGGTGTGGCCAGCAGCGGTTCCAGTGATTGCCGCTCGCGCTCACCGGCGGTGGCGTCGATGACCAGATAGGCGCCGCCGACGAAGGCGCTCATGATCAGGAAGTAGGGCAGGAAGGCCAGCGCCTGTCCGACCTGACTGCTGGGCGTGGACAGATCGGTCTGCGCCACCATCACCGGCATCCCGACCGCCGGATCGATGCCACGCGCCAGCAGCCGCAAGGCGCCGACCTGTTGTCCGTAGCCTTGCAGCACGGCCATCACGCGCGTCACCGGAATGCGTGAATCATCGCGCGTGCTGTCGTGCAGGATCTCGACCAGGGCCGGCTTGCCGCGCCGCCAGTTGTCGGCGTAATCGGGCGCGATGCGCAGGATCACATCCTCGTCCTGCGCTGCGATCGCCGCTGCCGCATCTTCCGGTGCCGGCATCGGTTCGATGTTGCTGCGGCGCAGCCAATCGACCAGGTTCGGCGCATGCTCGGCGCCGATCACCGGCACCTCCAGCGTCTTCTGCATCTGGGTGCTGAATTTCTTCTGCATCACGCTGCCCATGCCGACCACCAGGCCGACGATCAGCAGCGGCCCCATCAGCAGCGAGATCAGCACGGTGCGTCGGTCGCGCGCCAGATCGAGCAGTTCCTTGTTCATCACCACGAACATGGATTTCATCCGAACAACCCCTCTTCCGATCCGATCACGCGCACGAAGGCGTCTTCGAGATTCTGTTCACCGGTCTGCGCGCGCAGTTCGTCCGGCGTGCCCTGCGCCACCACCGTGCCCTGCGCGATCACCACGATGCGGTCACACAGCGCGGCGACCTCCTGCATGATGTGGCTGGAGAAGAT
>LSQX01019957.1_pt1 | contig 11064 bp, 8 predicted proteins | sample 654561 | NCBI WGS metagenome assembly LSQX01 (sample SAMN04489861, study PRJNA283612) | anaerobic digester metagenome | isolation source: 4 biogas reactors fed with cattle manure at either 37C or 55C with and... | place: Denmark: Kongens Lyngby | collected 2014 | reverse complement strand
TTATGAGTTGGCGGGAATCCAGGTTGTACAGGAGTTTTCGAGGTTAGTGGATAATTTTAAAAGGGGGGATTATCACGGAACCGGATAGAATTTGTCAAATTGCAGCAGTTTTTTTCAAGACATCAATGATAATGATATGAAGATTAATTTTTTCATAGGCGTTATCATTGTTTTTCAAATGCTCCATATACTCTTCGGAAAAAACCTCAAAATTCCCCGTAACACGCAATTTGTTCCTTGCTTTCTTAGGGCTGCCAAGCTCAGGAAAATGTACATATTCTATTCCAGCATTATTAACAATCGCCATAAGCTTCTTTTTTGAAAAACCAGCTTTCCTGCTTATTGGTACCTCCCTGATATCAATTAGCATGTCAATGTTATTACCAGATAATAGTTCTATAAAAATATCCTGATTTAACATTTCATATCCAATAGTAAACAATACTCTGCTTTTATTATTACAGCTCATTTTTCTTACCTCGATAGCATTCAGGTTTGTCAATAAATTCAAATCCAATAGGTTTACACAAGACCCTGATATGGGAATAAACCTAAAGTTTATCTCGCTTTTTTCATTTTACAACACTTTCGCATTGATTACAATAATGTCAGTTTAGGCTTCCTATTCGTTGGCTCGCTCCAGCAGGTAAAAACTAAATAATTTCAAATACTCCTAGGCCCCCCTTTTCAAATCCTTCCGGCTCTGCCACCAAACCTCTGCATTAAAACACCATACTGAGCGGGGTAAGATATGACCCGTACTTCCCTATCCAAAGGACTCATTGCTTTAACAAAAATTTTCTTCGCCCGGCCGGCCACGTTATTTTAATGAACCTAAACTTGTCAACTTATCGAAGCAGGCTCCCGTCCTGAACGAGCTTCCTTAGATACGCGCTTAAATCCTCGGCCAGGTCCTCCCGGCGCAGGGCATACTCGATGGTGGCCTCCACAAAACCCAGCCGGTCCCCTACGTCGAAGCGCTTGCCGCTAAAGATATAGGCCCAGACCGGGGTTTGCCCTTGGCCCGCATGTTGTTTCCACATCAACCGGCTGCAAGTTTATCAGAGCCAGATTATTTCTGCACCCATCTGCTGTGCTACACTTCGTATTTCAGGATCCCCGGTAACCAACGGTGCTTGAAATTCTTTCGCCAAAGAAAGTGCGAAAGCGTCTGCATAAGAAACCCCTCTCCGGGATTTTATTCTTGCCGCTTCCTTAACCCTTTCCCATGGCATTTCTACAATTGTGAGGGATTCTTCCAATAAAATACTTTGAATCACTTCTTCCGCCGCCTGCTCACCATTTCTTCTATGGATGATGTAATATATTTCCCCGAAATTGATTACGCTTAAAAATATAGCAGTTTCTTTATCAGCAAGAATATCAGCCACTGTTTGGGATCCATCTTCATTTTCAATTAAAGCCAGGATTGCATAAGAATCAAAAACAATTTTGCGCTTCATTGTTTTTCACGCTTCTTATCAGCCTTCCGCTCTTCAAGTAAAATTTCGGTTAACTTCTTTTTTTCTTTACTGGAATATTTGCCTCTCAGGTCTAAAAGTGGGTGTTTTGGAAGAGGCCTTAACATTATGGAACCTTCTTTTTCTTCAACAATTAGCTTGTCGCCTCTTTTCAAATCATAACGCTTACGTAAGACTGCCGGTAAAGAGATTTGTCCCTTTTGGGATATAGTAACCTTTAGCATCAAGCTTACCTCCATATTTAAATCTTACAAATATAATTATACTAGTCAAAAAACAAAATGTAAAGCATAACGGTTATCCAGATCCCCTGTCCTTTGTCACTCTACTGGATAGACCGGATAAAGAACCGGGGAAACCGGAAAATAAAGGAAAGAAGCAGAAAGCGAAGATATCGTGGCTATTGATCGGGCTGCCACGATTGTTGCCCTGGTTTTGTTAAAAAAACAGGCTGCTGCAGAGGTGGAAAAAAAATACCGTAACGATTTTCTCAACAACCTGAAGGCGGTTTACAGATGCCCTTCATCAAAACATCTTGATCTTGACTTAGTTCTAAACTTAGTTTAATATTAGAAAAAAAGGGGGTATAAAGGTGCCTCTGCAGGTAAATATCCATGAAGCTAAAACTCACCTTTCAAAACTTTTGGCACAAGTAAAAAAAGGGCAGGAAATTATCATCGCCAAAAGCGGCAAACCTATAGCCAAACTCATCCCTATCGTTGAAAAACCTGCCCGTCGCGTTCCCGGAACAGCAAAAGACAAAATTACTATTTCTCCATCCTTTGATGATCCATTGCCTGAAAATGTGCTGGAGGAATTTGAAAAATGAAAGCGCTGCTGGACACACATACATTTTTATGGTGGATTACTGACGACCCCCGTCTTTCCTCCAATGCTTACAACTTTATCAGCGATACCACAAATACTCTTTTCCTGAGCGCTGCCAGTGGCTGGGAAATCGCCATTAAAGCCAGTCTTGGTAAAATCAAAATACCTGAGAATATATCGGAGTTTCTTTTTGAACAGATTTCTGTCAACGCCATTGAAGAACTCCCGGTAAGAATGAACCATGCTCTGCACGTTTATACCCTTCCCCCTCATCACAGGGATCCTTTTGACCGAATTCTCATTTCTCAGTCACAGTTGGAAACAATACCGTTAATAACAATAGATCGAACGTTCTCCATGTACAAAGTGGACGTTATCTGGTAAGTAAGCCTGCCCCCTTTTCCTATGCCTATGTCCCCAATTTTTCACTTAAGAATGCAGAACCAAGTATAAGCAAACCTCCAATTATTTGAATAAAAATCATAGTCTCTCCCAGAAAAACCGCTGCAATTATCACTGCCGAAATAGGGTCGATGTAGCTCAATACTGCTATTGTTTGGCCTTTTAAATCCCTAATTGCTGTAAAATATAAAAAATAGGCAAACCCAGTATGGATAATACCGACTATTAAAATTAAAATAATCGAGTTTGAATTAACACCTGAAAAGCTAAATCCATTTTTTAGCGCCACATAAGGCAAAAGCACTAAAACCGCGCTTATTAATTGCACCAGTGTAGTTTCAAAATCTGAAAGATTTTTAATAAATTTATTCATCAAAATTACACTGGCGTAAAATATAGCTGCCAATAGGCCATAGATGACACCAGAGATATGATGATAGGAATAATTTAGATTGCCATTGCCAACTTTAACGATTAGAAATAATCCAAACATAGCTACAAATACACAGACCACCCTAACAGGTGTTAGTTTTTCTTTTAAGATAAGGGGTGCTAAAATAATTACAAAAATCGGTGCAAAGTAATAGCTTAAGGTAGAATTAGCAATGCTCGTGTATTGATAGGCCTGGAATAGGAAAATCCAGTTAATGCCGAGAGCTGCACCAGACAAACTTAGAAGCAGGATATTTCTTTTTATTGATTTATAGGAAGGCTTTTGCCTAAGGAAAAAACTGGCACCTATTAAAAATATGCTGCCGATTACTCCCCTCAGAAAGGCAATTTCACTGGAAGATAGATTAATATTCCTAACAAAAGCCCCGATACTTCCAAAAATAAGCATCGCAGCAATGATTTTTATTCTTGCGTGCATGTTTACACACCCCAAGTATTTCTTAGCGGCGCTGTTACTCGTTTTTTCTGCATTTCCCCTGGGGGACGGAGGAACAGGTCCCTTGTCCCTCCGGCGCTCCTTTAGTTAATAGGAATAAAATAATAACAACAGGACTATAAATATAATATGAAGAAAACAATAAAGGAGAAAATCCCCGTGTCAATTATCAAATCTTTTTCCGGGACCAATCGCGAATTCAAAGCCTGGCTCAAAACCTGGCAACCTGGAAGTAAAAGACCAATCCCCTCCCCTGGCAGCAACCTCGTAAGCTTGACCGCATACAGAATCTATAAAAAATACTCGGTTAAATAATTTTTGTACAACAATACATGCCTCCCTCGGTATATTCCTTAAACCCCAATATCAGGCCGAGATCGGCCCCCACTATCTCCGAAAGACTACATCCTCCACTTTCCACTCATCATCTCTTCCCTGACTTCAGGCATTAGTTTCAATTGCTCGACCATCTCCAGGGAAATGTTCAACTGGCGACATGCATCTTCCAACAAGTAATAGGTTTCCTCACGTTCAACCATGATCCTGGAGGGAAACACACCTTTATCACCCACCAGTTGAAGGATGGCTTCAATACAAAGGCAGCCATCATGCCATATATTTTTCATTAATTCATGACGCAAAATCAGACCGGTAGAACCATCCAAAATGAGAAATATTTTGGGATAATACGGCCTTTCCTTTTTCCCATCCTGTACGGGATAATGCATAAAAAAGGTATCCGTCTCCCAGGTTCCTTCACTTTTTTTCCTGGAAGCCAGAATTCTTCTCAGACGCAGCTCATCAATCATTTTAAAAGATGGGTATTCTTCCACCTGCGATGGGACAGCCTTAAGGTACCGGTCAACCCATTCAATTAGCCCTCCCTGCTCGCGCGGGACGCGGACAAGAAAAGTAAAGGGTTCATTATGCTCCAAAATGGCCTTTCCCCCGCGGCAGCGCAGGGACACATCCAGGGCCTGCTGCAAAACCAGGGTCAAAAAGCAGCATTCCCAGGCGCTTAATTTCCAGGGGTAAAGACCAGGTTCAAAAGAACGAAACTCCGGCCACTGGTTTTTCCCCCTGATCTTCAAACCCAGATTCTTAATAATAGCCCTGTCTTCATTCGTCAGATCATCACGGTTTAAAAAAGAAACCATGAGACACTTCTGCTTGAACAACTCCTCCGGGGAATCCTCATCATCCGGATTTGACAACATATCCCAAACGTTCCCCAAACCTTCTGCCCCCAGGTAAGCCCCCAGACCATAGTATTTGCCCAGGCTGCCCATGATACAGCAGTAGGCAATCTCCCCCGTCTCCGGGTCCATAACCCCGAACAGGTCATCATCATACATCCATTCCCAGCACTTTGCTTTTTTAAAGTCAACAGTAGCCTCGTAAAGCGCGCTCCATTCCTCGAGGGTTGGCTCCGTCCAAGCCGGAACCTCAATCCTGGCCGAAGCATCCTTGCCGGGGGCCGGCGGCGGCGATAGCCTTTCATCTTCCTCTTCAGAAACAGGGGCCCCGCAGCATTTCTTATATTTTTTCCCGCTTCCGCAGGGGCAGGGCTCATTCCTCCCTACTTTCACTTTGGGCGGAACCTTTTTTTCTGCTGTGTCCTCAAACTCAAAAGGTTTATCGGGCAGTGGTTTCAGTGCAGGCCGCTCAAAGCGTTCAAACACTTCATGCGGGGTCCAACCCTTCAGAATCCAGAGCGGCGTATTGTTGGTCATCTCCATAACCATATCTACCAGCGGCTGGACTTCCTCCAGCCCACGATACTCAATATCGCTCATTAAATCCTGCACCAGCTCCATGGGAGGCATACCATTTCTAAACAGCTCCTGGCTCTCCAAGATCATCTCCAGGGCCTCGCCTTCGGGGCGGTCATATTTTTCCTGCAGCAGCCGGTACACCTTTTTTGCAGTATAATTCCAAAGAGAGGAATAGTGTTCGTCTACTATAAAGTTCGCCTCTTTTTCTGAAACCGGCCGGTAAGGGATAGAGCTTCGCGCCTCCTGCTCCTCCAATACCCAGTCCGGGTCATCCACATCGAAATGAATGTAAAAACCCTCATCAAAATCAAACTCATAGGGGCTGTCCTCTTTAACAACCTCTTTATCCAAAACGGCCTTCAACATATCGCGGTCCAGACTGACCGGCAGGTTTTCTGAAACAGCCCTATACAGGCCTTCAAAATCCATCACCCCGTAAAAATAAAGCAATCCTGTCACATAGCTTAAAATGCGCTTTTCATTCATTTTTTGTCTCGACATATACCTTCACCCTTTTAATCAGATCACTCAGATGCACAGATACACAGCAGATACACATATCACCCAGATGCACAGATCACTAAGGTCACCCAAACCCACCAAAGATTATTTCCAATTTTTCTTAATGAGGGAAGGCTTGCCCCGCTTGGACATGAAAAGTAATATCAATACCGCCTAAGTTCATCAGAGCCAATTTATTTCCACACCCATCTGCTGTGCTGCACTTCGTATTTTCTGCTTCCGATAGATCCCTTAAACATGTGTTTGACGCTTATGGGAAGATTTCCTGCCTCGAAACGGAAAAAATCATGACAATTGATTAGGCGGTAATGCGATTTCCCGATATTACAGATTTTTTCGTCATTGTTAAAAGATTTAATTCGATTAAGCCTTTATGCATAATCTCCCCTTCTATCCGTAAGCGTACAATAAAACCCACCTGTTCAGCAAGGTGGGTTTTATTGTACTCATAACAAAAAACGGTAAACGCATTGCAAAGCTCACTAGCACCACGGAGGATAAAATGACTATTGCAAAATCATTAATTGGTATTCTTCCTTCTGATGTAACCATCCTTTAATTCGGGACAGGTCCCTCGTCCCACCAGAGTTTCCCTTCCCTGCTTGTCGGTAACTATTAATAATTGCTATAATGCAAGCCTGAGAGCCCCTTTTCTTTTGTGGCTAAAGTGGTATAATTTGAACATGGAAAGAACACTACTTCCGGAGATACGATACTCCCCTCAGGATATTAATCAAAAAAGGACTCAAGTACGCCGGGAACTCATTGACCGGTCCCCAAACGTTACCGGTGGAAAGCTACAACGTTTGGCAAACTCCGATTTAAAATTGCTCTTCCAGCTCTACGATTCAATTTTTCTGGGAAACTATTTTCAAAACCGCTTCCAGGGTGAAATAATTTTCTCGCTTTCCACAAGGATGACCGCTAACGCTGGAAAATTGATCTTCTCGAAAAACATAAAAAACGTAGAAACGACGGAAGAAAAATATGAACTGAAAATAGGGATTAATTTTTTCTTTAAATATTATCATTTAAACCGGGGAAAAAAGGTCAACGGCATAAAAACTGCAGATTCATTACAGGCACTTCAACTGGTTTTCGAACACGAACTCTGCCACCTTATTGAGCTGCACTGTTTCAAAAAATCCAACTGCCGCCAAGAACGCTTTAAAACTATAGCCCAAAATATCTTCGGACATGCAGAGAGTTACCACCAGTTACCCACAGACAGGGAAATAGCCGCCGCCCAATACGATTTTCGTATTGGAGATCGGGTCAACTTTACCTACGATAATATAAAATACACAGGTATTATATACAACATTAATAAACGTGCTACAGTAATGGTGCCGCAGAAAAATGGTATTTACCAGGATAATAAGGGGAGCAGGTATAGCAAATGGTATGTCCCTCTCCCCTCTTTGAGCAAAGAATGAACCTTGAGGAGGAACAAAATGGCCAGGGCTAAAAAATACGGTAAAACCTGGTGGGGAAATGCCTGGGTCGAAGCTCTGGAAAAAATTGACCTTAATAGCAACAGGCTTCCCCGGGGAAAATCCTATGCCAATACAGGCAAAGTAATAGAAATCAAACTGGATGAAAACTATTGGGTTAAGGCAAAGGTTCAGGGGAAGCGTATCAAGCCTTACAAGGTGGAAATAAAGCTGCCCCGATTTACGGCCGACCAGAAAAATATAATAAAATCCATTATTGCACAGGATCCGGCCATGGCTTCGGAGCTATCCCTGGGAAGGCTCCCCCATACGATACTCGATATACTGAAAAAACATGATCTTTCCCTGCTTCCGGAATCATGGGATGATATCACCGGGAGCTGTTCATGCCCCGACTGGGCAAATCCTTGCAAACACCTGGCTGCAGTTTATTACATTATGGCAGGCGAGATCGACAAAAACCCGTTCATGTTATTTAGACTGCATAATTTGGAAGCGGATGAGCTGCTCCAGGCCGCCGGCTTTATCTCCCGCACCGCAAAGGATAAAACCCCTTTGCTCAATCAGAAGCGGACAAGCCTGCTTCCCTTTATACCGTATGCCGAATTGAAGGTTGATGAGAAAAATCCCTTTCAGAAACAAGTGATACTGCAGGAACAGGAACAGAGGGCACAGCAGGAGAAGAAACAGCAGGAATCCCAAGCGCAAAAGGAACAAAAAGCGCAGCAGGCACAGCAAATCTCCGAAGACAGGTCTGAGTCTGATTATCCCTTTGATTTGAGCAACCTGGCTGAAAGTTCGGATAACGAAGCATTTTTTGCGCTGCTTAACAAATCACCTTTTTTTTATCCTGAAGGCGATTTTAAGACAGTGCTTTTAAAAGCGTATAAAAACGTTACTAACGCCCTGGGAAAACAGGGGTTAATAGAAAATGGGTTTAATATAAAAAACACGGAGTTCACACTGCTCTATCCTTCAGATAAAGAAGCAAACGCTTTTTCTTTTTTTGTCAGCCCCGGCTTCAACGCTATTGTAGGCACAGACGCAGGTGAAGGAGAAATAATTCAATCCATCCCCTTCTGGAACGGCACACGCCTGGTATTAAAAAGAAAAAAGGGCAAAATCTTTCCCGCAGGAACGGTGCTTGATCTTTTCCTTTCGCTCCCCCTAAAACTTCCCCCTGAGCAAAGCTCCCCATGGTCCGATTTTCTAAGCGCAGCGGCAGCCCTGGCCCAGGTGCTGGCCAGCTCCACCTCCTTTGTCCCGGAAATCAGGATGCCGGATACAGCCGCGGTTAAAACCTACGGCAGTTTTTCTATTACCTACAGGCCTTTGGACCGGTCGGGAAAACTTGAAAAAGCAGTTGAATACCTGGCCTCGCTTATGCCTCCGGGCATTATCTACCATAAAAAAAAGCGGGCAGTCCTGGCGGGAACCGATGCGGTTTGGGAATTTATCTGCATTTACCTGACCCATATCGTCCAACGCTTTGCCGATATCGATTATCCGGACAAAGTCTGCGCTGCCTTTTTCCGCGGGGAAATATACCAACCCGAGCGCTTCGAGGAACAGCAGACAGCCAAGGCTATCTCCGACTGGTTCGGTTGGCTTAACCTCCAGCCGCAGCATATTTCACCCGTGATTCAAATCAATATGCCCCTGCCCGGCAAAGAAAATTTCAGGCTAAAAATATACGTGGAAAATAAAAGGGATCCTCTGGCACCAACACTGCCGCTGGCAGAAGTCTTCTCCGACAAAAATAATCTCTTTGGACACCCCATTCAGGATGTGCGCGGGGAAGTATCGCGCCAGCTGACCATAGCCGGGGAATACATCCCCGTCTTGAAAAAGCTTTTAAGCCATAAAGGGAAAAAACAGGCGAAGCTTGACTCTTCCGTCATCGCCAAGGTCCTTACCGAAGGACAGCAGATATGTTCCCTGCTGGGAATCCGGGTTACCATCCCCAAAGAATTAAAAGAAATAGCACGACCCGCCGTATCTTTAGTTGCCCATACCAGGGAAAGCCCCGGGAAAAATATTTCTTATCTCAACCTGGAAGAAATGCTCAATTTCTCCTGGGAGCTCTCCGTAGGCGACATCCCTATTACCCGCGAAGAATTTATGCAACTGGCTCAGTCTGCTGAAGGAGTAGTTAAGTTCAAGGAACGCTACCTGATGCTTGATCCAGAAGCAGTAAGAAAAATCCTGGAAAAGCTGAATAACCCGCTTCCCAGACTTTCCTCGGCGGAAATGCTCCGGGCATCAATAACGGGAGAAGCTGGCGGTATACCCTTTAACCCCGACAAAATGCTGCGGAAGATGATTGCCGATCTTGGCCGCGAGGAAAACGTCAAGGTACCGGCCTCCCTCAAAACAGAACTGCGCCCCTACCAGCTGAGAGGATTTCGCTGGCTTTATGCCAATACACGCAAAGGGCTCGGCTCCTGCCTGGCCGATGATATGGGGCTGGGCAAGACAGTGCAGGTTCTTGCTTTGCTCCTCGGACTGAAGGAAGAAAAGCGTCTTAATAATCCTGCCCTGGTCATCTGCCCCACCACCCTCATCGGCAACTGGGCCAAGGAATGCCAAAAATTCGCACCGTCCCTCAAGGTAGAGCTTTACCACGGGAGTAGCCGCCGGCTGGCCACAAAGAACACAGACGCGATCATTACCTCCTACGGGGTTTTGCGCCGGGATAAGGATAAATTTAAGCGAAAAAAATGGGAGCTGGTGGTTATCGACGAAGCCCAGAATATCAAAAACCCCGAGACAAACCAGTCAAAAGCGGTGAAAATGCTCAACGCCGGAAGCTATATTGCCATGAGCGGAACACCCGTGGAAAACCGACTCACAGAGCTCTGGAGCATTTTTGACTTCGTTAACCGCGGATACTTGGGGACACAGCGGGATTTCATCAAAAATTTTGCTATCCCGATTGAAAAATTCAGAAACCGGGAAAAAATACACAAGCTCAGAAAAGCCACCGCTCCTTTTTTGCTGCGAAGAATAAAAAGCGATAGGGAGATTATCAAGGACCTCCCCGATAAAACCGTAAAAAATGAGTACTGTTACCTGAGCAAAGAACAGGCCGCACTTTACCAACAGGTGACAGAATCAATGATGCGGGAAATAGAACAGGGCGAAGGTATCGCCAGGAAAGGGCTCATCTTCAAATTAATGACCGCCTTGAAACAAATCTGCAATCACCCCGTTCAATATACAAAAAAAGGAAAGGCCGGGCGCTCACATTCCGGAAAAACCGAAAAAGCCCTCTCCCTCATCGAAAACATCATATCCGATGGGAAAAAGGCCCTGCTCTTTACACAGTACAGAGAAATGGGCGAACTGCTGATGGAGCTGGTCAGGGAAGAGTTGCATGAAGAACCGCTGTTTTTCCACGGGGGCCTGCCCCGGAGAAAGCGCGACGGAATGGTGGAAAATTTCCAGAACAACGGCAAAGCCACCCCTTTGATGATCATTTCCCTCAAGGCGGGAGGCACCGGTTTAAACCTGACCGCTGCATCAAACGTAATTCATTATGACCTCTGGTGGAACCCGGCCGTAGAAGACCAGGCCACCGACCGAACATACAGAATCGGCCAAACACAAAATATCCTGGTCCACAGGCTGATCAGCCTAGGGACCTTTGAGGAAAAAATCGACGAAATGCTCACCGCCAAAAAGGAGCTGGCCGATTTAACCGTGGCCTCCGG